>ERZ1699259.586-NODE-586-length-14780-cov-4.226643_pt1 | contig 14780 bp, 8 predicted proteins | sample MGYA00581525_ERZ1699259 | MGnify/ENA primary metagenome ERZ1699259 (study PRJEB42319, sample SAMD00040332) | human oral metagenome | material: saliva | host: Homo sapiens | study: EMG produced TPA metagenomics assembly of PRJDB4115 data set (Metgenomic analysis of... | reverse complement strand
GGCGGGTTACCGATAATTGCGTGGGAACCGAAGCATTTGGGCGGAAAGCCGTAACTTGGTTTCGAAAATCCCCTCAAATCCCTACACTTATGCGCAAGAACATCGATCCCCATGCCAGTCTGCCGGCATTTGAGCAAAGCCTCATCGACGACAACCTCGCCCCCAACACCGTTCGCGCCTATGTCAAAGCGGTACGCGACTTCTTGGCGCGCTTCCCGGCGCTCAACAAGGAGAATCTGCTCCGGCATCGCAGCGCCCTCATGGAGCGCTATTCGCCCAAGACCGTGAATCAGCGGGTGATGGCCATCAATCGTTGGCTCCTCGCGCTGCGGCGGCCACAATGGCGGCTCAAAGGCGTGCGCCTCGGGCGGCGTTCGTTCGTCGAAAACGTCATCAGCCAAGCCGACTATCTCTATCTCTCGCGGCGACTGCGAGAGTTGGGCGAACTGCGTTGGCACTTCGTGGTGCGCTTTCTCGCCGCCACCGGTGCGCGGGTGAGCGAGTTGGTGCAACTTCGCATCGAGCATGTGCGCCGCGGCTTCGTCGATCTCTATACCAAAGGCAACAAACAGCGGCGCATCTACATCCCCCTCACGCTGCGCAACGAGGCGCTGGCGTGGATCGCGCAACGCGGCGCAGACATCATTGGGCCGCTCTTTGTCAACTACCGCGGCCGCTGCATCACCCCTCGGGGCATCGGCGCCATGCTCCGTGTTTGGGCGCAAAGGCTGCACCTCGATCCCGCCCTGGTGCATCCCCACGCCTTCCGCCACCGCTTTGCCAAAAACTTCTTGGCCGTTCACACCGATTTGAGTCTGCTGGCCGATCTTTTGGGTCACGAGAGCATCGAGACCACGCGCATCTATCTCCGCCAGTCGAGCGGCGAACAACGCGCACTGGTGGATCGCGTGGTGACGTGGTGAGGCGCATCGACGGGGAGGGCGGCCGGCGGGTCAGCGCACGGCGACCTCGGTGCCACTCCCGCCTCCGCAACGCCGGCCTCGTGCTCGCATTCGCCGAGGCCGCGGCTTTTTTCGATGCGTCGCACTCGACTATTCGGCAAGATTGCGTATATTTGCGCAGGCGCGCACGGCGCAGGCGGGAAAACCATCGCGTTTTTGCGCCGAAACGGGGAAGCTCCGCTCAATAACAGGGGCCTTTCGGCTCGCTCCCCCGCCTTTCGCCCCTCGCAGTCGCCCCGTCGCCCCACCCTCCCACAGTCCACCGCCTATGAACTCCCTCTTAGCCCGGTTGCGCCGCTACTTCGTTCGTCGTCAAGACGACCGTCGCAACGAACGCGCCGAAGACTTCCTCAAAGCCCTGCTCGAAGCCGGCGGCACCCTGCCGCGCTCGGCATGGGACGGGCTGTTTGCCCAGCTTGCCCTCGAGTCCGACACGGCCGCCCAGACGTTGGGTCGGCTCGCCCTCGAGGGGCGTGTCGACATCACGGCCGAAGGCGTCGCCCTCACCCCCGCGGGTCGTCGCGACGCCCTGGCGCTGATGCGCGCCCACCGCATCTATGAGCAGTATCTGGCCGAACACTCGGGCTATGCGCCCGCCGAGTGGCACGAACGCGCCCACCACATGGAGCACCGCCTCGATGCGCGCGAACGCGAGCGCATGGCCTCGCTCCTGGGCAACCCCCTTTTCGACCCCCACGGCGACCCCATTCCCACCGCCGGGCTCACCCTGCCCGCCCTGCCCGCCGGTGCGCGCGACACGGCGGCCGAGGGCCTGCCCGAAGCGGGGACGTTACTACGCGTGGTGCACATCGAAGACGACGACGCGCGGCGCTTTGCGCGCATTGCCGCCACGGGTTTGGCCAAAGACGCCGTGTTGCGCGTGGCTGCGAGCGCAGAGGGCAGCTTTGCCTTCGACTATGAGGGCGAACACTTCGCGCTGCCCGCCGCCGACCTCGCCGCCATCGACCTCCGCCCCCTCACGCCGGCCGAAGCCGCCGAGGTGCCCACCGACGCCTTCCGCATGAGTCGGCTCGCCGAGGGGCAAACCGCCGTGGTGGCAGGCCTTTCGCCCTCGTGCCGCGGTGCCTTGCGCCGCCGACTGATGGATCTCGGTTTCGTACGCGGCTCGCGCGTGTCGGTCGGCATGCGCAGTCCGCTGGGCAACCCCGTGGCCTATGTGGTGCGCGGCACGGCCATCGCGTTGCGCCGCGAACAAGCGCGCCAAATCATCGTCACTCCGTTATGAAATCCCCCTCTTCTTCCTCCTCCGCTCCACTTCCGCACGCTGCCTGCGCCGCGTGTCCCACCGCTTCGCTCCACTCCCTGCGCCGCCACGGCGAGACGGGAGGCGAAACGCGCTATGTCGTGGCCCTCGCCGGCAACCCCAACACGGGCAAGAGCACCGTTTTCAACCGCCTCACGGGGCTCAAACAGCACACCGGCAACTGGCCGGGCAAGACCGTGGGCAAGGCCGAAGGCTTCTTCGACTTCGGCGGCGAGAGCTATCGCATCGTCGACCTGCCGGGCACCTACTCGTTGGCCTCCACCTCGGAGGACGAGGAGATCGCCCGCGACTTCATTCTCTTCGGTCAGCCCGATGTGACAGTGATGGTGGCCGACGCCACGCGCCTGGAGCGCAACATAAACATGGTTTTGCAGGTGCTGCAAATCACCGATCGGGCGGTGCTGTGCGTCAACCTCATCGATGAGGCTGAGCGCAACCACATCTCCATCGATCTCCGGGCGCTCTCTCGGCGTCTGGGCATCCCGGTGGTGGGCGCCTCGGCGCGTTCGGGTCGGGGCATCGGTGAACTGCTCGAAGCGGTGCGCGCTGTGGCCTCGGGCACCTTCGTTTGTCGGCCCCCTCGCGGCTTCGATCTGCCGGCCGATACGGCCGCCGAGGTCAATCGCCTCACCGCAGCGGTGCGTGAAGCCCACCCCGAACTGTCCAACGCCGAGTGGATCGCCACGCGCCTGCTGGAACGCGACGAAGGCGTGCGGCGCGCCTACGCCACCCCCGAGCTCAACGCCCTGGCCGACGAGATACACCTGGCCATCGGCCACAACTTCCACGACCGCTGGATGGAGCAGATCTATGCTCGCGCGGGCGAAATCTGTGCCGCGGCCGTTCGGCGTCCCGGCGGCGAGGGGCTCTTGCCGCTCGACGTGAAGCTCGACCGCATCCTCACGCATCGCTTCTGGGGCTTCCCCATCATGCTCGTGTTGCTCTCGCTGGTGTTCTGGTTCACCATCATCGGCGCGAACTACCCCTCGGCCTGGCTCGACTCGCTGCTGGTGGGTTGGGGCCACCCTGCGCTGCGCTCGGCGTTCGAGGCCATGCATTCGCCCGAATGGCTCACCGGTCTGCTCGTCGACGGGATGTATCTGACCACAGCTTGGGTGGTGGCGGTGATGCTACCCCCGATGGCGGTGTTCTTCCCCTTGTTCACGCTGTTAGAAGACTTCGGCTACCTGCCGCGCGTGGCTTTCAATCTCGACGAACTCTTCCGGCGTTCGGGGGCCCACGGCAAACAGGCGCTGACCATGAGCATGGGCTTCGGTTGCAACGCGGCGGGCGTGGTGGCCACGCGCATCATCGACTCCGACCGGGAGCGGCTCATCGCCATCCTGACCAATAATTTCTCACTCTGCAACGGTCGTTGGCCCACGCAGATCCTTTTGGCCACGCTCTTCGTGGCGGCGGCGTTTCCCCGCGAATACGGTCCGACGGTGGCGGCGGTGGCCGTGATCGGCGTGCTGGTTTTGGGCATTGTGCTCATGTTCGCCTCGTCGTGGGCGCTGTCTCGCACCGTGTTGCGGGGCCAAGTGTCGACGTTCCACCTCGAATTGCCGCCCTATCGTCCGCCGCAGTTTTGGCAAACGCTCTACACCTCACTCATCGACCGCACCATCATCGTGTTGTGGCGCGCGTTGACGTTTGCCGCCCCCGCCGGTGCGCTGATTTGGCTCACCTGCAACATCGAGGTGGGCGGCGCTTCGATCGCGGCGCACCTCATCGGTTGGCTCGACGCGCCGGCGTGGTACATGGGCCTCAACGGCATCATTCTGCTGGCCTATGTGCTGGCCATTCCGGCCAACGAAATCGTGATGCCCACCATCGTGATGCTCACCCTCATGGTGTTGGGGCAGGCCGACGCGGCGAGTGCGGGCGTGCTCACGGAGGGCAGCGCCGAACAGACGCGGCAGATTCTGCTGGCGGGCGGTTGGAATCTGCTCACGGCGGTGAACCTCATGCTCTTTTGTCTGCTACACCACCCGTGTTCCACGACGCTCTACTCTATATATAAGGAGACGCGCTCCTGGCGCTGGACGGCGCTCTCGGCGTTGCTCCCGCTTTCGCTCGGCGTGTTGGTCACGGTGCTCGTCGCCACCGTGTGGCGCTGGGTGCAATGAGCGCAGTGTCTGTTTGCCCGCGCGCGGTGTCGGCGTGAGGTGGGCCGCCGCGTGTGCCCCGCCCGCTGCTGTCGTCGGATGCTTTCCGTCGGTAGGCAGCGGGCGGGGTTTTCGATGGGTGCGCACTGCGATTTCGGCGCCTCGGGCCGTGGCGGGGTTGCCTTTTCGCCCCGTGCGGCACAGCCCTGCGCGCGTTCGCTTCGAGCGCCCGCGCACCCCCCACGACAAGGCGCGACGAACGCCCCGCGCTTTGCACAGAACAATTGGCAAATGCCGCGCATTCACACAATAAAGTCTAACACGCGAGAAAAAATTGGGGGGAAATCGTGCACAATCGGCCGACGGCGCTTATATTTGCCGTGCAATCAACGTCTCGTGTCCCCTTCGGACACACAACTACCTCAATCCGCGTTGCTCCGGTTGCGTCCGACTTAACAACTGTTCCCCTCATTCGAACACAGACTTTCGTGCAGTTGCTCGACGGTCACGCGCTGTTCCGGCTCGCCCACGCCTCGCGATCGGGACGCCTCCAACCGAGCACGCAAAAAAACCTACAAACGGCGTATGAAAAAACAATATCTCTCCGCATTCGCCCTTGCGCTCTTCGCCTCCACGGCCTTCGCGCAGACCAACCCCGTTCGCACTGTCGATCAGGTGGCAGTACCCACTGAAAACACCACGGGCAAAGACGTGTACATCGTCTTGGGCAACAACCTCGCCGCGCGCATCAACACCGACGGCGGACAAATCACCGGCCGGGCCGCAGGTTCGCCCGTGCGCATCGTGACCGTCAACGCCACCGACCACGTTTACAAGATCTACGACGTGAAGAGCGGCAAGTGGTTCGCCAACAAAGGCGGTGCCACGGCCCCGAAAGCCGACGACCAAGTGACCCTTTCGGACACCCCCTCCGAATGGTACATCTATAATAACAACAACGGCAGCGACGCCACGCTGCTCGACATCGCGCCCAAGGTGGGCAGCGCCGCCATCACGGACGGCACCATCGCTTCGTGGAACTTCTACCAGGGTTATGCCCCGGGCAAGCACGTGGGCTACTGGGATGCCAACGACGGCAACTCCGCTTGGCGCCTGTATGACCCCAAGGCCTTGGTGAAATCGAGCGTCGCAGCGCTCGCCGCTGTGGATTCTTCGGCTGCCACCGCCGCCAACAACGCCATCGACGCCGCGAGCGACGAAACAGGCTACGCCGCAGCGCTCAAAGCTTTCCGCCAAGCCCTCGACGGCCACAAAGTGCGCTTCGCCAACACGGGTCGCGGCGCGAAAAACTACCTCACACTGTCTCCCACCTTCGCGGCTGCCGGTGACGCCGCCGCAACGCCCGGCGCAGAAGACGTGTTCGTGCTCAACTATCACGCCGACAACGACAATTTCTCGTTGCAACACGCCGTGACGGGCCGCAACTTGGGCAATGTGCCCAATTGGAACCAAGCCATTCCCTCCACCACGAGCGATGCCACGCGCTACGACCTGCAGTCGAACGACAAGAACAACACGATCTCGCTGCGCAACGTGAGCAACAACGCCGATAAGAACTATCTGCACCTGGCCAGCGACAAGGTAAATGTGGTTCGTTGGGAAGCCGGCAGCGGAAACGCCGACAATGCCTCGACTTGGACGATCGAAAATGCCGACGACATCGACGACAGTGCACTGCTCTCCGCAGCCCAACGTCGTTTTGCTCTCCTCCCCACTCCCAACGACCTGGGTGAGCAACTCGGAGAGCGCACGTTTACTGACGAAGTCAACGAGCTCGTAGATAAACTCAATGATAACGAGGCCCTCACGCTCGAGGAATATCAGCAACTCCTCTCTGCCCACGCCGACAACCGGTTCTATGAACTGAATATGCCCAAGAAAGGCATGTTCCTCAAGATCAAATCGAACGACGGCAAGCGCTATGTCACGGCAAACGGCGCCACCGACGGCGCTGCTTGGCAGCTGAAAACCACGACCGACAGCACCGACGAAGGCACGATCTTCGGCTACGACGGCTCGCACCTCGTGTCGCTTTCCACCGGCCGCGCCGTGTACTTGAGCGGAGGCAGCCAAGCCAAGCTCGCCGACTACAGAGAAACGAATTTCGGCACCGTGGAATTTGGCACCACGCCCGACAACAAATATGCGGTCTACGTCAAACAAGGCGGACAAACGGCCACGATGTACCTCTATCAGGAGGCTTCGAAACCGGGTGTCGACGGTTTGGGCGGTAAGAACACGGGCGATGTGCTCACGCACCTGCAGCTCGAAGAAGTGGAATCCGTGCCCGTCCACCTCAACACGGCCGGTCTCGCCACCTTCACTCCCGCTTATGACATGGTAGTGCCCAACGGCGTGGAAATCTACGTCGCTTCGCAATACGACACCGCCCACCAGCGCATCAACCTCTCGCAGGTTCAGGGCAATGTGATCCCGGCCGACACGCCCGTGCTGCTCTATGGCGCCGCTTCCACGACGATCCAGCTCACTTACTCCGATGAAGAGGACGGCGCCCCCGCGATCAGCGTCAATGCCTTCCAAGGCCGCTTCGCTCCCTCGGCAGTTCCTGCCGGACAAGAGGGTCGCGTGCTCCAGGATGGTGAGTTCGTCAAGGTCGATCCTACCTTCGTTCGCGGCATGCGCGCCTTTGTGAGCGCCGCTCCCTCGGCCGGCACGCGCACCGCCCTGGCCTTCCCGGGTGTGACCGCCGTCGAAAGCGTGAAGACTGCCTCCGAAGCCGAAGCGCCCATCTATGATTTGAGCGGTCGCCGCGTGACGAAGCCCGTGGCCGGACAAATCTACGTGCAAAACGGCAAGAAGTTCTTGCAGCGCTAAGGCCCTTGCGCCCTGCGGCGCCCAACCCCACTCTATGAACCGTGAGACAAGTAAATGCCCGACCCCTTCGCGCATTTACTTGTTTCCGCGTTCATCGAAACCGCATTCAACAACGAGAATATATTCAACAACTAAACTCAATCATCAAGATGAAAAAGTACACAACTCCCGTACTCACGCAGTACAACATGGCCACAGAAGGCCTGATGACGCTCACAAGCCTCGAGACCGGTAGCAGCAGTCAGACCACTCCCGGACGTGCCCAAACCTTCGAGAAGCAGTTTTCGATCTGGGGCGACGACCAATCCGCCGACGAAAGCGACGACATGGACTTCAACAGCACCGGCATCTTCTAAAAGCTGCCGCACGGCGCCTCTCGAGGCGCCACGCTCGCTCCATTGCAGCCCGCTCTGTGCGGGAAGCCCCCACTGTGGGACTTCTCGTCGGAGCGGGCTTCGTCGTCTTTGCGCGGCAAGGTCGACGAGGCCACGCTGCCCCAATGCATCGCTCCCACTGCCGAGGAAACAGCCCGATCGCGAGCACGGCAACACCGCGCGGCAAGGCCAAAACAGCGTGCCGAGCACACAGAAAACGCGCAGACTTGAGCCGAAAGTAGGCTACTTCCGGCTCAAGTCTGCGCGTTTTTGCACACCGTCATCGCCTCATCGTGCACGGTGCAACGCGAAGGCGGCGTTTCAGTCCACCTCGTCGTCGTCGTCGCCCCAGGTCCACACGCCGTTGCGCAGTCGGGCAGCCGCGGTCGGGGACTTCGGGCGTGCCGCGGTCGGCATCTCGGTGGCCGTCGGGGGCTCGGCAGCGGCGGCGAGGGCATTCCGCGGGGAGTTGGGCCCTTCGGGTGCCGCGGCCGCACGTTCGCTCACACGGGCGGGGGCATTCCCCTCCGCATCGGGCCCTTCGGCGGCGAAGCAGGCCGTCGGGAGCGCACCGATCGGGCGCTCGTCGGCCAGATCGAGGACTGCGTCGTCGGCAGTGGCATCGCGCGTTTCCCAGTCGCCCGCAAAGCGCTGTCGAGCCGCCTCCTCGATGCGGAGGAACTCGGGCGTGTTGTGGTAGGCGGTGTGTTTGCGCAGCATCTCCTCGAAGGGCGCCACGGCATGGCGGTAGGCGGCGAGTTCGTTCTGCTGTTGCACGGCGTGGCAGGCCAATTGGTTGATTTCGCGCTCACGTTCGCGGCGCAGGTTGTCGCACACCACCGCAAGGAGGGGGCCCAGCACCACATCCACCAGGTCGTGACCGCGCATATAGAGGTAGGTCTTGTCGGGCGTCACGCCCAGTTGCTGCAACTCGTCGCGCAGGGGCTTGTAGGTGGCGCGTGCCTGCGGAAAACGGCGTTGTAGCGTGGCGATCTGGCGGTTCACGCGGCGGCGGAGGGCTTCGATCATGCGTTCGGGGTGGTGAAGTTGCACCTCTCGCAGCTCGACGGTGCGCGCAAAGTCGGTGAGCGAAAATTGGGTGTAGGCGCCGTAGCGATAGGCCCACACGTTCCACACCAAGAGGGGGTGGACGGTGCGGGAGAAGGCTTGGAGAAAGGCGCGGAAGTCGAAGAGTTCGCGATCGTTGAGCGTGGCCATGACACACACGCGGTGCAGCACCTCGGCATGGCATTGCAAATTTTCGATGGCGTAGACCCCGGTGTGCAAAACGTGGGGCGAGCGGCACACCACGGCGCTGGTGGGGGTGGCGCCCTGCATCAAAACGTCGTAGTCGGCGTCGACACAGGCGATCATGTGCGGGCCGAGTCGGTTGGCCAAGGCGATTTTCTTGCCCCGGCCCAGGGTGACGCGCGAGGGGAGGACCACTTCGAACTGCACGTGCGGGGCCGCGCGGGTGAGCACGTCGCGCCAGAAGAGGATGTCGTCGTAGCTCTCGACGTAGGCCACGGCGCGCGGTCGGGCACGCCGGCCTTCGAGGCGGGAGGCAGCGGCGATGTAGGCAGAATTGAGTTGGGCGGAGAGGCGAGACATGGCAGTAGTTGACGAAAAAGTGCGGGACACGAGGGCAACTTGCGCGGCCGGCAGTGCGACACGGGCGGGGCGGCCGCAAAAGCAGCCGGCGGCGAGCGCCTCAGCGGGTGATGTCCTCGATTTCGGTGACGTGGTCCTCCCACCCGTCGAGGATCACGGCGGGCGAGTGGGTGGTGAGAATGATTTGCGCGCGGGGGTTGAGCGCACGCACCATCGAGATGAGTCGCTTCTGCCAATCGAAATGGAGACTCACCTCGGGTTCGTCCATGAAGAAGACGGTGGGCCGGCGGTCTTGCACGAGGGCGGTGAGCAGGAGAATGAGCATTTGCTTCTCGCCCGAGGAGAGCACGTAGGGCGAGAGGGGCTCATCGTATTGGAGGAAGCGGAGCTCGTTGCTCGAACGGTCGAGGTGCTTGCCGGTTTCGCTGAAGAGGTCGTCGATCAGGTCGCGAAACTGCGTCTTGGCCGCGGCGGCTTCGGCGGCTTCCTCGCGGGCGGTGTCGCTGCCCTCGGTGAGGAGCGCGATCATGCGGTTGCCCACGTTCACTTGGTAGTCGAGATAGCGGCGTTGCAAGCGGTAGAGTTGCCAGTCGAGTTCGGTGACGATGGCCCCGTCGGCGAGGGTGGCGATGCGCTCGGCGGGGAGGATGCGGCTGTCGACGGAGCGAACGAGATCATAGCGCACGAGTTCGGCATCGTCGGGGGCGAGGGTGAGGGCCACATCGTCGTGTTGTCCGCCGCGCAGGGTGCCGGAGGGCGCGAGGTGGGCGGCGCGCTGCACGAGGCGGGCGAGGATGGTGCTCTTGCCGGCGCCGTTTTTGCCGCTGAGCACGTTGACATCGGGCCGCAGCGTCCAGTCGATGGGCTTTCGCCCGTTCCAAAGACTGCTGATCTCGATGCGTCGGATGTGAGTTGCGTAGTGAAAATCCATGTGCCTGGGAGTTTTGTGACCGCGGGGGGCGGTGTGCCGACAAATATAAGCATAAAAGCGGAGCCGATCGCCACCTTCGGTCGCCAAAAGGGTGGAAAACGTCGATTTTCGCCCCTTTTTCGTCGGGTCGTTTCGCTTTGTTATGACAGCCGTCGCGACGTAAGTGCGTGACAATGGGTAACTTTGCGGCACAGAATACGAAAATACGACGGCCTTTTCGGCTTTGTGATTGACAAAGTGCAAGCGGCCGCCCCACAGACTTAACGATTTCTCCCCATGAAGAAGGTACATTATCTCCCCCTTGCCCTACTGTTGGGCGCCGGCGTGGCGTTTGCCGCCCCTCGGCGCGTGATCACGGGCACTGTGGTCTCGCAGAAAGACGGGCGCCCCCTCGAGTTGGCCACCGCTCGCCTGGTGCTGCGCGCCGACACCACGAAGTTTTTGGCCGGTGCCGTGACCGACAGCCTCGGGCGCTTCCGCATTGTCACCGACACCACGGCCGCCCTGCGGCTGCGCGTGGGCTTCGTGGGCCTGCGCTCTGCGGGGCGCGACGTGAACTTCGCCGCGGGCGGTGCCGACAGCCTCGATGTGGGCACGCTGGCCCTGGCGGGCAACGACATGGCCCTGCGCGCCGCGGTGGTGAGCACGGCCGCCGCTCGCGTCGAACAGCAGGGCGACACCACGGTGTTCAACGCTTCGGCCTTCCGCACGGCCGAAGGCTCCACGCTCGAGGCGCTCGTCAAGCAACTGCCGGGGGCCGAGGTGAGCGACGACGGCACGGTGAAGGTGAACGGCAAGACGGTGAAGGAATTTCTCATCAACGGCAAAGACTTTTTCAAGGGCGACACGAAGGTGGCCATGAAGAATCTGCCCACCCACCTCGTCTCGCGCCTGAAAACCTACGACAAGAAGAGCGACTACGCCGAGCAAACGGGCGTGGACGACGGCGAAGAGAGTTTTGTGCTCGACATCACCACCAAACGTGAGCTCAATCAGAGCCTCATCTCCAACCTCGACCTGGCGGGCGGACGCGACGACAAGGGCGACGGCCTCTACTCGGCCAAACTCATGGCCATGCGCTTCACCGACCGCTCGCGCGTGGGCCTCATCGCCTCGCACAACAACGTGGCCGACCGTGGTTTCGGCGGTCCGCGGGGCTTCTGGGGCAACAACGCCGGGCGCACCACTTCGACCATGGCGGGCACCGACTTCTCGTGGGACAACGGCCGCGGCAAATTCGAAGCCGGCCGCCTCGAACTGGGGGGCAACGCCATCTACTTCCGCAACGACAACCGCACGGAGACCATCTCGTCGATCGAAAACTTCGTCACCGCCACGCAAAAGGGGAGCTTCGACGCGGCGCACGCCGACAGCCACGGCCTGAACCAGGACTTCCACGCCCGCCTGCGCCTGAAGTGGAACCCCGACTCGCTCACGCAACTTTCTTTCCGCCCTAACTACGACTTCAGCACGGGCCGCACGACGCAAAACTCGCGCTCGGCCTCGTTCGACACCGATCCCTTCGCGCGCTACGGGGTGAGTGCCGTCGACGACGTGCTGGCGCGCGTTCACAAAACCCGCTTTGTCGGCGACACGGTGCACGTGGCCGACGATTTCCTCAAGAACGTCAACACGCGCTACGACCTTTCGCGCACCACCACCCACAAGGTGGAAGGCGAACTCAACCTCACGCGCCTCATCGGGGGGCGCAACGGCCGCAACATCGCCTTCGAAGCGCGCGGCGGCTACACCACCACCGCGGCCGACGCCTATTCGCGTGCCGACCTCTACAAGCGCGTGAAGGCCGACGCCGCCGGACCGCGACTGGCCGCGGGCGGCACACACCAGTTCTCCGACCGCCCCTCGACGCAGTGGAACTATCGCGTGGGCCTCTCCTACGTGCAACCGCTCGTGGGCAAACTCCTGCTCGAAACCCGCTACGGTTACGAACACAAATACACAACGGGCGACCGCACCCTCTACAACCTTCTGAGCCTCGACGGCTACAACACGCTGAGCGACTTCCTGAGTGCGCACACCGGCTTGGGCACGATCTCGCAACTCTACGTGCCGGGCTCGTCGAGCACCCTCTCGTGGCTCGATCCCGCCCAACTGCTCAGCCGCCTCAACGCCGACGACGTGCAAGCGGCCGTGCGCGATGCCCAAAACTCGCAGCACGCCACCTATCGCTACGACAACCACCGCGTGAACCTCGGCCTGCGCTACAACGTGGGCGCCGTGCGCCTCTCGGCCGGCGTGCAGTTCTCGCCCGAACGCACCCGCCTGCAATACGAGCGCGCCAGCATCGGCCGCATCGACACCGTGCGCAATGTGCTCAACTTCGCCCCCAACGTGCGACTGCGCTATGCGTTCTCGAAAACCGCCAACCTCGATTTCAACTACCGCGGACGCTCCTCGCAACCCTCCATGACGCAGCTCATCGGCGTGGTCGACAATGCCAACCCCCTCCGCATCTCGGTGGGCAACCCCGGGTTGCGCCCCGTGTGGAACCACGAGATGCACCTCTTCTATAATGCCTACAACGCCGAACGCCTGCAGGGCCTCATGGCACACGCCGACTTCACCCTCTCGACGGGCAACATCTCGCAACTCACCGTCTACGACGACGTGACGGGCCGCCGTTTCACCCGCCCCGAAAACATCGATGGCAACTGGAACGCCGCGGCCGGCCTGACTTTCAACACGCCGCTCGATCGCGCCAAGGTGTTGAACCTCGCCACCTCGACCGATGCCAACTTCACCCGCTCGGTGGGTTACGTGGCCACTTCGGGCGCCGCCTCCGCCCTGCCCGACGCGCCTTCGCTGCGTGAGGTGAACGCCCTCTTCGCCGGCGTCGTGGCCGACAAGAGCCGCACCGCCGTCACCGCCCTCTCCGAGCGCCTCGATCTGTCCTACCGCCGCTCGTGGTGGGACGCCACTCTCAACGGACGCGTGGCCTACCAGCACTCCAACTCCTCGCTGCTCACCACCGGCCGGCTCGACACCTGGAGCTTCGCCTACGGGGCGGAGGCCAACTTCACCCTGCCTTGGGGCATGACTTTCTCCACCGATCTGCGCATGACCTCGCGCCGCGGTTTTTCGACCTCGGCCTTCAACACCAACGAGCTCGTGTGGAACGCCTCGGTCTCGCAGTCGCTGCTGAAAAACAAGGCCCTCACCCTGCGCCTGGAGGCTTTCGACCTCTTGGGCCGGCAGAGCGAGATCAGCCGTTCGCTCACCGCGCTGGCACGCACCGACTCGTGGACCAACATGCTCAACCAATACGTGATGCTCCACGCCATCTACCGCCTCAACATCTTCGGCGGTGCCAAAATGCCCGAGCCGCCTGAGGGCCACGGCCCCGAAGGTCGCCCCGGCGGCAAGTTCCGCCCCGTCATGCCCCCTCCGGGTGGCGGACACGGCGGCCCCGGCGGTCGAGGCCCGCGCTTCTGACCCGCGGCACGCTTGCTTCTGACCTGCGGCACGCTTGCGCCCAGGACAACACGCACCCCGCTTGCACCGACTCACGGTGCAGGCGGGGTGTTTTGCGTGGAGGCGCTCGGGCGGGCCCGAGGAGGGCGGCGCCCCACCGCGGGGCAAGCACAAGCCGCTTCGGCACACGGCGCGAAACGACGACACCGACCGCCGACGCCGAGGGGGCACTCGGGCGGACGGGCACGACTTGCGCACCGACGGAGCTCGCGGTGCTCGCAAAAAAGCGGCGACCGGCCGACGAAAACCCGCAGCTTTTGTGCCATAACGCCCCGCTTTCTTCGTCGCGGCGGGAGCGCGGCGGCAAAAGGCCGAAAAGCAGCGCGAAACCACGGGCACAATCGCCGAAAGGACGAAAACATTAACTTCTCATCGCCGAATCATCAGCAAAAACACGTTTTCACGCCGTGCACTTCCGGGGAAATGCAGGCCGAAATTCGCACCTTTCGTCGGTTAAGAGGGAAACAAAGGGCGGAGTATTCATTTTATTTCAAGGCTTCCCGAACGAAAAACAAAAAAAGAATCGACAACGCACAGAAGGCTGCGGCGCAAATTGTGCATTTTCACGCTTCGACCCACTCACTTTGTCCACTCGTCCAACGACTGCCCGCGTCGACGCTCAAAATCAACGATTTGCTCTTTCGCTTCGTGGGGCATAATGGGCAAAGGACGGCCGCTTCGGGTGCGCAATTTCCCGTTTTTCGTGCAAGTCTGACGACAAAAACCGGTTATTTCCCCTCCGAAGGCCGTTAATTCCATTCCAAAAATTGGTCAACTTGCAGTTTATTCAGATATTTGTGGCAGCAACTTACCGAAATGTGCGGTCGCCGTCGCCGCCTCACCCCCTTTCCCTCACAAACGTCAAGATGAAACAACCCCTTCCCCCTCCCCTCCGTCTCGCCACCCCCACCCTGCTGCGCCGAAGCGCAACGGCCCTCGTTGCGCTCCTCGTGCTGCTCCTCTGCCTCCCACAGCGTGTGGCGGCCCAGGGGTGCCCGACGTTGGACACGGGCGACTTCACCGCCACCCTCATTGCCGCCAACAGCGACTGCCACACCCCGGCTCGCCTCTCGGTGGTTTACCGCAACGCTGTGGCGGGTTTCACGGCCATGACCTACAGCGTGTCGAAAGATCGCACGACCTGGGGCACACCGGTGGTGA
>ERZ1699259.582-NODE-582-length-14821-cov-4.863618_pt1 | contig 14821 bp, 15 predicted proteins | sample MGYA00581525_ERZ1699259 | MGnify/ENA primary metagenome ERZ1699259 (study PRJEB42319, sample SAMD00040332) | human oral metagenome | material: saliva | host: Homo sapiens | study: EMG produced TPA metagenomics assembly of PRJDB4115 data set (Metgenomic analysis of... | reverse complement strand
AATGTGCGAATCGCCGATTATTACACCCATATTGAATTAGTAGAGGAGCTGATTAGAAGCTATGAGTAGAGATATTATCAAGTTAGATCAGATCGATGTGACTTTTCACCAAAAGAAAAGAACCATCACAGCGGTCAAGGATGTGACCATTCACATCCAAGAAGGGGATATCTACGGAATCGTTGGATATTCTGGAGCAGGGAAATCAACCCTAGTTCGTGTTATTAACCTCTTGCAAAAACCATCTGCAGGTCGAATTACTGTAGATAATGATGTAATTTTTGATGGCAAGGTTACCTTAACTGCTGAGCAATTACGCCATAAACGTCAAGATATCGGGATGATTTTCCAACACTTTAACCTAATGAGCCAGAAAACAGCAGAGGAAAACGTAGCCTTTGCCCTCAAACACTCTGGCCTCAGCAAGGAAGAAAAGAAGGCTAAAGTAGCTAAGTTATTGGATTTGGTTGGTCTTGCAGATCGTGCCGAAAACTATCCTTCACAATTATCTGGAGGTCAAAAACAACGTGTGGCTATTGCGCGTGCCTTGGCCAATGATCCAAAAATCTTGATTTCAGACGAGTCAACTTCAGCTCTTGATCCAAAGACAACGAAACAAATCTTGTCACTCTTGCAAGAATTGAACCGTAAACTAGGTTTGACCATTGTCCTGATTACACACGAGATGCAGATTGTCAAAGACATTGCTAACCGTGTAGCAGTGATGCAGGATGGTCGTCTGATTGAAGAGGGTAGCGTTCTTGAAATCTTCTCAGATCCTAAGCAACCATTGACCCAGGACTTTATCTCAACGGCGACAGGTATCGATGAAGCTATGGTCAAGATTGAGAAACAAGAAATCGTAGAGCACTTATCTGAAAACAGCATTTTGGTACAACTCAAGTATGCAGGAGCTTCTACAGATGAACCACTTCTGAATGAATTGTACAAGCACTACCAAGTAACAGCTAATATTCTTTATGGAAATATTGAAATTTTGGATGGCACTCCTGTTGGTGAACTTGTGGTTGTCTTGTCAGGGGAAAAAGAAGCCTTGGCAAGCGCTCAAGATGCCATCCGTCAGGCTGGTGTGCAACTAAAAGTATTGAAGGGAGGACAGTAAGATGGCAGAATTGATTAAAGCATACTTACCAAACGTCTACAAGATGGGTTGGTCTGGTCAGGCTGGCTGGGGAACAGCAATCTACTTGACCCTTTATATGACGGTTCTTTCCTTCATCATCGGAGGTTTCCTAGGGCTGGTTGCAGGGCTTTTCCTTGTCTTGACAGCTCCAGGTGGTGTCTTGGAAAATAAAGTTGTTTTCTGGATTTTGGACAAGATTACCTCTATCTTCCGTGCGGTGCCATTCATCATTCTCTTGGCTGTCTTGTCACCCTTCTCTCATCTAATCGTAGGGACAAGTATCGGGCCAAATGCGGCTATTGTACCCCTATCTTTTGCAGTCTTTGCCTTCTTTGCCCGTCAAGTACAGGTGGTATTAGCTGAGCTAGATGGTGGTGTCATCGAGGCAGCTCAAGCTAGCGGAGCTACTTTCTGGGACATCGTAGGTGTTTACCTATCAGAAGGTCTACCAGACTTGATTCGTGTGACAACTGTGACCTTGATCTCACTAGTCGGTGAAACAGCTATGGCGGGAGCGGTCGGAGCAGGTGGTATCGGTAACGTAGCTATCGCTTATGGATTTAACCGTTTCAATCATGATGTGACAGTCCTTGCGACGCTCATCATTATCCTGATTATCTTTACAATTCAGTTCTTGGGAGACTTCTTGACCAAGAAATTAAGTCATAAATAAAAAAGAGCCTTCTAGCTCTTTTTTATTATCTAACTTTTATGTGTCAACTTCTTACAAAGTGCTTGTCCAATCAGGGCGCCAAGTAAAGCACCAATGAGGACACTTGCGATAAAAAGTAGGATATTACCGAGATTCGGTGAGACCATAATGCGGTCAATATAGTCCTGAGATTTCCCACGAGCTACTAGAGTTGCTATATAAGCTTGAGGGGTTATCCACATAAGTAGAATGGGACCGGTGGTGCCAAAAGCAAATACTAGAAAGGAAAGGAGGTTCTTGACCTTATCCTTGTAATGACCAAGATGGGCGATGCCATCCGCTGCAAGTCCACAGATGATTCCTGGGAGAAAGGCTCCAGCACCATGCTTGCTCCCGAGGAAAAAGAGAGAGATAACGAGCCCAATCGTTGTAATCGCTCCAAAGCGAGGCACTTTTTCTAAAAGAATCATATAGACGCTACCACCTACAAGAGCAGAAAAGGCAGGGGCATAAAACATATTTCCAGTGTGGTCGACAAGGTTTCCTAGTAGAACCCCCACTCCGATACAGAGAAAGTAGACAAGGGCAGCTACAAGAGTTGTCAAGATATTCTTTTTCATAAATTCTCCTTCGTATATCTGATGGTATTCATTGTATCATGCCTGTGGCAGATTGTAAATGCTAGTTTGGAACTAGTATTTATTAGGAAATGTGGTAAAATAGGAAAAAATAAAAGATGAGTGGTAAGAGGATGAAGAATTTAGGAAAAGTTTTTAAAGAGCTACGAGAATCAAGAAAAATTTCCTTGAGAAAAGCAACAGGTGGACGCTTTTCAGCATCCTTATTGTCGCGTTTTGAAAATGGTCAGAGTGAAATATCTGCTCCAAAGTTAATCACAGCTTTGGAGAATATTCATGCGAGTATGGAAGAATTGTTATTTTTGGCGAGAGGTTTTCATCAGGATGTCTATTCTGAATTTAGAAACAGAATAGTCGAGGCTATAGACCCACAAGATTTAACATCTTTGCGTACTCTCTACCAGAGAGAATATCAACAACTTCCTTTTTCAAAGGATAAACAAGAACACATTCTCAATGCGATTTTAATAAAATCCTATATGAAAGCCATTGATGAGACAGTTACATTGACCTCTGAGGAAGAAAGAGTCCTACATGATTATTTATTTTCTGTTGAAATTTGGGGACTCTATGAACTTTCGTTCTTTTCTTCCTGCTCTCCTCTTTTATCAGTCCAGCTTTTGACAAAATATACTCGAGAAATGTTGCGGAAGTCAGATTTCTTGCAAGGAGTTGGGAAAAATCGGAATATGATGCACACCTTGCTCCTCAATGCTTTTATGGCCTGTATTGAAATTGATGATTTTACCAATGCCCTCTATTTCAAAAAACAAATTGAAAAGAACTTCTTTGAAGAAAATGAAACCTATTTTCGAATAGTCTACCTCTGGGCAGAAGGTTTGCTTGATAGTAAGCAAGGAAGAGTAGAGGAAGGGCAGAGAAAAATGGAGGACGCTCTCCGTATTTTCGAGATGATTGGTTGTATCAAATCTGCTGACTATTATAGAAGTGCCATGGAGTGTTGAATATCTGCAACTAGATAAAATAACTTGAAACGATAGGACTGTGAAGATACTTATTAGCATTAGACAAATTCTATCGTTTTCGTTATCAGTTTAGTCTGTTGCATATATTCAAAAATGTCTTCTCGTAAGATTCTTGATGCTATACTAGAGCTACCATAAAAGTAGTATGTGAGAAAGAGAGGAATCTATATGAAACTATTACTAAGAAATCAAGCATACAGAGTTTTGAGTTTATCACGATTTTTCAATGCTTTTGGAGCTTCCATTTTTAATTTAGTGTTTGTGGTCTATGCCTCGACTTTGCCAGAGGCTTCTGTTGCCGTTGCCATGGCGAATGTTGTGATGATGCTTCCAACTCTTTTTACAGTTTTTGTGGGGATTCGGGCAGATTATACGAGGGACAAGGTAAAATGGATGACCTATGTCGGTTTATTTCAGGCAATTTTATTTTTTCTAGCAGCCCTAGTTGTTCAGCAAGCTAGTTTCTTTGCCTTTTCGACCCTTTGTCTCATCAATGTCATTAGTGATGTAGCCAGTGATTTTGCTGGGGGCTTGCGAATGCCTCTCGTTAAAGAAAAAGTAGCAGAGTCAGATCTGATGGAGGCCTATTCCTTTTCTCAGTTTATTACCTATATTTCTGCTATTGGTGGCCAAGCTTTCGGTGTTTGGCTATTAGGGGTATCGACGCAGAACTTTTCGCTCGTAGCAGGAATCAATGCCATATTTTTCCTAGTATCAGCTCTCATTCTCTTTTTAGGAAGAGCTGAAATAAGCTTATCAACTCCACTTGTTGACAGTAAATCACTGAAAAGTGAGAAACTTTCTATCAAAGATCAGTTTTTAACGATTTACCGAAACTTACGTCTCGTTTTTCTTAAAAGTGGACAGAAAAACTTTGGTTTTATGCTCTTTGCTATCTTGATTATCAATGCTTTGGGTGGTGCCTTAGGTGGTATCTATAACATCTTCCTTTTAAATCATTCATTACTGGATTTCTCCTACAAGGATGCATTGTTTATCCTACAATTGATTACCTTATTAGCAGTTATCATCAGTAGCCTTACTGGAAATGATTATTTTGGGAAGCAATCTTTGCCTAGATTGATGATGTGGGTCACATTAGGAGCCAGTCTAGTTGGTCTATCTAATTTGTTAAACCAAGTCTTGTTCGGGATGATTTTCGTCTTTTTTACCATGTATATCTCTGGGAAAATTTCTCCAAAAATTAGTGCTCTGCTCATGAAAAATCTTGCTCCAGAGGTTCTCTCTCGTACCAGTAATTTTTTAGGTTTGTTGTTTACTCTATCTATACCAGTGGGGACGGCCTGTTTTTCACTGGTGGCGGTATGGGATATACAGTTGACTTGGATACTTTTCGTAGGTCTTTCTCTGATAGCTATTCTTCTGACAAGTCTCAATCTCAAAAATGAAATTTAGGTGTTCGTCTTCTTTTCAGACTGTCCCAATCCTTTCATTTATGGTAAAATAGGACTATTAAGTTAGAAAGAGGATTCCCTATGAAATTACAAAAACCAAAAGGAACGCAGGATATCTTACCTGCTGAGTCTGCCAAGTGGCAGTACGTTGAAGGCTTTGCGCGTGAAATCTTCAAACGCTACAACTACGCAGAAGTACGTACCCCTATTTTTGAGCACTACGAAGTCATCAGTCGTTCTGTTGGAGACACAACTGATATCGTAACCAAGGAAATGTATGACTTTTACGACAAGGGAGACCGTCATATTACCCTCCGTCCAGAAGGAACCGCTCCAGTCGTTCGTTCTTATGTGGAAAATAAACTCTTCGCACCAGAAGTGCAAAAGCCAAGTAAGTTCTACTACATGGGTCCAATGTTCCGCTATGAGCGTCCACAAGCAGGTCGCTTGCGTCAATTCCACCAGATTGGTGTGGAGTGTTTTGGCTCTAGCAATCCAGCTACGGATGTGGAAACAATCGCTATGGCAGCCCACTTCCTGAAAGAAATTGGGATTCAAGGTGTCAAACTACATCTCAACACCCTTGGAAATCCTGAGAGCCGTGCGGCCTACCGTCAGGCCTTGATTGACTATTTGACACCTATGAAAGATAGTTTGTCTAAGGATAGCCAGCGTCGTTTGGAGGAAAACCCTCTTCGTGTCTTGGACTCGAAGGAAAAAGAAGACAAGGTGGCAGTGGAGAATGCACCATCTATCTTGGATTACCTAGATGCAGAAAGCCAAGCTCACTTTGATGCTGTTCGTCAGATGTTGGAAAATCTTGGAGTAGACTACATCATCGATACCAATATGGTACGTGGTTTGGACTACTATAACCATACGATCTTTGAGTTTATCACAGAGATTGAGGGCAATGACTTGACAGTCTGTGCAGGTGGTCGCTACGATGGTTTGGTTGCCTACTTCGGTGGTCCTGAAACTGCTGGATTTGGCTTTGGACTTGGTGTAGAGCGTCTTCTTTTAGTCCTTGAAAAACAAGGTGTGGCCCTACCTATCGAAAACGTCCTAGACGTTTATATTGCTGTCCTTGGTGAAGGAGCAAATCTGAAAGCCTTGGAGTTAGTACAAGCATTGCGCCAACAAGGTTTCAAGGCAGAACGAGATTACCTCAATCGCAAGCTAAAAGCGCAGTTCAAGTCAGCTGACGTCTTTGAGGCTAAGACCCTCATCACCCTAGGAGAGAGTGAAGTCGAAAGCGGACAAGTGACGGTCAAGAACAACCAAACTCGAGAAGAAGTAGAAGTTTCTCTTGAAGCTATTAGTAAAAATTTCTCAGAAGTCTTTGAAAAATTAGGCTCTTAATAGTAAAGTAATGAACCAGGGTTTTATTCCTGGTTTTTATTTAATAAAAAATCCGACCATTGAAGACTATTTTTATATAAAAAGTTAGGAAAACTGGAATATTATAAAAAATAGCTTGTAAACGAATTCAAAAAATGCTATGATATATTTGATTAATTAAGAGGAGTCAACCATGAATTATTTTAAAAAGAACACGATGCGCGTGTTTGCATTTTTGGGTATAATCGTGTTATCTTTGACGGTACTGACAACAGTATTTGCAGCTGATGTTACAGACTATACCAATAAAACATCAATCACTGTTGATGGTCAACCATTGACATCTGACACTCAAATCGGAACAGGTAAAGTTTTGGAAGCAACCAATACCATTTCTTTCCCTGATACTCAACAAATTAACGAAGGCGATGTACTGGTACTTGACCTTCCTAAAGAATTGGGCTTGATCACCAAGCTAGAATTTCCAATTACCCATAGCAGTGGTGAAGTAATTGGGAATGCTGTGACAGATCCAAGCACTCAAAAAGTAACGATTACTTTTACAGATTATTTCTCTAAGAATTACAAGGATAAGGTAATGTCTTTGAAATATTCTGTTCGTCCAAACGTAACCAACTTACCAGAATCAGGTAACTATACTTTCCAATTCGGGACAGAAAAATATACCCTCAATTACAATAAAACAGACGGTGAAGCTGGTGACTATGAAATGAAATATGGTTACCAAGATTCAGAAAATCCTAACCGCATCAAGTGGCGTGTTGTTTTGAACGCTGTTCAGGATAAATTGAACAACATGGTCATTAAAGATGACTTTAGCGATAGTGGACAAGTCTTGGTGGAAAGCTCTTTCCGTGCGGTTCGTTATGCGACTCAACCAGAAAAAATTCCAAATGAAGCAGCACTTCTTAAACTGGAACCAATTGATAACTTTAGCAAAAAAGCTGAATTTACTCGAAATGCGGATGGTAAAATCACAGGGTTCACCATTAACTTTGGTGACAACTGGAACTGGGCAATGTACATTGAGTACACAACAGAATTAACTTCAGAACTTCCAAAAGGTACTCAAGTTGCCAATGTTTTGGAATGGTCAGCAAGTAACTTCCAAAAATCTCGTTCAGTCAGTGCATTGACTCGTTTAGAAACAGGTTCAGGTGAGGGTAGTGGAGATAAGACTACTACAACTACGACCACAACAACCACAACGACAGAAGAACCAACGACAACTACTACAACTACAACGACAGAAGAACCAACGACAACTTCTACAACGACAACGACAGAAGGTCCAGCGACAACTTCTACAACGACAACGACAGAAGAACCAGCGACAACTTCTACAACTACAACGACAGAAGGTCCAGCGACAACTTCTACAACGACAACGACAGAAGAACCAGCGACAACTTCTACAACTACAACTACAACAACAGAAGAGCCAAAAACTACTTCAACAACAGAAGGATCAACGACTACAACAGATGAGAAACCAAAACTTCCTCAAACTGGCGAATCTGTAGGAACTGGCTTGGTATTTGCCGGAATCGTCATCTTATCAGGCACAGTTGTATTGAAACGTAAATATTCTAATAAGTAATAGTTGAGTTTCTTTAGATAGGGGAGAGCATGGCTCTCTCCCTTTTTTAAAAAAGTAGATATTATGGAGTATTTAGATGAAACTATCAATTCTTATCACTCTTTTAAATGAAGAATTAGTTCTCGCTCAAACACATAAAGCCATCTCTGAGAAGTTAGAGAGTATGATTTTATCGGAAGAACTATCTGACTACGAAATTCTCTATGTGGATGACGGCAGTAGCGATAGCACACTAGAATTAATCGATGCTATTGCCAATGAAAACCCACGGGTCAAGTATATCAGCTTTAGTAGAAACTTTGGACGCGAGAGTGGAATTCTTGCAGGTTTTAAGTATGCGACTGGTGATGCAGTTATGGTGATGGATGGTGATTTGCAACATCCGCCCTACCTTATCCCTCTCTTTGTAGAAGCTTATAAAGAAGGATATGACATTGTCAGCGGTCAGAGAACTCGAGAAGGGGAGTCATTTGTAGGAAGCTTCTTTGCTCGTAGTTTTTATAAATTCTCGAACCATTCCATGGATGTCAAGTTAACAGACGGGAAATCTGAATTACGACTCCTCAGCAAGAGAGCTGTGGATGTGTTTGTTTCGCTGCCTGAGTACAACCGATTTAACAAAGGGCTTTATGAGTGGATCGGTTTTAAAGAGAAGGTTATTCCTTATAAAAATGAAGTTCGTAAGGCAGGAAAAAGTAAATTCGGCTTTAAGAAGTCTATGAACTATGCTTTCCAGGGGATTATTTCGTTTAATGATCGTCCTCTTAGAATTTGTATCCAATTTGGATTTGTCAGCATGGCTCTGTCTCTTCTCTACATTGTTTATGAATTTTGTAAATTTATCTTTTCTTCCGACTATACGAGTGGCTATTTCACTACAATAGCAGCTATCATCTTGTTTAGCAGTGTTCAGCTGATCTTCATCGGTGTGCTTGGAGAGTATATCGGAAAGATTTATTACGAGGTGAAGCAACGTCCTCACTTTATCGTCGCAAAAAGTAATATTGACCAAGCTGAAAAAGATAAGATTGGTTAAAATGGTATAGGAGAAAACAAACATGGATAAGTGGTTAATGCGTTGGCAAGAATTGAAAGGGAAACACCCTAAAGCCTTGCTTTATACGATGAGTGCCTTACTACCGATGACCATTATGCTGGTAGTTTGGTTTTTCATGGGTAGCTATCCTTTTGGGAATAAAAGCCTGATGGCAGTTGACTTTGGTCAGCAGTATATCAGCTTTTTTGGCTTGCTTAAAAATGCGATACTTACTGGTGATTTGAGTAGCCTGACTTACTCTTTTACTAAATCTCTCGGTGGAGACATGATAGGGGTTTTGGGCTATTACTTGATGAGTCCCTTTAATATTTTTTATATTCTTATCCCCTTCAAACACTATGGTTTAGCTGTCTTTCTGACCATTTGGCTCAGATACGGTGCAATCGGACTTTCTTTCTCTCATTTCCTGATTAAGCGCTATAAAGGTGCAGAATCACGTGTGTGGTTGGTGCCTTTATTTGCAACAGCCTATGCTCTTTCAGGGATGCTCGTTTCTTACCAGATGAACGTCATTTTCTATGATGCCATGATTATGCTACCGCTCGTTATCGTTTATCTGGAAGAGATTTTGGATGGAGGAAGACCCTATCGTTATGCCTTTATTTTAGGACTAACAGTCTTTCTGCAGTTCTATATGGGGTATATGATTTCGATTTTTATCGTCCTATACTCTTGTTATTATGTTTCACCACGCCTCTCTATTCAGGGAACTCTGAAACAGAAGCTGAAACACTTCTTGAGTCCTCTGGTAAAAACATTTGCCTTCTCTGTCATTGGGGTTGCTACGGCATCGGTATTGATTGTGCCAGTTTTCTATAATCTCCTTGAGAGTAAGGGGCAAGTTGGAGATGCCATGAAATTCTCCTTGGCCTTTCAGATTAATCCTGTGGATATTCTGTCTAAACTAGCTATCGGTGGTTTTGATACTGCCTCAGGCTGGTCAGCTGGACCAAACCTTCCCAATATCTACATCGGCGCTTTAGGATTTCTAGGTTTTATCCTCTACTTTACGTCAAAGCAGATAGCTAAGGAAAAACGTTGGGCTGCAGGAGCAGTCACCTTCGTCTTCTTCCTTTCCTTTGTCAATGAGTTTGTAAGTAAAATCTGGCATATGGGACAAAATCCAGCTGGATTCTTCTTCCGTTTCTCATGGTTATTCTCGTTCTTTATGCTCGTTTTAGCCTATCAGGTAGTTAAGGGACAAGTAGAAATTTCTCGCAGAGGGAAGTTGCTTTCAGCTGTGTTACTAGTTTTATCAGCAATTTATCTCTATACAAAGAAATTCACCTATCTTCCAAAAACACAGCCAGAAGCATTGACTCAATTTCTAACAAAGAATGTTATTGTATTTTGGATTTTACTATTAGCTATCACTGCAGCCTGCTCTTATCTCTATTGGAGTCGTTCACGTAAAGCACCTCAAGTGAAAAAAATGGTGCTATTGATAGCTGGGGCTGTCGTCCTTCTTTTAGGCATTCTTCTCCAAACAGGTTATCTCTTATCTCAGGTTGTATTAACCTTGCTGGTCTACTTGGCGGTTATCTTCTTACTGCGCTCAAGAATGACAAGATTAGCCATTCTTGCCTTATCTACCCTAACAATCTTTGAGTTGGGTTACAACGCTTATCTATCTCAAGCAACCTTTGGGTATGCGGATGTAGATAAGTTTGTAGATGCAACGGTATCTGTAAAACAAGTGACAGATGATGTTCAGAAACAAGCAGACCAACCATTCTATCGAATCGCCTCCACCTTTGCCTATTCAAAAACAGTGCCATCGCTTGTTTCCTACCCAGGTTTAAGTACCTTTAGTTCTAGCTTAGAGCGTACGACCATGGATCAATTCGCCTACATGGGTGATCAAGGGATTAATGCGGCGACAGAGTATGAAAATGGGACCCTCTTAACAGATGCCCTATACGGTGTTCGTTACTATATGGATGTCAAGGATCTGGATCCTACAGAGAAAGAAGCTCATCCTGAGAGAATGTATTTCACTCGTTTTGCAAGTCGTTTTGATATGCAACGTTATTTCACGCGTAAGGTATATGAAGATGAGCGTTATATTGTGTACGAAAACCCAAATTCTTTCCCATTAGCCTATGGAACAAATGATTTGGTAAGAAACATCAACTTTGGTAGAAATAACGCTATCCAAAATCAAAATATCATCCTTAACTCTATGGAAGGTGTGAAAAAAGGCGAAGAGAATTATCTCGACTACTTCAAACCCCTAGCCTACGGAGATGTCGAAACAGAAAATCTTACTGAGGAAAATGTCGACAAAGAAAAAGGAACTGCAGTCTACAAGCGGGTGGATTCTTCTAAGGATGCAATCGTTCGCTACCGAATTACTCCGCGAACAAATTTGACCTATTACTTCTTCGTACCAGCAAGTCTAAATTCAGAGAAAGATTACTCCGTCCTTCTGAACGGCAAGTGGTTCACTCATTCTAAGAGAAATACGCAACGTCAACTATGGCAAATCGCTGACAATGCAGAGAATCAAGAGTCTGTACTGGAGTTCCGCTTTAAAACAGACAAGGTTGACCTTTCAAACGCAGGAGTTTACCGCGCAGAAATCAGTCAAATTCAAAGTGCTTTAGAAAAGCGGAAGGAACAAGGTCTACAAGTTGAGAAATTCTCGAATACTCATATCGTCGGTTCAGTGAATATTACTGACGACAGTAAATATATGATGACTTCTATCCCTTATAGCGAGGGTTGGAAGGTGAAAGTAGATGGCAAGGATGTCCCTGTGACAAAAGCATGGAACAGCTTTATTTCATTCCCGATTACTTCCGGACAACACAAAGTAGAATTTGTCTTCTCTCAAAAAGGAAGGGTTACAGGTGCTGTATTGACTCTCATCAGTCTAACAACGCTTTATATCGTCAGAAGAGATTACAAGAAGGATGATAAAAAGTAGCTGAAAGAAAATCAAAACGCTCCATCAGCTGAGTAAGCAACCTTTTATCAACTATAAAAAATACGGTCAGGATACCATTCCTGACCGTTTTCTTTTACAAAATGACAAAAATCTTAAACTTTTTGACAAATATGCTTGTCAAAAATAAAAAGATATGTTACAATGAAATCAAGATAAGAACAAAGGAGAAAAAAGACATGCTAAAAAATCGTCTAAAAGAGCTTCGGGCTCGCGATGGCCTGAATCAAACAGAGCTGGCCAAACTAGCTGGCGTGTCCAGGCAAACCATCAGCTTGCTTGAGCGGGATGAGTACACGCCATCCATCGTCATTGCCCTGAAGATTGCTCAGATATTCCATGAGCCAGTCGAATCAGTCTTTCGCTTAGAGGAGGATGAGTGATGAACAAGTATAAAGTGATTTATTATCTATCTATAGTTGTGTTTATCGTAAATCTTTTGGCTATGATTGGAAGCCTCATTGGTTGGTTTACCATCGTCGAAAGTAAATACCTCTTCTGGATTAACATAGTTTTACTATTAGTCTTTAGATGGGTAGAGAGAAAGATTAAGTTTAAAGAGATCCTAAAAGGAGAAAAGTTATGAAAGAGTTTTTAGCAGGTTTTCAAGTCGATACAGAGAACAAAGCACTTGCCGGTGTTTGTGCAGGTTTAGGAAATTATTTTAACATTCAAGCCAATATCGTTCGTTTGGTGACAGTCTTCTTGTTTCTCTCTTCTACAGAGATTGGTATTTTAACAGTTACAGCCTATGCTTATCTAGCAGGTTGGCTTGGCAATGAACCCTTGGGGGATGGAGCAAAAAAAGCTAGAAACCAAGCTATTCTCTTACTTGCTGTTTGTTTGATTTTGGTATCACTTGGAACAGAAGGCTTGACCGCTATCTTCGAATCAGGTAAAGCTTTTGGTCAATGGTTGTCTGGCTTGTTTTAGAAAGAGGTTGAAATATGGAAAAGAAACAAATCATTTTTGCACTGAAGATTTTTCTTGCAAGTGTTTTATTAGGAATATTTGCTGGTTTCCTTGGTCTTAATCCTTTAGGTATCAGTCAAGAGCAAGTAATCATTGCCTTGAAATCACTCTTTCTTGGTCTAGGGATGCTTACGGTGATTCTAACCTTTTATTTCACTAGAAAAAGTCATCAGGCTTATCAGAATTATCAAAGAGAGGAAGAGGATGAAGGAAATGAGCAAGACTACCTTGCTACGTATCGCTTCTTAGATTATGCTACAGTAGCTTGGAATGTTTGCCAAATTAGTATGCTTTCCTGTCTACTAGTAGATTTGGGAGGTTTAGGCCTATCAGCAGCATCCTTACTTTTGATAGTTGTAAGTATTTGGTCGGGTGTTTACTGCCTAAAAATCACTAGCAAGATTCGTAACTATAAACTTTCTGTTATGGCCACACCCAAGGAAGTTTTGGAATACCTCGATACTTATGATGAGGGAGAAAAACAGGCTGAGATGGAAGAAGCTTACTTGATCTTGTTCAAGGTCAATCAGCTCCTCATTCCTGGTATCTACGTTGTCTTAGTAGTTCTATCTATGGTATTAGGACAAGTACAGTTGGTTGCTCTGCTGGTGGCAGTTGTCATCCATTTGTACACCAATGTCGCACAATTGCGCAAAACAAAACGTTATTTTAAATAGGAGAATATTATGAAAACACTTAAAAATATTGGATGGTTTACCCTTGCCTTCTTATCATTTCTTATGGTCTATAGTTTTATTCAGGGCGTAGGTTTAGCCGCCATGAAAATGGGTGCACCTGAATATGTTGCTGTCCCTGTTTATGTCTTATTAGCAGGAATTTTCACCTTCGTTACCTACAAGTGGTATAAGACAGGAACCGTTACGATTGAAAAAACAGCCCTTAACAAATACATCTGGCTGCCAGCCTTAGTATGGGCCCTTGCCATTGTTGCTCAATTCTTTTTGCCAAATGATCCATCAGTCAGTCAAAAGATGTTAGAAGAATTGACTCATAATCAACCTCTCTTCACATTCTTCATGGCTGTCATCTTTGCACCCCTGACAGAAGAATTGACCTTTAGAGGTATGTTGGCTCGCTTTGTCTTCCCTCAACAGGATAACGTCAAGAAGACAGCTCTCTTTCTTCTTGTAAGCACTGTACTTTTTGCACTTGCTCATTTCCCTACTAGTCCTCAACAATTCCTAGTCTATAGTGCCCTTGGTCTTAGTATGGGGTTGGCTTATATCAACAAGGGTGGTCTGGCTTATAGTATGGGATTGCATGCCTTAAATAATTTAATTTCATTTGTGATGATAATGATGCTATAATAGACTCAGGAGGAAATCATGAAACGAGTACTATTATTAGCAGTGATTCAGGCTGTCTTTCTCTTCTTTGTCATCGGCCTACTTGTCTATTTCATTAAGGGGGATTTCTTTTATAACAATCTAGCGGTTATCTTTGCTCCTATCGCAGGAGTGATACGATTTGCGACGGCTTATGTGACAGAAATTGTCCTACCAAAGAAGACAGAAGGGATTGCTGAAAAGCGTAAAAAATAAAGAAAACCTAAATCCAGCGAATGACTTTGCTGGATTTTTTCATTTATAAGAGGATTCTCTCAACTTTTCTGCTGATTTTCATGAAGAGCCTGCGCTTTTATGGTAAAATAGTAACAGAATACAAGAGGAGAGAAAACATGAAACGTAGTATGTATGCTGGTCGTGTTCGTGAGGAGCACATCGGACAAGAAATTACCTTGAAAGGATGGGTTGCCCGTCGTCGTGACTTGGGTGGATTGATCTTTATCGACCTTCGTGACCGTGAAGGGATCATGCAGTTAGTTATCAACCCTGAAAAAGTTTCTGCAGATGTGATGGCAACAGCTGAAAGCCTTCGTAGTGAATTTGTCATCGAGGTTACTGGTCAGGTTGCAGCACGTGAGCAGGCAAATGATAAATTGGCGACTGGAGCGGTTGAACTGAATGTAACGGCTCTTACTGTGCTTAATACAGCCAAAACAACACCATTTGAAATCAAGGATGGCA
>ERZ1699259.574-NODE-574-length-14977-cov-4.405724_pt1 | contig 14977 bp, 10 predicted proteins | sample MGYA00581525_ERZ1699259 | MGnify/ENA primary metagenome ERZ1699259 (study PRJEB42319, sample SAMD00040332) | human oral metagenome | material: saliva | host: Homo sapiens | study: EMG produced TPA metagenomics assembly of PRJDB4115 data set (Metgenomic analysis of... | reverse complement strand
AAGTGCAACCTCATACTACAAGTCATGTCAACACGGCCCGACGTAGCAGGACATAACAGGGAGATAGTGCGTCGTCTCACACCATCAGTACGCTCTGTGGCACGCTATGAACGCAGTTTAGAAGTGCTGAGAGAGATAGCCAACTGCGGTATCACTGCCAAGACAGGGTTTATGCTCGGCTTAGGTGAGACCCACGAAGAAATCTTGGAGACAATGGACGACATCCTTTCAACTGGTTGCCAACGCCTCACACTCGGTCAGTATCTCCAACCTACTGTCGACCACCTACCTGTCAAGGCTTATATCACGCCTGAAAAGTTTGCTGAATATAAGCGAATAGCTTTAGAGAAAGGTTTTAAGCATGTTGTAAGTGGACCGCTCGTCCGTTCGTCTTATCATGCTGCTGAAGGCATTTAGGTCATTACTTTCACGATAGGGAAGGCAAAGTATCAATGATAAACAAGATGGTATTGGGCCTATTAGGCCAATAAGCCTAATAAGCCCAATTATTCCTATCGTTATAAACAATATCTTTATGGTACTTTCCCTATTCAGTTATCTGAACCGTTGCACGGCGGTTGAAGGAAATAGGAGATAAGGTCTCTACCCCACCCTTACCGACAGTCGTAATCTTATTATTCTCAATACCCATCTTTACAAGCTCATTAGCAACGACAGTAGCACGTCGCTCAGACAGTTTCTGGTTGTAGGCTACAGAGCCCGTTGCATTGTCAGCATAACCTGTCACAAGGAGGTTATTATTATTGTCCTTAGCATACTTCGCAAGAGCCTGTACGTTTACAAGGTCTTTCTGAGAAGCAATTGTAGCCTTATTGATGTCGAAGAAGACTGAAACAGGAGTTGTTACCAACTGCTTAACTGACTCCGACACAGTCTCAACAGGCTTCTGATTTGACAGTTCATTACGAAGACGTGCGTTCTCTTCCTCTGCGTCTTGGAGGCGTGCATTCAGTGCGTCAAGGGCTGCTTGATGCTGTGCGTTGATCGTCTCCATATCTGGTGTCTTGCTCCAAGTACTCTTACCAATATTGAAATTCAGACCGATTTCTGCATAAAGGTTATTGTCATGTGACTCCCATCCACGGCGTTCATTACTTGCGTATGCCGCCCCATCGAGGTCGCCCTCATAACGGTTCCATCCTGCTTCAAGATAGACACGCATCCCCTTTGACACCTTCCAAGAAGAATGAAGGCCTGCACTCAGTCCCATTGCATAGCGATTAGCCGACATAGAACGGCCAACACCAGCACCAGCAAACGGAATGACGTTCCATACTCGGTTCTCATTGTAACCGCAAAGGAGGTTGCTCAGATTAAACATCACTTGCTCTTGTGCTATCCAATACTTATTACTATTGTCGAGTTGAGAAGCTGGATTGCTGTCAGCTCCGACACGCTTGCCCCAGATACCTTGTATCTTTGTTCGAAGACCGATACCTGGTGTGAACCACTTACCAATGGCAAAGGCAGCACCCGGCTTTGAACGGAAATCCTTCAACGGACTAATAGCTGCATCACGACCATGTTCTTGATTAGAATACCACGCATTCCAGTCTGCACCAAGTTGTACAAACCAATTATTCCAGAACGAGTTTGTGGCAACACTATACTTCTCGGTAAGCACCTCTTCTTGGGCCGAACCTGTCAACGACACGCCCGCCAATGCCAATACTATCAAAAACTTTCTCATAACTTATTACTTTTAAGAACTTATTCATTTCGTCACACTCTCTACCAACTGGGAAATAAGTCGGTTCACAAAGATAGTAATTAAAATCTATCACAGCCGCTTTTTCATGAAAAATACAATTTATTTAACGTTGAACGAATAAGTAAAGACTGAATGACAGGATGGAAAACAAAGGAAGAAAAGGAATAAGAAAAGACTCAATAACAGCATGATAAACAATGGAAGAAAATACATATTTATCTAACAATGGATATGCCGTCTCTTGTCAGTTGAATATGTTTATAGCTTTACGAAAAAACACAACAAAACAACAGAAGAATATCCACTATTCAGAATGAAAGGACCAAGAAGAAATAGACGCACAACAAGCAGGCATTCAGATAGTTATAAACAAGAATCAAGAAGACGCCTAACTCGTTTCAAGAAGGGCGTTAACACTCAAGAAGGGCATGTTCTCGAACGTTGAAGGGCGTCTTCTTGCACATTAAAAAGCAGGTACTGGTTTTAAGAAGTACGAAAAGGATTTACAACAGGACTCTGTTCTTCATTTATTACAACACCATCTATCGCTCGTTCTTTTAATCTTCTCCCAAAGTTTTAAGCACGTAGAGAAATGCTGGCCCATCCCCCATCCCATCCCCCGAAGGGAAGGCCGTAATCACCGAGATACCCCTATAAGAAAGAGCCTTACCCCCAACCCCTCTCCGAATGGAGAGGGGAGTGATTACCGAGATACCCCTATAAGAAGGATGTACGCTTCTCTATGTCACTTATTAATACCACCATTAGCAGAAACGCTCTGTGTTCTCTGTATGCCGAAGGCCTTCTGAAGTTCAGAGGCCCCTCCCCCGTCCCCTCCCCCGAAGGGAAGGGGCGTAATCACCGAGATACCCCTACGGGCCGGATGTCGGCTGTTTTTTACCTCCTTATTGGTATCTTCATTAGCTGAAACGCTCTGTGTTATCTGTATGCCGAAGGCCTTCTGTGGGCTCGAAACGTGGGTGGAAAAGTTCTGTTAAATCTGTGAGATCTGTGAGAGAAAGAACTCCTCAGCAACTCTCAAGCTACCTTTCTCTTACAGTGGATGCGTCCTATTTCTCACAGAGTTACACAGAAGAACAGAACACATAAACTTTCACAGAGACATTAAGTCAACCGATATCACAGAACCTTACAGCCAACAGAGGCCTCACCCCCAGCCCCTCTCCGAATGGAGAAGAGAGTGATCACCGAGGTTACCCCTCCTTCGCTGCTTGTGTCATGATGGGAATGTACAATTAACTTGCCCCCTCTGTAAGTAATCTTCATCACCCAACATTTAACACCCAACACCCACCAAGGCTAATCATCAACACCTAACAACTATCACCCAACACCCAACAATAGCAGAAACGCTCTGTGTCATCGGTTGACTTAATGTCTCTGTCTGCCTTTGTAAGTTCTGTTCTTCTGTGTAGTTCTGTGAGTAAAAGAGGTCTCTTTAGGAAGCTCGATCGAAAGGGCAACTAAGTTTTGAACTTTGACGAAATGTCACACAGAGTAATAGAGAACACGGAGAATTATCAAACACAAAGTACTGGTAGTCATAAAAGGTACCGTCAATACGGGGAACGACAGAAATAGTTTGCCAGTTTAATTAGACATTATATACCCCAAGCATTTATCTCAGAAATTATCAGAAAACAGTACGCTATACCTCCGTCCCCCTATGTGCCGTATTATATAAGAGTTTTAGTTTATCACTCCATATTTCAGATGAACCAAAAAGGAGAGGCTAACACTAACCGTACTTGAATAGATTGTGTGGCTCTCTCTGCAATAATCTCTTACAATGAAAGCTAATAGTAGATCCGTTGCTATGGTCTATCTTATCATCTCACTTCTCATAAGTGCCTGACTTTTACCTGTCATTTTATTTGTTATTCTAATGCTTTTTCTTTATATTTGCACTTGACAAATAGGATTGTAGTCCTCTTCCTCTTTTCCTACATATTCTATAACAATATTTACTAATTCTATATAAACCGATATGATAGATTGGGGAGAAGAAGGGAGTCCTTGGCGTAACCTATTTGAGAAACAGAATTATTTGATAAGACTGTCAAGTACAGATGTGAACAGAAAGTATTGAACCGTATAGACGGAATGATAACAAGTCATTCTGATACACGGCGTGAAATATCTTTGCAGTATGACTTTAAACTGAAAAATAATAGGTTTAAAGGTGAAGTGACGGAGAGTTTTGTCAAGATACGACCAGAAAATATGATGGCGGCTCTGGAGTTACTGGATAAGATTGATAGTATCAAGTGCCGTGCAGAGGTTACTATTGACACGCAGACTGGTAAGATTAACAGGGTGGTGAACTTTGATGAAATCAAGAAACGATGGGAGGAATACCGTGCGGAGATGTTCTATACTATCAATTCTACAATGGGGCAAGGCTCTGATGAAGGAAAGCAGGTGGTGAAGTTTACTGACCTTATTGACAAGCAGTTCGTTGATGAGCCAACTTTTAGAACAGAACTCTCGGGTAAGCTGTTTTATGATGTTTTCTTTGATAAGTATCTTTTAGGGAGAAAGCTGGAAGATGAGAAGTTCGAGCAAACCTTCTATTCTTTCCTCTTTGACCAAACTCCTACTTAAGACTTCTCTTACGCAAGAGTTAAGCACTGATGAAGAGACGGGACTGAAGAAGATATCACGTTATATCTCAGCTGACGACCAGCGTACAAAGTTCGTCAATGAGTATGGTATCATGAGAACCTATAAGGAACGTTATCAGCCAATTATCAAGTATAGCTTTACGCAGTATAATTATGAGTTCTATCATGATATCCTCCTTGCAGATGACGGACTTCCTCAGGAAATCAAGGTGAATATTATTGAGGAGGTAAAGAATAATATTGAGATTTTGGTAACTTATCGTATTCACAGACTGAAATAACTATGGCACAATCATATATACCTGCTGGTACAGATGTTATCTGTACGGAGATGTTGTCTACATTACCCAGCCAAATCGTTACGGAGAGAGAAGCTAAAGTCTTGTATGGCAAAGAGAATAAAGCATTACTCAATATTTGTGACAAGAAATTAACATGTCAGTTGAAATGCCGTATCAAAGTTTCGTATTATGAGGGGCTTGGTAGTTTGCTTTTTGGTTTGACATTGGGAGCAGCTGCTGTTGCATTTTCTGTTATAACCTTTGGTGCTGCTACATTAGTTATTGCTGCAGCTGTCGGTACTACTTGTGTATTAGGTGGAGCTGCTATTTTTTATTCTAACAAAGCGGATGACTGTAGACAAGCACCGCATGAATGCGATAGTACAAAAGGAGGCACGTGGGAGTTGTTCCATCGTAAAGTTTATATAGAGAAGGCAAATGCTCTTTTGGAACGTTCTTTCCTTACTTGTCAAAAAGGAGGGATTGTCTCTTTAGTGATGAGTCATGAAAAAGCTCTTGAACTATCCAAGAAGATTAGCGATAGTAATAAGAAGATATTAGAGTTGAATTTATATTCTAATGCTTTACAAGGTTTAATTGGTTCAGGTGCTAATGCCTTTAAAGCATCAAGCGGTTGGGATGTGGCAGGACTTATCATTGGTTCTGGATTGGCGGTGTATGATTATGTTTCGGGGGCAGACGAGAACTATCGTAATAAAAATATGCAGAATCAGCATGAATATGCTCGTAAAATCTTAAAAGGGGAGCAGGCTGAGTTGGAAGCAGATGGTAGTATCTTGAAACCGGAAATGGGACGTGATGCCGGAGTAAGCGGTGTCCTAACTGCAGGAGAAGCTTCGGTAGGTGTTATTGGAAGTAATGGCGAAGTTCTCAAAACTCTTGGACGTTGGGGTGCAGAAGAAGTTTCTCAAGGTAACAATGTTTCCAGAGCATTCTGGAGAGTGTTTGCAGGAAGAACAGCTAAAAATGTTGGAAAGCAAATGGTAAGTGAAAGTATTAAAGGTCTTAAAGACAAAACCAATTTGCAGAAGCTTGGAGTGGGTATTGTTGCGGCTGTGATAAGTAATAGCATAGAAAAAGCTATAAATGAAAACGAGAATACTCTATATGCTAAAATGATAGATGAAATTATTAAATCTCAAGATAGTAATCTAACAGGAATAACTGTTCAATCGAATAAATCATGAAAAATATATTCAAGTATTTCCCTATGGTGACATTAGGACAAATTATAGGAACTGTTATAGTATTTCCTTTACTTCTATTTCTGATAAATATATTTTATTATTCAAATAAGTATAACGATGACGCAGAACAGTATTGCAAAGAGTATATGAATAATTCTTATGACATAGAGGTTGCAATGCCTGAAGAGAAGTCAAAGTATTATATAGAGAATGTGGATAAAGATGTTATTACATCTGAAACGTTTCGTGAAAGAATAGATAACAATTATTTTAGTAATCCGAGAGGGTTGTTTTTACCTTTTTATTCTGTAGAATATAAGAAGTATTTCAATATTATGTGTTTCTTAGGTGCTAATCTTATGCATTGGCCTTATAATAGGAAGGTTATCTTGACTGTCAACAGGGATGATATGAACAATCCAGCGTATGGAACAAAGGAGAACCCTGTGCCAGTTTTGAAGGATATTGGAGTAGATGAATCTATCCGAGACAACGACCAAGATTATGATAAGGCGTATATAGACAGCTTCTATCGTGAGAATGTCATACGTTATTTGAAATATAAGATGTCCAAAAGTGAGTTTAAGAGACGATTCAAGAATAAAGAGTAAGGTCATTCTGCAATGAGCAAGAATCGGTTTAGCAAGTAGGGGAAGAGTAAAAATCCAAGCACATCAGTTATGAGAAATATCTTTAAATATATTCCAATGGTCACCTTAGGTCAGATCTTAGGTACCGTAGTCGGTTTCCCTTTGTTGTGTTTCCTTATCAATATATTTAGGTCTTCCGATATATAGTGATAACTAAAACTCTCATATAATAAGGCATACGGAGGGAAAGAAGGGACGGAGGGAAAGGCAATGCCACAGAGCTGCCGATGGCACAAAGAGCGACAAAGGTGTAGCATACAGATTCCTGATTAATTCTGAGAAAACTGCTTTGGATAAAGAGTTTCTAATAAAACTGGCAAACTACCGCTGTCGCTCCCCACACCGACGGAGTCTCCGTGACTACCGTTGCTTTGTTTCATAACCCTCCATACTCTCCATTGCACTGTGTGATATTTCGTCAGAAACCTAAGTTTAGGCGGATCATTATCACACTAAAATTCTGAAGGTCCTCCTTTTTCCATCTACCTTATAGAGGTATAGCAATCGTCACTCTCCTTCGGCCAGTAAATGCCAGTTTAGAGAAGAAGATTGGGGTGAGAGCTCATCTCCTCTTCTGGTGCGTTTCGATTTTGCTGTCATTACTGTCATTAGAATTCATCATCTAACTAACTTATTTACAGTACGATTGCACGAAATGTTAAAACTGACAGCAACTAAAAAGAAAACTTATAATAGAGTAATCTACAAACTTTAGAGACATTATCGAACATTAACTCAGAAAGATATTAATAAACTATAAGCCTTATTAGGCCAATTAGCGCTAATAAGGCTTATATAACAAACTGTCATAAAATAGACAATTAACTATGAAAGAGATGCTCTATATCCTGTTGCTTCATAATCGCAATTACTGGTTCGCCAGAAGGAGTATAGTTGACATTACCGCACGCAAAGAGTTCGTTGACAAGATTATCCATCTCAAGGCCACTCAACACCTGACCTTGTGGAATAGCCGCATTACGAGCGAGACTTAATGCTAAGGCCTGGTCTATTTCTTCCTTAGCACTTGCTCCACTCTCCATTGCTGAGGCCACCATATCACCGATAAGTGTCACAACATTTAACCCTTCGATACCAGCAGGGACACCATTGACAGCATAACTCCCTCCACCAAGACTATCAAGTTGGAAGCCCATCTCAGCCATCTCTGGTAAGATCTGGTCGAGAACAACTTGGTCGGACACAGAGAACTGAACCATCTCAGGGAACAATACCTTCTGAGAATGTACTTTATGTTCGGACAATCGACGTAAATACTCCTCATAAAGGATACGGATATGTGCACGATGCTGATCGATAATCATCAGTCCCGATTTCACAGCTGTCATGATATAACATCCCTTATACTGATAATGCAATGGTGCCTTGTCTTCTATCAAAGACTCTTCAACAGGCTGTGTGACAGCAGAAGGAATAATAGAACCCTCCTCCACAGCATTGGTTCCAGTACCCAAGCTACTGGTAATCATCTCATCTTCATTCTGATCAAAGAGCTTAGACTGACGAATCTCACCACCAGAACCCAAGTCTGTATAGAGTTCTTCCCATCCATCAGAAGCCGAAGTCTTTACAGAAGAAGACTGCTTGAAAGGATTATAATTAGGATTAAAGTCAATCTTTGGTGCAGCCGTACCAGTATTAGGATTAAACACAGGAATATCTGGTTTCCCCTCTGTATCAAAGTCAATAGCAGGGATATCATTAAAACGTCCTACCGCTTCCTTAACAGCTGCAAGCAGAATCTGCCAAATAGCTTGCTCGTTCTCGAACTTAATCTCAGTCTTAGTAGGATGGATATTCACATCAATATTCTCAGCAGGCACATCGAAGTAAAGGAAATAAGGAACCTGCTCGCCTTGAGGAATGAGTCGGTCGAAAGCCGTAAGAACAGCCTTATGGAAATAAGGATGTTTCATATAGCGCTCATTGACGAAGAAATACTGATGGGGTGCCTTCTTCCTTGCTGCCTCTGGTTTACCTACAAAGCCGTGGATATGACAAAGAGTCGTATCAACATCTATCGGTAACAGATCTTGATTGAGTCGTTTACCAAACACCTCAACAATACGTTGACGATAGCTACAAGAACGAAGGTTAAAAAGTTCTGTCCCATTACTGTGAAGCGTAAAAGATACCTGTGGATAGACCAATACGATACGCTCAAAGGCAGTGATGATATTATTAAGTTCTGTAGTATTCGACTTCAAGAACTTACGACGAGCTGGTACGTTGAAGAAGAGATTTTCTACCAAGAAATTACTTCCCACAGGACAAGAACAAGGTTCCTGCCCAGTAAAACGACTTCCTGCAATAGAGAGATGTGTACCCAAATCCTCACTCGCCATACGTGTCTTCAATTCAACCTGAGCCACTGCGGCAATAGAAGCCAATGCCTCCCCACGAAACCCCATCGTACGAAGAGAGAAGAGGTCGTCAGCCTTACGTATCTTAGACGTGGCATGCCGTTCAAAAGAAAGGCGTGCATCCGTCTCCGACATACCTTTCCCATCATCGATAACCTGAATAGAAGTGCGGCCAGCATCAACGACCAACACATCAATGTGCGTTGCTCCAGCATCAATGGCATTCTCCACCAACTCCTTAATAACAGAAGCTGGACGCTGGATAACCTCACCAGCAGCTATCTGATTGGCTACACTGTCTGGGAGAAGTTGTATAATATCACTCATGAATAATCCTATAAAGCTATAAATAAAAATAAGATAAGAAGGGCGATAACACCTGCCGAAAGAATCAACGATACCCACATAGCCGTAAAGCGATTACGTCGATGACGCAACATCTGTGGCTTCAAGGAATCGCCTAACTTGCGCTGTAACTCCTCTCGATACTGACGTTCGGATACCTCCTTCCCATCCACCTCACAGCGTGCACGCTGCTCTATATCGTTTAGCAATTCTTTTCGCTCGTCAACAAACATATATTCATGATGGAAACGACGCGGACGTGATGATTGAAAGAAAAGCATTTCATTATGAACTTTAAGTAAAACATCGTCATTCTATATGCTGACGAGGAGGCAAAGACACTCTCGCATTACGTACGGTAGCACTTGTTTTACGTGCTGCACGACGGAAGATATCATTTTTATCCTTAGGACGAACCTCATCAAAAAGCTCAAAGTGAGGTAGTTTCAGCTTGTCGGGAGGAATCTGTGTCATCGGACTAATGACACCATTCGCTTTTGGCATCCATATCTTCTGAAGTCTTCGCTCAGGTGAGATAAACATCCGTAACGTATCTGTTTCGGTATAATCATGTCCTATCAGCGTACTATCTTTATCCGTATGATAATAGATAACTTCCACATTACCCCAAGCGTCTACACGCCGAACAACACCCTTCACAAAGTCTGCCCGCATATCCTTAGAGGATATCTGGTTGAAATATTTACCTCCTGATAGCTTTTCTATGGAGAAAGCATTACCATAGACAAAGGCCTGGCGGATGGTTGAGTCGTTCATATATGCCTTAATAGAATCACCCACTAACTGACGTGTTCCACTCCACACAATAGGATAATCATACATCGTCATGCAGGAGTCCTTAGAGTTAGCTATAACAAATCCACATACAGCTTGCACATCGGTACGATAAGCACGCACATTATTCACACCATAGATTTCACGATACATTTGTGGCGTGTTCATGTGAAAACCCTTCATACTGATTGTATCCGCATGAACAAAGAGGGTATCACCCTGAGAGAAATCCTTAGCAACAGGACCAGGACTACCTCCGAAAGCGATCGCAGCAGAGTCGGTATAATGTAGGTAATCGCCATAGAAAGCATGCTTACCTTTATAATCAATATAATAGACATTACCTTCGCCCGTTCCTTCATGTGTGTTACTATTATAACTAAGGTCGCGACCAGTGACAGTGCGTTGCTTCAGTTTATCAACAATCTTTACATTGCCATGCCCTTCACTGTACCCAGTTTTAGCATTATATGTCACCTCATCGCCAGTAATAACACGTTGCGCCTTACGATCATCAATCTTTACATTGCCACGTGCATTACTGTGTCCAGTCTTTTCATTATAGAAAACGTCTTGACCAATGATGGTACGATTGTTTGCTTTATCAACAATCTTCACATTCCCATGGCCTTCTGCATCACCCGTCGTACTATTATAAATAATGTTATCACCCTCAACATCCTGCTTAGGAGAAGTGATTGTTGAGCGGCCATTTAGTTCCATGTGGTCGGTCTTACTATTGTAAGTACCATCAGTCGTATGCACGACCTCACCTTTAGCCGTCTTTATAACAGACTTACCGATAACGTGGACAAGTCCCGTCTCCGTGTTACCATGTGCTTCCGGGGTAGTAATACGATACTTCGGAGTGTACATCACAACATTACCAAAGAAGTTTGCATCATGTGTCTCCGTATTATAATCACCCTGATCAGCAACAACAGTGTTCCCATTATAGACCAGCGTACCACGTCCACCAAAGTAATTGGCCACCTTTGAAGCAGTGTTATAGTCCAAACTGTCACAACGAAGCAACCGCCCAGGCTCTCTAACAACCACCTTACCACGTGCATGTACCATCTGTCCAAAGCCATCATAATGTAAGCGTTGGCAATCAAGCATCACACTACCAGGTCGAGTGATATGCACACGACTGAAAGCCTTAAACCAATTTGCCTTCTCATTGAAATAAGCACTATCACACTTAAGCGTCATTCCCTTATAACGGAAACTTACTCCACCCTTAGCAATCATAACGTCAGGCATCTCCATTTGATTATGACGCAAATTATCAGCATGGTCAATATAGAACTTATCTCCCTTTTTCTCCGTCACTTTCTGTGCCCAGAGTGATTGAGTTTGCCATAGGCCAAACAGGCATAGAATCATAATTAACAAGATTCTATGCCCGCAAAATGTATCTTTATACTTGCTGTTTATTGTCATTTAAGCCAACCTTCGTATTGGAAATTACAACTCTTATACCGAGGATTAATCCGCACGTATGTCTCTTTTACTTTCTTCACAACCCAATCGTGCAGAATTTCCTTTCTGCGTTTTGCCGTGACGATATCACGCATTGCTTGGAAGTCTTCTGTGATTGTTGCTCTATGTTCTGGTATACGTTCCTTCAACTTCACGATTGCACAAACGACTTTACCACGTGCATTGGTCATCTGGAAAGGTACAGAAATCTCCCCAACCTTCATCGTATCAACAACACGAGCCACCTCTGTCGGAAGATCCTTCATCTTAAAACGTGATGTACGAGTATTCTCTTGAGAGTTAACCATCAATCCATGGTTGTTCTTCGTGTCCTTATCATCAGAGAGATAAGCTGTTGCATCCTCAAATGTAAACTTACCCTTTTGGATATCCTTACCTATCGAATCTAATCGCTCCTTAGCAGCATCGATAGAAGCAATTGACACATTCGGCTTCAAAAGGATATGACGAACGTTCACCTTATCACCTCGACGGTCTATCAGCTGAATGATATGGTAACCGAACTCGCTCTCCACTACCTTTGACACCTTCTTTGGATCCGTCAGATTAAAAGCTGCAGCAGCAAACGCTGGATCAAGTACACCACGTCCCATATAGCCTAACTCACCACCTTGACGAGCAGAACCTGGGTCTTCTGAGTAAAGACGAGCCAAGGTAGCAAAAGAAGTCTCACCCTTTGTCACTCGGTCTGTATAGTCACGTAGTAAGTTCTTAATACGATTAACCTCCTCAGGCTCAACCTTTGGAGTCTGTGTAAGGATTTCTACCTCAACCGTTGTTGGAATCATAGGAATACTATCAACGGGGAGTTTCTTAAAGTACTCGCGTACTTCAGCAGGCGAAACCTTCACATCACTTACGAGCTTCTCTTGCATTTTCTGTACAAGCAGACGGTTTTTATAGTCGTCATGTAGGTCCTGTCGGATCTGCGTCATACTCTTGTTTTGGAACTGCTCAAGCTTCTCCTTAGAACCTATCTGTGGCAAAGAAATCCAATAGTTAATCTGTTGATCAACACCCTGTGCAATCTCCGACTCAGAGACTTCAACACTATCGATAGCCGCTTGGTGAAGGAATAATTTCTGAACTGCAATCTGTTCAGGCAGAATACACTCAGGATCACCATTCCATTTCACTCCTTCAGCCTCACTCTGAAGCTTCATTATCTCTACTTCTGACTTCAAGATAGGTTCATCACCTACTACCCAGATAACCTCGTCAACAACACTATTCGGTTTGTCTACCGCTGCTGTATCGGCCTTCATTGAGTCTGACAGAGCAATAGGTTGACCGCTGGGACGGAATGCACCAGCATGCAGCCCCATTGCCGTGAGAACTGTTCCTACGAGTAGGACAATTGTTTTTCCTTTATTTATCTTCATTGAAATGCTGTATTATCTTAATGCTTATTGACTGTTGAAAGAACATTCTTATCAACAACTACCTTATATCTCTTGCGCAATGACTCTACCCACGCCTTCTCAAGTTCCTCTTGATAATTTGATACAACGAGGTCACGCACATCATCCATGCTCTCTGGTGCTTTTATCTTCTTACCATAAACGGCGTCTATAGGATATCCAGCAACAGGTTTCACAGTTGTCTTCTCACCAAAGACGTCACGATCTACCAATGCATTATCGCCCTTTCGAAAGATTCCCTTTTCTACACGGATACGAATCGTGTTATCTGCATTGAACTTATCACGTAGCTTCTCTGCCCATTGATTGAAAGGCACATCCTTAACGCATGCCTTCACAGCTTCCACATCTTCCTTCTTCTTTACATGATAGGCTATACCCTTAAAACGTGGCTCTGTCCATTTATATTGTTTCTTATGCTTAAGGAAATAAGCTTCCAACGCCTTCTCATCCTTGGCCGCTTTATCCCAAACGGTACGATTACTCATCTCTATCATCAGTAGACCGTCATAATACTCACGGATAAGATTCTTGAGATTTACATCTTCCTTCTCTAACGAAGAAAGCTTCTTTGCAAGAATTTCTTCTTGTGTAGCTCCCTTCCCTTCACTCTCCACAAGTGAATCAAGCTTCTGTTCGATTATTTGGTCACGCAATCCCTGCATCTCAATATAGCGCATGATATCAGGATGTAGTGTCTCATAACTTGGGAATTCCTCGCGACCTATCATCTTGATGATGTGATAACCAAAAGGAGAAAGAACAGGAGCACTTATCTCTCCTGGCTTCAAAGCAAACAGCACCTTCTCAAACTCTGGCACAGTCTGACCTTTCTGAAGATGTAGTAACTCACCACCATTCTTGGCAGAATTAACATCTGTAGAATATTTCTTTGCCAGTTCTGCAAAATCAGCACCACCACGAATGGCTGTATAGATAGAGTCAGCCAACTGCTTCACTGTCTCAGCCTCTTCCTTATCAGCACTCTGTAACATCCCGATAAGGATATGTGCGCAATGCCACATACCTCCATTAGCTTCTACTTGCTGCTTTGCTTCACGATACAATTTATGTCCTTCAGCCTCAACATCAGCATCTGTAATAAAGGTTGGGCGCACCTGCTGGTCACGATAACTTAAGAACTCTTTCTTAAAAGAGCTGAGTGTGTCAAGGTGTGCATCAAGCGCAGCCTGTACCTTCAATTTGTAATTGATAAAGAGATTAACATACTCATCTACACTCTTCTTATCAATCACTCCATCAGCATTATTCTTATTATATGAATACTCAAATTCCGAACGGCTCACAGGCTTGCCGTTGATAGTCATTATTGTTGGGTCAGTTTGTCCGTATGCCATTGTCGTGGAGAGCAATACTACTGACAAAATCGCTTTGAATTTCATTGTTATTCTTTTAACGCAGGGACCCTCTCCCCCGAAAGACAGGGAAGAGGGTGAATATTTTTCGTCTTTTACTATTACTCTGGACGTGAATAGTTCGGTGCCTCACTAGTAATGGTAATGTCATGAGGATGACTCTCCATCACACCAGCATTAGTGATACGTGTGAACTTTGCGTTATGTAAGTCTGCTATAGATGCTGCACCACAATAGCCCATACCTGAACGAAGACCACCGACAAGCTGATAGATAACTTCTTGGACAGTTCCCTTATAAGGAACACGACCAGCGATACCCTCTGGAACGAGCTTCTTAACATCGCCTACATCATTCTGGAAGTAACGGTCACGTGAACCATTCTTCTGTTCCATTGCCTCCAATGAGCCCATACCACGATAGCTCTTGAACTTACGTCCGTTGAAGATAATTGTATCACCAGGTGACTCTTCTGTACCAGCAACCAATGAACCTACCATCACACTGCTGCCACCAGCTGCCAATGCTTTAACAACATCGCCTGAGTAACGTAAACCACCATCAGCAATCAATGGCACACCAGTACCTTCCAATGCCTTGCAAACATCATAGATAGCACTCAACTGTGGTACGC
>ERZ1699259.570-NODE-570-length-15054-cov-11.330542_pt1 | contig 15054 bp, 17 predicted proteins | sample MGYA00581525_ERZ1699259 | MGnify/ENA primary metagenome ERZ1699259 (study PRJEB42319, sample SAMD00040332) | human oral metagenome | material: saliva | host: Homo sapiens | study: EMG produced TPA metagenomics assembly of PRJDB4115 data set (Metgenomic analysis... | reverse complement strand
TACTGGAGGCGTCGATGAGGTCGGCGACGCTTTCGGCTTGGGCAAGGTCGAGTTTGTTGTTGAGGAAGGCGCGTTTGGTAAATTCGCCCGGCTCCGCCATGCGCGCGCCCAGTTCGAGGCAGCGCGAAAGCAGCATGTCCATCACCACGGGGCCGCCGTGTCCCTGCAACTCAATCACATCTTCACCGGTAAAGCTGGCGGGCGCGGCGAAGTAGAGCAGGATGCCGTTGTCTAGCGGCTGCCCGTCGCCGCCGAGAAAGTCGGTGTAAAGCGCGGTACGCGGTTTGGGTGTTTTGCCGCCGCTGAGGGTTTGCGCCAAAGGCAGCAGGTTTTTGCCGGAAAGACGGATCACGCCGACGCCGCCGCGTCCGGGTGCGGTGGCGATGGCGGCGATGGTGGGTTGGGATGCGGACATGGGAACTCGCGTATAGGTAAATTTAATGGGCGTATTATAGCAAAAGGCCGTCTGAACTTTGGGTTTCAGACGGCCTTTAAATGAAGGCGGTTAAGCGGCGGCAACGGTAAAGCGTTCAAACAAATGCGCTTTGTTTTCCACATCGTCGGCGATGGCGACCGCCAAATCCGCCACGCTGATACCTGCCGGAATTTCACTGTCCATCAGCAAATCGTCTTTGCCCAAGCGGTATTTGCCGGTTTTGTCTTCGCTGAAACCGCCGTCCGCGCCCAGTCGTGCCGGAGGGGAAACGAAAGACCAGTTCACGTCGCTGCGCGGCAGGAGTGCGGCCAAGAGATGACGTGCGGCATTGGCGCCGTCGTAAATTTCTTTCGGGAAGTCGGGCGTATCGATAACTTGTAAACCGGGCGCGACATACAGGCTGCCCGCGCCGCCGACAATCAAGAGATACGGCACTTGCGCCGCTTTTGCCGCTTCGACGATGCTGTTTGCGCCGCGCGTGAAATCTGCGCCGATGTTGGGATTGGTCCAGCCCGGGTTGAAGGCACTGACTACGGCATCAAAACCGACCAGTTTGTCGGCAAAATTCGCCGCGTTGACATCTGCGGAAACGGCGGCAACATTTTGCGCTTGGAACACTTTGTCTGTATTGCGGGCGAAAGCGGTTACTTCATGACCGCGGCCTGCCAATTCTTGCACGACTGCGTTGCCGACATAACCAGTTGCACCGATAACTGCGATTTTCATGTTTGACTCCTTGTGGGGATGTGATTGATTAGATGAGTGCATTGTAAGGCCGTCTGAAACGCTTGATAATCCCTGTTTTGCTGTTATGATTGTGAAGTTAAACTACATAATCAGTCAAAATGCAAGACATCAAACCACTGCTCGTTTTCGCCGCCGTCCTCGAACACGGCAGCATGAACGCCGCTGCTGCCGCGCTGGGAATGACTCCGTCGGCGGTCAGCCAGCACATCAACCGCCTCGAAACCCTGCACGGCATCAAGCTGTTAAACCGCAGCACGCGCAGCCTTTCGCCCACCGATGCCGGCCGCGCCTTGGGCGAATACTGCCGCCGCCTCGCCGCTACCTTGTCCGATACGCGTACCGTTATCGACAATCTGAAAACCGAACCTGTCGGCGAATTGCGGATTGCCCTGACTTCTACGGTCATCGAATCCCGCGCTTTTCAGACGGCCTTTTCGCGATTGCAAACCGAGTTCCCTAAAATCCGTCCTATCCTTAATTTCAGCGATACTTTGGATGACCTGCAACACAATCAGACCGACATCGTCATACGCGGCGGCGACTGGGCTTTGGATGATCCCAACTTGGTTGCGCGCCATCTCGTTACCTGGCCGTACATCATTTGCGCCGCGCCCGATTATCTCGACCGTCATCCGCCCATCACCCATCCCGCGCAGCTTCATGCGCACAGCTGGCTGCATTTTTTACCTGTCCGCACCACTTTGCAACACGGCGGCGAAAGCTATTTTCTCGATATTTCCGACAGCATTGCCTGCACGCATTTGGCCGCTGTACGCAGCCTGACCGAAAGCGGTTTCGGTTTGTCTTTGCAAGTGGGCGGCGAAGTTCGGGAAAAAATCGCCCAAGGCCGTCTGAAAAGCGTTTTACCCGAATGGACATTGCCGCCGGTCAGCCTTTATTTGGTCACGCCTTATCGTGTGCAGTCTGCCAAAACCGAGGCTGCCGTGCGCATTTTTACCGAGAGTTTTGCCAAGGAAGGGGATTTATGAGCGCGGAAAATTGGTGTGTTTACCTGATTTTGTGCGAAAACGGCGCGTTTTATTGCGGCATCAGCAACCGTCCGCAAGAGCGTTTTGCCGCGCATTTGTCAGGAAAAGGCGCGAAATACACGCGTTTGAACAAGCCTGTCGAGATACGCATCGTTTCAGACGGCCTGACTAAAAGTGAGGCGCTGAAACGGGAAATCGGCATTAAGAAATTGACGGCGGAGCAGAAGCGGGGCTTGTGGGCTGAAGCTGAAACCTTGGCAAAAGGCTAATGGCATTGGATTAAATCGTAGTCGGAATATGAAAATCTCTATAAACAAGTAAGCCTGCCGGTGTCTTTTGTATGGCCATTTATTAACATGATTCAAAAAGGCCGTCTGAAACCTGATTGGGATTCAGACGGCCTGGTTGGGACGGGGATGGCTTTCAGGTTGATGCTACTCATGGAGAAGTCGGTAAAAAGTTGAATTCTAAAAGAAACTTTGAAAATAAAATGAGTAACTGTTTGAACAATAAAATGAAAGTTATTGCGCTTCATGACAAATGGGGTGAATTTCTATCCGAGTAGAGAGGTGGTGTCAATATGTTTTTCAGTTTTTGTGACAAAATCTGATTTATACCAATATTTATTATAGTGTAGGTCGAAAGTATTAGTTTCTGTGTTAGAATTTTTGAGCTGTTTATATAAAACAGTGATTTAAATAAAATTAAGGAAAGACAGAACATGAACAAATTACTGATTGCCGTAATGATGATGGCTGGTTTGACAGCTTGTTCCCAAGAGGCTAAACAGGAGACACAAGAGACTGCTCAAGCCGTTGCATCTGAAGTGAAAACCGAAGCCGCTTCTGCTGCCGATGCGACTGCATCTGTCGCTCAAGAAGCAGCCGCTAAGGTTGAAGCCGCCGCCAGCAAAGCAGAGGAAGCCGCCAAACCTGAAGAGGCCGCCAAACCCGAAGAGAAAGCCGAAGCGCCTGCCGCTGAAGCCAAGCCTGCCGAATCCGCCAAAGTGGACGGCAAAGCCGTTTTTGAAGCGAACTGTAAAGCATGCCATGGCGGCTTGATTCCCGGCGCTCCGGCTGTAGGCAAAAAAGAAGACTGGGCGCCTCGCATTAAACAAGGCAAAGACACCTTGCACAAACACGCCCTCGAAGGCTTCAATTCCATGCCTGCCAAAGGCGGCAACGGCAGCTTAAGCGACGACGAAGTGAAAGCCGCAGTTGACTACATGGCCAACGAATCCGGCGCTAAATTCTAAATCATGCAGATTGAAACGCACCTTGTTACAAGGTGCGTTTTTTATGGGCAGGCGGATGAAAGTTGAAATAGGGCCGATAAACAGGCAAAGGCCGTCTGAAACATTTTATTTTGAAGCACAATCGGCTAAAATCAGGCGAATGATTTTATGCAGGAGCAAACCATGAGCAATCAACACGACAACGTAGATGCCGGCGAAATCGCCAAGTTCAGCCAAATCGCCGACAAATGGTGGGATAAAAACGGCGAATTCAAGCCCCTGCATGACATCAACCCCTTGCGCCTCGACTATATCGACGGCTATGCCGGATTGGCAGGCAAACGCGTGCTGGATGTAGGCTGCGGCGGCGGTATTTTGTCGGAGAGCATGGCCAAACGCGGCGCAGAACACGTTACCGGCATCGATATGGCGGAAAAATCCCTACAAACCGCCGCTGCCCATGCGGCCGCTCAACACGTTGCCAATATCGATTACCGCTGCATCCGCGTCGAAGACCTCGCCTCCGAGCAGCCGCACAGCTTCGATGTGGTAACGTGTATGGAAATGATGGAACACGTTCCCGATCCGGCCGCCATCGTTCAAGCCTGCGCGAAACTGGTCAAACCAGACGGCATGGTGTTTTTCTCCACCATCAACCGCAATCCCAAATCTTATCTGCATCTGATTGTCGGTGCGGAATATCTGTTGAAATTCGTCCCCAAAGGCACGCACGATTGGAAAAAATTCATCACGCCGGCAGAACTCGCGCGCATGTGCCGCCAAGCCGGATTGGATACCGTCGGCAGCAAGGGCATGACCTACAATTTGTTGAGCGGCCGTTATTCCCTGTGCGATTCGACTGAAGTCAATTACATGGTGGCCTGCCGTCCGGCGTAAAGTTCAACGGATAAAACACACGGGCTGAACCGATATTTGAAACGGTATGTCGAAAGCAGCTCGATACAAATATCGGTAAGGCAAATCAGGCCGTCTGAAAAGAAAGAAAAAAGGCAATGTTTGATACATGCCTTTTTTGTATGTGGGTCGTACTCGTTATTCCGTCCAAGACGAATACGGATGTTTGCTCAAATACGCATTGGTGAATTTTCCGTCTGCCGTGATTTCCTTGCCCAGCCAAGCCGGTTTGGGAAACTCGGTATCTTCAGACGGCAATTCGATTTCCGCCACAATTAATGGTGCATTGTCGCCGAAATATTCGTCGATTTCATACACAAAACCTTCAAATTCGACACGATAGCGGTATTTTTCCATTTTAAACGGGCACATATCCGCCATCATCGCCTGCGCGTGAGCCAACGGGATTTCGTATTCAAACTCGCTGCGCGTCATGTCGGAAATATAGCCTTTCAGGGTCAGCCAGGCTTGCGAACCGATAATCCGCACACGGATGGTGCGCTCTTTTTCCACGCTCAAATAGCCCTGTTGCAACACCAGCGGCTCGCTTGCCGCTTCGCGCCAACTGTCATCCGCCAGTAAAAAGCGGCGTTCGATTTCGACCGTCATGAATTCTTTCCTTATTTACCAAACAGGCCGTCTGAAGATCAAAACGGCTTGAAAACCACCATATAAAGCGCGGCCACCATCATCAAAACGGGGAGTTCGTTGAATACCCGATACCAGCGGTGCGAATACACATTGCTGCCGTTTTGAAAACGGCGCAGCAGCAGGCCGCAATAAAGCTGATAAGCCAAGAGCAGCAGGCCGCACAATAATTTAACCGCCAGCCAGCCGTTGCCCCACCAATTGTTGACAAAGCCGATGGCCGCGCCGAATATCAGCGTTCCCCAGCCCAAAGGTGACATAAAGCGGTACAGCCGCCGCGACATATCCGTCAGCCGTACATATTCCGCGCTGCCGGGTTCCAATTGCGCCAGATTCACATAAATCCGCGGCAGATAAAACAGTCCTGCAAACCAAGAAATCACAAAAAATATGTGCAACAGCTTAAACCACAAATACATTTCAGACGGCCTCAACACCTAAAACCGTTATTTTATCCGCAATGCGGCCCAAGCCGAAACAAAATAGTCAAAACAATCCGACAAGGTGCGCCGCGACAATGTGTTGCAGGCATGATTTTACCCAAAAGCCAAATTGTAAATTCCGCAATAATATGCACATTGAGATATGCACAATGCAAAAAACTTGCTAGAATCCTATGCTATTTAACTATAAAAGCATTATGGACGGAAAACATGAAACAATTTGAAATCAGCAGCAGCGTTAGAAAAGCGCTTTGCGACTACTTGAATACGCGCAATCTAAACCTCAAAGCCGCCATGGACAACGAAACAACCAATGGCGAAGTCGCGGCCATCGTTCACGCGGGATTGCCGGCGATGATTCGGAAAATCTATTCTTTGGAAAAAATGAAAACCTTTTTCTGGACGAAAAAAGATTTGATGATGGAATTTATCAATATGCGTTTGGCCGCCGGCGATAAAAAGGGCAAAAATTGATTTGAGCGATGGGCCGGGGGAGATTGGGGTTTGAAATACGGACTTCAGTTTTCTCGAAAATTTTGTTAGGGGCAGGGCGCACTCATTGTTCTTAATAAGTTTTGATAACCGAAAGGCCGTCTGAAATTCAAATGATAGGGCATGGGAACATGCCCTGTTTTTATGGGCGGCTTCCGCATTGGGAAAATATTGAGCATGGCAACCGCTGCGGCGTTCCGTGCCGGGTGGTTTTATCGGCTGAATGGTTTTATTTGTTTTGCTGAAAATATTGAATTAATTATAAAAAGGCCGTCTGAAACATTTCAGACGGCCTTTAGTGTTGAATCAGCAACCGTTCTGTTTAAAACGGCGGATTTTCAAATCAAGCTGCGTTGTCGAAACCGCTGTGGCGGAGCAGGGCATCCAGGCTTGGTTCGCGGCCGCGGAAGGCTTTGAAGGATTCGGCTGCGCTGCGCGAACCGCCGACGGCCAGCACTTCTTTCCAGAAGCGGCGGCCGGTTTCGGCCACGTCGTCGCTTTCTTCAAACGCTGCGTAAGCGTCTGCGCTCAAAACTTCCGCCCATGCGTAGCTGTAATAGCCTGCGGAGTAGCCGCCGGCGAAGATGTGGCTGAAGCTCAAGGCAAAACGGTTGTATGCCGGCGGTTGGGTTACGGCGACTTCTTGACGCACTTTGTCCAAGATTTGCGGCCATTCTTTCAGACGGCCTTCGTCTTCCTGATGGTAGATTTCCATGTCGAAGATGGCAAATTCCATTTGGCGGACAAGGAACATACCGCGTTGGAAGTTTTTAGCCGCGTGCATTTTGTCGAACAGCTCTTTCGGCAATACCGCGCCGGTTTCTTCGTGCGAGGACATTTGCGCCAATACGTCGTATTCCCAGACGAAGTTTTCCATAAACTGGCTGGGCAGCTCGACCGCGTCCCATTCGACGCCGTTGATGCCGGATACGCCCACTTCGTCAACTTGGGTCAACAAGTGGTGCAGGCCGTGGCCGGTTTCGTGGAAGAGGGTGATGATTTCGTCGTGGCTCAAACGCGCTTCTTTGTCGCCGACCGGCGGGGTGAAGTTGCAGACGAGGTAAGCGGTCGGCAGTTGTAGCGTACCGTCGGCGAAACGGCGGCGGCTTTTGTAGCCGTCCATCCATGCGCCGCCGCGTTTGCCTTCGCGTGCGTACAAGTCCATGTAAACGCCGCCGATGGTTTGGCCGTCTTGTTTCAGCTCAAAATAGCGCACGTCTTTGTGCCAAACGGGGACGGTTTTTTCAGCCAGCTCGATGCCGTACAGTTTTTTGATTTGGGCAAACAGGCCTGCCAATACTTTGCTGATAGGGAAGTATTTTTTCACTTCGGCTTCGCTGAAGGCGTATTTGGCTTGGCGCAGTTTTTCGGCGGCGTAGCTCAAATCCCACGATTGCGGATCTTCGATATTCAGGTTTTCGCGCGCAAAGGCCTTGATCTCGGCAAAGTCTTTTTCGGCAAACGGTTTGGCGCGGCGGGCAAGGTCGTGCAGGAAGTTCAGAACCTGTTCGGGCGTGTCGGCCATTTTGGTTGCCAGCGACAGCTCGGCGTAGTTTTTGAAACCGAGCAGTTTGGCGGTTTTCAATGCGTTTTCGAGGGTGCGGTCGATGTTGGCCGTATTGTCGAATTTGCCGTCGTCGGACAATTCGCTGGCGCGGGTAACGTAGGCGCGGTAGATTTGTTCGCGCAGTTCGCGGTTGTCGGCGTATTGGATGACGGCGAGGTAGTGCGGAATTTGCAGGCCGATTTTGTAGCCTGTTTTGCCTTCGCTTTGCGCGGCGGCGGCAAACATGGCGATGGAGTCTTCGGGAATGCCGGCAAGCGGCGCGGCATCGTCAAAGTAAATGCCGAAAGCGTCGGTCGCGTCTTGGATGTTTTGTGCGAATTTGGCACCCAGTTGCGCGCCTTCGGTTTGCAGTTGCGCCAGTTCTGCCTGCTGTTCGGGCGGCAATTCGGCACCGCTGAGGACGAAATCGCGCAAGTCGTAGTTGAGCTTGGTTTGCTGCGCCGGGGAGAGGGTGTCGAATTCGGCAGAATTTTTGATGATTTTGAAGCGGTTGTACAACTCGATGTCTTGACCGATTTCGGTGAAGAAGATGGTGATTTCTGGCATCAATTCGTTGTATACGGCACGCAATTCGGGCGTATCGACCACGGAGTTGAGATGGGAAACCACGCTCCAAATGCGGCCGACGCGTTCGGTAATGTCGGTCAGTTTTTCGACAGTGTTGGCCCAGTCGGTGTGCGTTTGCGCTTTGATGGCGGTGATTTGTTCGCGCGCTTCGGCAATGGCGGTTTGCAGGGCGGGTTTGATGTCTTCGGTTTTGATTTGGTCGAAACGGGGTTCTTCGCCCAAGTGGAGCAGGACGTTGTCGCTCATATGGTTTCTCCTGAATAAGATGGTTTCAGACGGCCTTGAGGCCGTCTGAAAAGAAAACGATAGGCGCTATATGGTGGCAGACAGGCAGAATTAAAGTGTTTTGCCTGCCTGTCGGTCAACCTTATTCCGGACCGCGCGGATTGGCGTGCAACGGGGCGGCCAGTTCGAGGCGCATGGTGGTGCCTTCGGGGGCGTAAACCGCATTGGCAACATTGGTTTGCAAGGATTCGGCAAACGAGCCGCGATACACTTTTGCGCCTTGGTGGGTCAGGTTGGATTGCACGTCGACGTACACTTCTCCGCCGATTTGACGCCAGAGGTAGCAGAAGGTGTAGTCTTCGGACAGATAGCGTTTGCTTTCGGGATCGACCATGCAGTCGAAGAAGCGGTAGTGCAGGCCTTTGTTTTCCGGGCTGTAGTCGCTGTCGGAGACGTAGTTCAACTCGGGGTAGGCCTCTATCATTTTTTCAAATACGCTGCGTTTGATAACCATGAAGCCGGTTGGCGCGTCATGGACTTTCATAAAACCGTCTTCATCGACTTTCAATACGATTTCACCGTTTTCATCTTTGTCGTTGGTGTTGACGGTGTAAGAAGTGTACATACGCTCGAAATCGGCTTGGGTCATGCCGGCCGGAAGGCCTGCTTGGGGCCAGTTTTCGCGTTTGAGCGGATAAACGCCGGCCACAACGTCTTTATCGGCCAAGAGCAGGCGGTAGAATGAGTCGGGAGAGAAGCCGATGTCGGAGTCAATCCAGAATAAATGCGTCCATTCTTTGTTTTCCAAAAATCTGGCCACGCAGTTGTTGCGCGCGCGCGTAATCAGGCTTTCGCCGCGCTGCATCATTACTTGCAGCGGCAGGCCGAGGGAGGCGTTGGTGTGGACGATGTTCAGAAGCGAGAGGGTGTAGTTGTGGAAATATTTGCCGTCATGGCTGGGGGTCATAATGACTGGGTACATTTCGGCAAGGGCTGATTCTGGCAACATGAGTTTTCCTTATTGTTGATTGTGAATTTGGGTATTGTAAGGGATTTGATAGTATATATAAACTTGGCTATTTTAATTTATTGATTAATCGGCATTGCGTGCGCAAGAATTCGTCCAAAACCGCCTGTTGGATTTCCAAGCGTTTGGCTACGGGCGAGGCGAAGCGCACGATGATGTTGTACACCTTGTCATCATGTGGCACGCGGGATACACGCGGCTGGGCGGCGGGCGTGATAAACAATTTTTGGGTTTGCACGTTTTCCAAATGCTGCTTGATGGCAGGGACATAAGGCTCGCACAACGGCTCAAGAACGGCTTTCAGACGGCCTATGATTTCGTCTGAATCCAAATGAATCGGCACGGGAATTTCCACTGTATGAATCACATAATCGCCCAAAATATTGTCGCGGCGCACGGTATGGCTCAAAAGCAGGCTGTTGGGAAACGAGAGCGTTTTGCCGGAAAGCTGGCCGATCAACGGATTAGGGCCGATTTGCATCATCAGCGTGTTCAGCATATTGATATCGACCACCCGTCCGCGCAGACCGTTGATTTCGATGTAGTCGCCGATGGAATATTGTTTGGTTACCGAACGCAGGATGCTGCCGGACAAACACATAATCAGCTCTTTGGTTGCCACCACAATCGCCGCGGCCACTGCAAACATCGACAAGGCCAAAGTTTGAATCTGCGCCGCCCAAATCATCGCCAGCCCGAGCAGGATCAGCAACATGGTCACGTTGCGGCTGAACACCAGCGAGCGGCGTTTGTTTTCAATGCTCAAATCCGGATGGCTGCGAAAATGCGCCGAGAGCAAAATGCTGCGCCCGGCAATGACGGCCACAATCATCAATACCGACATCAATGCCGATTTGATGATTTCTTCGCTGACAGGCAAAGCGTTCAGCCATTCATGCATGGTGTTCCACATAATGCTGTTTCCTTTCCCTTTTTAGGCCGTCTGAAAACCCACGCGTTCAAAAATTTCTGCCGCGCACGCTTCCGATACCGCAAACAAAGTTGCTACGCTGCCCAAAGCCAGTTGCGCCGCTGCACTCAAATCATCACGGCACACTTCGCCCAGCCACTCAACCGGCCGCACCAGCGACATTTTTTCATCGTCCCATTGCGGACAATGTACCGCGCCGCCTGTAATCTTGCCGACCCGATAACGGCGCAGGGCAGGCGAGTAGGTCAATACGGCATCTCCATCGGCCAATTCGTTGACAAACCGCCACACCTGAGCCGCGCCCGATTGCGCCGTTCTTAATTTCACATCCGGCACGGCCGAACGGTAAATATCCGTCAGTTCCTCACGGCCAAAACCCTTGGCGGCCGCTTCAGCAAGCATGGGCCAAGCCAACGCCGCCACACCGTGTTCAAAAAATACATCATAAAGCGCACCTTGCGTGCTGCGAACCATATAAAGTCTGGCTTGTTTTCCCATTGCAGTACCTGTTTGTTTGAAGGATTTATCCCTTGGTTCCAATATTACCCGTTACGGCTGAAAAATTCGATATTCAGCATAGGCGGAAAGGGTTAAATTACCCGCTGAAAATAAATGAATGATGAATAAAAGGCCGTCTGAAAAACAAAATAGGCTGATATATCAATAGATGATATATCGTAACAATATATTAATAACTGTAAAATTTTTTACGCTTGCATCAAAAAAAGATAAGATAAAAAAATCAATCGCGAAAGATTGCTATTCACTGAACATTAGGAGAGAAAAAAATGACCTGTAAAACCCACGAACATCATGACCACGTCCACGGCGCAAACTGCGGCCACACTGCCATCAAGCACGAAGGCCACGTCGATTATCTGCACGACGGCCACCTGCACCATGAGCACAACGGCCACTACGACGAGCATGCCCTGAGCGTCAATGAAACCAACCCTGACGGCTGCCATCCGGTTGACACCTGCCACGGCCACGTTCACGGCGAAGGTTGCGGCCACGAAGCCGTACCGCACGGCGATCATGTCGACTACATCGTCAACGGCCGTCTGCATCACCAGCACGGCGACCACTGCGACGACCACGGCCCGGTTGAAATCGTTAAATAAAACTGTTTTTCAGACGGCCTCTGATATGGGGCATCTGTAGGAAAAGGGGGTGTATTTTCACCCCCCTTTTCATATATATTGTCGTACCCTACACTAAAACAGCCATTATCATGTTTGACATCATATTTGTATTGGTATTCGGCAGGCTCCAAGCCTCCGGAACACTGAATTTCCCCGATAGGCTTTATCCCATCTGGAAATGGGCGCTAGGCGCAGGCATGCTTTATGCCGCGATAGGGACAATGCTGGGATACGTTTTCTCCGGTTCCTTCTCCATAGTCAGCTTTTTGCTGATTATTGTCTTGTCATCCACCTGGTTCTCTCTGTATTTCAAACTACTGCGGCTTACCGCCTCAAAAACTGTACTGAACCAATGTATTTACTGGGTGCTTGGCATTCTTTCGGCATTGTCGTTTCCCTTTGTTGTGGGCTACCTTTCCCTGTTGGCCAAAGGCTTTTTGCAGTAAACTTTTCAGATAATTGCTCTATTCAATAAGGCCGTCTGAAAAGGGATAAGTTTTATTGGCAGAAAAAGCCGTTTGGGTAAAGCGGTTTGCTGTATGAACGAAGCCGTCTTTCAGACGGTTTTTTTATTTCTGTATAATGGGTAGGCCTTCAGTAAATCTTATTGATTTTATGATACAATTCGCCTCGCTTTTATTAACGGTAGGACTTTTGCAACGTGGACTGGATGAACAATCTGTTTTTGCTCGGCGGGGCGTTATTGTTTTTAAGCGTGGTTTCGACCACTTTGTCGGCAAGGCTGGGGATGCCGCTTTTGTTAGTGTTTCTGGCGGTTGGAATGTTGGCGGGTGAGGACGGTATCGGGCGCATCGATTTTGACAATTTCGTTTTGGCCAACGTCATCAGCCAGCTTGCGTTAGCCGTCATTTTGCTTGACGGCGGGTTGCGGACCCAGCTTTCAAGTTTCCGAATTGCATTGAAGCCTTCTGCGGTATTGGCGACATGGGGCGTGTTTGCCACCGTGTTGCCTTTGGGATTGTTCGCCACGTTTTATTTGGGTTTGGATTGGAAATTCGGTGTACTGATGGCGGCGATTGTCGGCTAAACCGATGCGGGGGCCGTGTTCAGCCTGCTGCGCCACAGCGGCGTGCGCCTAAATGACAGGGTACAGGCGACTTTGGAAATCGAATCCGGTGCGAACGATCCGATGGCGATTTTTTTAGTTACCGCCCTGATTACCATGATTACCAACCCCGAACAATCAGGTGTGTTGGCGTTTTTATGGATGCTGCTGCTCCAAATCGGCTTCGGCCTGCTGATGGGGTGGGCGGGCGGAATGGTGTTGGCGAAACTCGTACGTCGTCTGAACCTTGCGGAAGGATTGTACGCGCTGATGATTGTGTCAGGCGGCCTGTGGGTATTCGCATTTACCAATACCATCGGTGGCAGCGGCTTCTTGGCGGTTTATCTGGCAGGGATTATCGTCGGCAACCAGCATACCCGCGCAACCGAACACGTTTGGCGCGTGATGGACGGCCTGGCGTGGCTGGCGCAGGCGACTTTGTTCGTAGTACTGGGGTTTGTTGGTAACGCCCAGCAGCGTTTGGGAAAAAAGCGTCGATGCCTTGGTTATCGCCGTATTCCTCATGCTGGTCGCCCGTCCGCTTGCCGTTTTCAGCGGCTTGTGGAAATTTGGATACAGTGTGCGTGAAAAAGCCTACATCAGTTGGCTCGGGTTGCGCGGCGCAGTACCGATTTCTTTGGCGATGATGCCTTTGGTCATGGGCGTGCCGAATTCTGAACTGTTGTTCAATGTCGCCTTTGCCGTCGTCGTACTTTCCCTGCTGATTCAAGGAACGACGATACCCGTCATGGCGCGTCTGCTCAAGGTCGCCATGCCGCCCAAACCCGAGCCGGAAGGAATGCACGACATTTGGCTGTCGGAACGCGAAGCCGTGGCTTTATTTTCTTTTAAGGTAACGAAGGAATCTGAGGCGGAAGGCAAGCATCCCGATGCCGTTGCCCCCATTTCGGAATCGTTTGACTTGCGCTGTTTCGCGCTGATACGTGACGGACGGAAAATCGAAATGCAGAATGATACGGTTTTGAGGGAAGGCGATACGGCTTGGTATATCCTGCCTGACAGCCAAGTGGACAAAATGGCGAAATACTTCAGTGAAACCGGGCAGAATGTGCGCGAAAATTTTGATTTCTTCGGCGAATTTGCCGTCGACCCGTATGTCAATACCGGCGATTTGGCAGCGGCGTACGGGTTGAAGCTGGAAGACGGCGAAGCCGGTATGAGCCTGCTCGAATGGTTTCAATCCAGAGGAGGCAGCGCGCAGCCCGTCGAGGGCGACCGCATTGTCGTTGACGGGTTTTCATTGACGGTTAAAGAAACCGATCAGAACGGTGTCGTGAAGAGTATGGGGTTGAAAGTACCGCGTCGGGAAAACTAGGCTATGTCGTGATTTCTACACAAAAAACCAAACGACGACAGATTTTTTGTATATTGGTGCTTGCAACATTTATTGCAGTGATGGTATAGCCTTATGTTTGGGCACAATATTTTGATTTAGGAATGAATACGCCGGATAGAATTTGTTAAAACTACAGGGTATTTATTTTATGGCAATACTTTCATTCTAGAAAAATCATAAAGGAAAATAGCTTTTGTAATGAAATTGAAAAAGGCCGTCTGAACGTATGGTTTCAGACGGCCTTTAGTGTTACCAATTCACGCGGACTGCCCTGCTGCCGAGCAATGTTTCCAGTTCTTCAAACAAAGCGGTGCTTGGCGTTACCATCCATTTTGGCGCAATTTTCAATTTGCCCGATGCTTTGCCGTTGCTGTACGACAGTTGCAGCGGGATGTGCGCCGTATCGGGCAGGCGGTGGGCGGTGAGAATGGCGGCGAGGCGTTCGATGTCGTGGCCGGGGGCGAGGGCGAGGCTGAGGCTGCGGGCGTAGCGTTCGCGCGCCATTTGCAGGGTCATGACTTGGTTGGCCATGATGCGCAGTCCGTCGCCGCCGCCGTAGTCGTCGCGGCTGACTTTGGATTCGATAATCAGCACTTGGTCGGATTTGAGGTAGTCGGCGCAGTTTTCCAGCGTGTGGCCGCTGACCATGATTTCAATCTGTCCGCTCAAATCTTCGAGGCTGACGAAGGCGATTTTGCCGCGTTTGCCCATCATGGTGCGCACGGCGGTCACGAATCCGGCGAGGCGCACGCTGTCTTGCGGTTTCAGACGGCCTAATTTGGTCGGGGCGATTTGGTGGACTTCTTGGGCATACGGGCCGAACGGGTGACCGGACAAGTAGAAGCCGATGACGGTTTTTTCTTCGGCGAGTTTTTCCGATTCGCTCCACATGGGCGCGTCGACGAGCTGAACCGGTTCGATGGCGTCTTCCATCATGTCGAAGAGCCCGCCCTGATTGGCGTTGGCGGCTTTTTGGTCGGCGTTGTTCATGGCAAGGTCGATGTTAGCCAAGAGCATGGCGCGGTTGGGTTCGATGCTGTCGAACGCGCCGCCGCGTATCAGGGCTTCGAGGGTGCGGCGGTTCATGTGTTCTTTGCCGACGCGCTCGCAGAAGTCCAAGAGGCCGGTAAATTTGCCACCGCTTTGCCGCGCGGCGATGATGGATTCGACGGCGGCTTCGCCCGTGCCTTTAATCGCGCCGAGTGCGTAGCGGATTTTCATGTTCGGATACGGCGTGAAGCGGTAGTCGGATTCGTTGATGTCGG
>ERZ1699259.569-NODE-569-length-15066-cov-3.117344_pt1 | contig 15066 bp, 5 predicted proteins | sample MGYA00581525_ERZ1699259 | MGnify/ENA primary metagenome ERZ1699259 (study PRJEB42319, sample SAMD00040332) | human oral metagenome | material: saliva | host: Homo sapiens | study: EMG produced TPA metagenomics assembly of PRJDB4115 data set (Metgenomic analysis of... | reverse complement strand
GCTCCAAAGATACGATTACGTGTCCGAACAGCCAATATGAAGGAGAAAAGTGGACTGATAGTAAAGGATTTCCGTGGTTCTTTCTCTATGGATTCTACAAGTATCAATCTGCCTAATATGTATGTTCGCTTACCAGGAACAGAGCTGTCTGGGCGGTTCATGATGAACATGAATGCCTTTGCAGACAAGAATCCGGGACAGATATCAACTCAGTTTGATGGTTTCCTACGCTTAGATGACCTGCAGCCATTCCTTACCTCCGTACCAAAGAACATCTATCAAGCACTTCCTAATCAACGTATTATCGTAAAAGGACAGCTCGATGGCAATCTTCGTTCGGCTACATTCAAGCAACTTCGATTAGCTATGCCTGGCTACTTCGACCTTACCAGCACAGGATGGATAGCTGATATGATGTCTGGAGCGGGTCGACTTCGTAGTGACTTGAGACTGAAGGGAACAGCAAATAACTTACGTTTTGTTTCTAAGCTATTGCTACGTAATGTGCGTAAGACTATAGCCCTCCCACAGGGAGTTGGTATCAATGGTAATATCCATGTACGTAAAACGCTTTACACTGGTAACATCATACTGACACAAGGCGGTGGACGTATTCGACTGAATGGTGCATACAATACGGCAACAGAACTTTATCGCCTTTCAGCAGACGCAACTTCATTCCCTGTACATCATTTCTTACCTACGATGGGATTGTCGGCTTTCTCTGGAACGATAAAGGCGCAGGGGCGAGGGACAGACTTCTTGAGTCCGAAATCATCGACAAACCTCAGTCTGCGTGTTCGTAGTTTCAGATACGGTAAATATGTGCTTGACGGATTGAATGGTGATATCTCTAAGCATGGAGAGCTTCTTGCTGCTCATGTAAAGAGTACTAATAGGATGTTGGCAGGTGACTTTACGTATAAAGGTAAGGTCAATACGCGTCTCGTAGATGGTCATCTGCGAGGCTGGTTACGTCGTGTTGATTTGCATGCAATGGGCTTGATGGCGGATAGATACGTCGTGTCTACATGGACAGATATAGACGTACGGTCGGACATGAAGAACAATCATCATGTAAGCGGTCCTATTCGCTCGTTCCGTCTCATGCAAGAAGGAAAGAAGAAGAGCCGACTTCTTGCAGCTGGTAACTTTGATGTGCGTGCAGATGTACGGTCGGGTGCACTCGATACGCATTTGAAAGGTAATCTTTCTGAGGCTGATTTACAGGCCTTTGGGTTTGTAGATAAGCATTACATAACCTCTGCTGATGCTGATATTACGCTTCGTTCAGATATGAAGAAATACTATGCAGTGAGTGGAAATGTGGGTAACTTGTTGCTTAGCGAACATCGTAAGGGAAAGCGAGTACCATTGGTTGAAGGCAATTTCAACCTTGATGCTACAATGAGAGGCAGTCAGATTGAGGGTTCAATAAATGGTTCATTCCCACGTGTAGACCTTTATCAGTTGGGAGTCGTTGATAAAGCAATGTCAAGTAGCTTCTCGGCTAACACCTCGTTTGCCATGTCTGGCAAGGATGATATGAATGTTCGTGGATTGATAGGAAACCTTCATGTAACCGACCAGAACCGAACTTACGCTCCAGGGGATGTGGATATCGACCTTATGAGTCGTCGAGATACCATACATGCAGTGTTGAATGGAGGTGACTTCCGACTTAGTACGGCATTTAATAGTAGTGTTAACCAACTGACGGAAAGTGGGAAACGGATATACAAGATTGTACGTGAACAACTCGCTAACCGTCGTATAGACCAGGCTGCAATACTTCGTCATTTACCAACAGGGCACTTTACACTTCGTAGTGGACGTGATAACTTATTCTCTAACTTGTTGGCACAAGATGGATATGCCTTTAGTCAGGCGGATATTAATCTGACATCTTCACCGACAAAAGGTCTTGATGGAAAGATAAGTATTGACTCTTTGGTATATAATGATATCCATCTTGATAGCATCAGAGCTGACCTCACCAGTATTGATGGGCAGCTGAACTATCTGTTATCAGTTAAGAACAATCCTGCTAACACCTACCCTTATCATGGATACCTGCAGGGTGCGCTCTATGAACATGGCTTACAAACACATGCAACAATCCTTGATAAGGATGGAAAGACAGGTTTCGACTTGGCTATGCAGGCTGCTATGAAGCGCAGAGGAATAGAACTCTCAATCACTTCGCCTAAGTCTGTGTTAGGTTATAAGTCCTTTGCTGTCAATGACTCTAATTATATCTATATTGGACGTGACCGTCGTCTGTCAGCTAACCTACGTTTGGAGGCGGCTGACGGAACGGGTATGCTCGTCTCTACAGAGGATGCTGATACGGCCTCATTGCAGAATGTAACGCTGTCAATGAACCACTTTGAGTTGGGCAGTTTGTTTGCTGTATTACCCTTCGCACCGAAGTTGTCGGGTATGCTCGATGGTGATTATCACCTTGTACAGACGGAGAAAGAACTCACAATCTCAAGTGATATGACCATTAAACGGCTTGTTTATGAGAATTGTCCTATGGGAGATGTAGGCACACAGTTCGTTTATATGCCTAAAGGGGACGGTACACACTATGTTGATGGTATCATAACTCAAGATGGAAATGAGGTCGGCATCCTCTCAGGAACCTATAAGAATGAGGGAGAAGGAGAGTTGGATGCAACCTTAGAGATGAACAAGTTCCCTTTAAATTACGTCAATGGCTTTGTTCCTGACCAAATTGTTGGCCTCGAAGGAGTAGGTGAAGGAACGTTGACAGTAAAGGGTCCGTTGAATAAATTGGATATTAATGGTGAGGTTTACCTTGACTCTTCCTACTTGGTGAGCGCTCCCTATGGTATTAAAATGCGTTTCGCAGATGATCCAGTACGGATTAAAGACAGCCACATAGAGTTCGAGAACTTCGAGATGATAGCTAGTAACGGTTCTCCACTTGATATATCAGGGTACTTAGACTTCTCTAATCTTGATAAGATGATGCTTAATGCTGAGTTAAAAGCTAAGGATTTCCAAGTGATAGATGCAAAGAAGAACGCTCGTTCACAGGTATATGGCAAGGCTTTCGTTGACTTTTCTGGTCAGATAAGTGGCTTATTAAATAACTTGCAGCTTACTGGTAAACTCAATGTATTGGATAATACAGATGTGTCTTACATAGTGCAAGATGGCACGTTAGCGACCGATGACGAGTTAAATGACCTCGTTAAGTTCACTCATTTCCATGATTCAACGAAGCAGATCATCAAGCGTCCTGATATTACAGGGTTCAGTATGGCACTCGTAGTAGACATAGATGAGCAGGCACATGTGTTCTGTGCGCTAAGTCCTGACCAGTCTAATTATATCGACTTCGTGGGTGGTGGGAACCTTCTTCTTAACTATGACCCTACGAATGGAGTACAGGTTCGTGGTAGATATACGTTGAGTGATGGTCAAATGAAATATTCTCTCCCAGTGATACCACTCCGTACTTTTACGATAAAGAGCGGAAGTTATCTTGAGTTCACGGGTGATCCGATGAAGCCAACACTAAATATTACGGCGACAGAGAGCGTAAGGACAAATGTTACAAATAGTTCTGGAGGAGGAAGAATAGTTGATTTTGAATGTGGAGTGAGCCTGACTCGCCAATTCCCAAAGCCTGGAGTTGAGTTTATCATCACCGCTCCTGACGATCAAGAGATGCAGAATATTCTTAATACTAAGGGTGTTGAGGAACGTTCTAAACTTGCTGTGACGATGTTAGCATCGGGCATGTATTTCGATGGTGAGAACTCTACTAATCCTAATACAGCGATGAGTGGAGCATTAGCAAGCTTCTTGCAGACCCAAGTAAACTCTATCACAGGAAGGGCACTCAACTCTATGGGCCTCGACTTAACAGCCAACATGGAGAGTGCAGCCGATGCGAATGGTAACTTACACACCGACTATACCTTCAAGTTCTCCAAGCGCTTGTGGAATAATCGGCTACGAATCATCATGGGTGGACGTGTGTCAACGGGCGCACAGTTCTCTGAAGAGAATGGAGCCTACTTCGATAACTTCTCTCTCGAATACCGTCTTAATCAGAAGGAAACAAAGTATTTGAAGCTTTATTACGAACGTGAGGCATACGATTGGTTAGAAGGTAACTTGTCGGAGTTCGGTGTTGGCATCATGTGGAGGCGTAAGTTGCGTCACTTTAAGGATATTTTCCGCTCCAAGGATGATACGCCTTTGATTGTACCTAAGCAAGAGAAGCCTAAGAGAGATTCATTAATTAATTTCGTAAATGAGAAGAAACAGAATCAATAATAGTCTGACAAGCAGAAGAAAGGTTGCCAAAGTACTTTCTTTCATGGCTTTCCTTTCCCTACTTGTAGCCTGTAGTACGACCTCAGCAATCCCTGATGGTGAACACTTATACACGGGCATGGAGAAGACAAAATACAGTAACTATCAACCTAACCAACACTTTAATGATGTGAAGGGTGAGTTAGATGTTGTCCTTGCTACTAAGCCAAATGCGTCGTGGATGGGCAGTCCCAGCGTGCGTTCTCCTTTCCCTGTTGGTCTGTGGATATGGAATGCTTTCTCACAGGATACGACCTCCTTCAGTCGATGGTTGGTTCGTGCGTTTGGCTCTACACCTGTGTTAATGAACTCAACAGCCCCCGACTTGCATGTCACAGTTGGTGAGAATCTCTTACGCAAACGTGGTTATTTCAATGGGAAGATAACATACGAGAAACTTGCACAGCGTAATCCTAAGAAGATGCGGTTGCAATATTCGGTTGATATGGGGCGTTTGTGGCTACTTGATAGCATTCGCTATGTTAACTTTCCACCCACGGCAGACAGCTTGATAAGGGCTAACCTCGATAAAGCAATCATTCATAAAGGGGATGCCTTTGATGTTTCGACACTCGAACAGGAGCGTAAACGCATCACAGACTTATTCCGTAACAATGGTTACTATTATTATCAGAATAACGATGCGAGCTATCTTGCCGACACAACTCTCACCTATGGCTTAGCTTCCATGCGTCTGCAGATGGCTGACTCAGTAAGTAATAGAGTCTTACGAAAGTGGGATATAGGTACAATCACTATCAATCTGCAACGTCAATTCATGGATTCTCTTTCTCGACAGAGTAGGTTCCGTGATATTATCGTTAATTATAATGGATCCCACAAGCCTCTCCGTCTTCGCACAATAACCAATGACTTGAAGATATGGCCTGGTACTGTCTACAACAACGAACTGGTAGAAAAGACCCAGCAACAGTTTAACAGTAGTGGAGTATTTGCTGCAACGAACTTTGCTTTTACTCCTCGTGACACGACAGACACGTGTAGTATTCTGGATATGACCATTAATTGTGTCTTTGATAAGCCTTACGACTTCTACATTGAGGCCTATGGTAAGGGAAAGACCAGTGGTAGATATGGTCCTGAGGCGATTGTTGGTTTGACGAAACGAAATGTCTTTCGTGGTGGTGAGAAGTTCGACTTACGTTTACATGGTTCGTACGAATGGTCGGCAAGTAGCGATGATGACGGCAGAGACCGGCTCGGACTGAATAATTATGAGTATGGTGCAGAAGCCAGTCTACAATTCCCTCGACTCGTCAACCCTTTTGCCACACCGCCAAGAAAGCGTTGGGCACGTGAAGAAAGGAAGATTGCTGCAGCTGCAGAAAAGGGACTTGTCTATGTTCCTAAGGTCCCTCGTACTTATTACACAACACCATCAACGACCCTCAAAGCCTCTGTTGATGTCTTAAACCGTGCTAAGTATTTTAAGCGGCATGTAGTGTCTGGGGAGTTGACCTACCAATGGCAGCCAAACGAACGTAATAGTTATTCGTTCTCTCCATTGACGTTAACATACGAGTATATGCATAATGTGACCGATCGTTATCTTGAATTGATTGACAGTGTGCCATATCTTGAAGTCTCTTTGGCCGACCAGTTCATCCCTAAGATGCTCTTTCAATATACTTTCATGAGCCCAGCTCGCTATAAGAGTCCTATCAAGGTGTGGACAACAGTTAGTGAAGCGTCAAACATCCTATCTGCTGGTTATGCTGCATTTGGCAGACATTGGAGTGAAAAAGATAAGAAACTGTTTAAGAACCCATTTGCTCAATTTGTCAAGATAGATGCCAATATGACGAAAGTATGGAGTCTGTCTGAGAAGAGCAGTATTGCTGCTCACGTCAATGTAGGTACTTTGTGGGCATACGGAAACAGTCGTTTTGCACCTTATACAGAGCAGTTCTACGTTGGAGGAGCCAATAGTATTCGTGCTTTCAACGTCCGACAGATTGGACCAGGACGTTATCGCTCTACGCAACGCCGTCGTTCATACGTCGAGCAGACGGGCGACATCAAGTTTCAATGCAATGTAGAGTATCGTCCTCATCTTGTGGGTTCGCTCTATGGAGCCCTCTTCCTTGATGCTGGTAACGTCTGGACGATGCATTACGACGATGGTAGACCAGAGGGATACTTTAGAGTCAAGAACGTTCTAAAGGAGATGGCACTTGGTACGGGAGTTGGAATACGCTACGACCTTGGCTACTTCATGCTTCGTTTGGATTGGGGTGTCGGCTTACACGTACCTTATGAAACGGGCAAGACTGGCTTCTATAATATTTCAAAGTTTAAGGATGCACAGGCTTTCCACTTAGCCATTGGCTTACCATTCTAAGCTTACTTGAATATAGACTACCAGCCTCACTACTCTAATTAGTGAGGCTGAATTGTTTATTAGTTCTTTACTATACCTTATTATAATGCTTAAAATAATTCTCCTTTGTAGTCTTGTAGTATCATGAAAAATTATTACATAGAGTGGAGTTGAACACGCTCTAAATAGGAGTAGAATATCTCCTGTAATCAACTTTATAACCTACAAGTAGTCAGTCTGTTATAAACTACATTTGAGAACATGCCCTTCTTGCATCAAGAAGAGGCTCTTCTTGGGGCAAGAAAGGCATATTCTTGAATGCAGAGGGGCGTCTTCTTTATACTTAAAGGGCATATACTCCTTCCGTGAAGGACGAAAAATATTGACGAATAGTAGGAGGGTTAAGGAATAGGAGAGGGTGGATAGAGTTAAGACAATACCTTTTTCCCTCTGTACATCTGTGTCTCTTGATTCATTGAATGTATCTTTCACTTACAAAGTAGCGTAGCGTTTTGTACACAGAGAATATCCCTCAGAGGGCTGTTTAGATACATATTATCAAAGACATGCCCACCATGATTAGCAAAAGTGATCGGTGTGTTCTATCGGTCGTAACGCTATTGATGGGTTCTTCTGTGTGCGAATAGGCATCTCTATCATCTATGACTCTGTAGGAGATGAACTATCCAACACCTTTTGCGGACATCTTTATAAGGGCAAGTTCCTAAATCTTCTTGCCTATATAAGTGTTCTTACTCCATGTGTTAAAAGGGCTAAACCTATTTCCTTACATAGTTTACAAAAGCGTATGCGGGGTTTTTGTCAGTTGCAGGACGTGACTCACGTGATTCAACAACCCATTTGCCATCGTTATACTCAGGGAAGAACACGTCAGCTTGTGGAGGTGTAGCAGCTATCTCAGTGAGGTAGAGACGGTCTGCAATAGCGAGTGCTTCCTTGTAAAGACTTGCTCCTCCAATGATGAAAGCTTGTTCTTCTGCACCGATATGGTTCAGTGCCTCTTCAAGTGAAGAGTAGACATCGCAGTTAGGGAAGTCAGTTTCTGTTCTGCTGAGAACAATGTTTCTGCGGTTAGGCAACGCACCTTTTGGGAGTGAATGGAAGGTTTTACGCCCCATGATAACGGTGTGTCCTGTTGTTAATTGCTTGAAACGCTTTAGGTCTTCACTAATGAAATAGACCATATCGTTCTGATATCCGATAGCACGATTGGCTGCTACTGCTGCGATGATGTTTATTTCCATAATGGTAATAAGTGTCCTTCTCCATTCCCTCTGAGTGAGGGGTAGTTGCGATAAGGCTATTTATCGTTGGTGAAGGATATGATGTTCTTGACTAATATAATTTATTATACTGAAAGATGGAGAGCATAACTTACTATCAAGCTCCAACTCTTTTTGTCTACATTCCCTCCTTTTCGGAGGTGTTATGAAATGTTTTTTACACTGCAACCACTGCTGGGATATGTGGTAGTGGGTCGTAATCAGTCAGCTCGAAGTCCTCATACTTAAAGTCAAAGATATCCTTTACATCAGGGTTAATCTTCATCTTTGGTAGCGGACGTGGCTCACGTGTCAGTTGGAGTTTAGCCTGTTCAAGATGATTGAGGTAGAGGTGTGTGTCCCCTGTCGTATGTATAAATTCACCTGCTTCAAGTCCTGTTACCTGCGCCATCATCTGTAGAAGGAGAGCGTATGAGGCAATGTTAAAAGGTACACCGAGGAAGCTGTCGGCCGAACGCTGGTAGAGTTGAAGGGATAATCTACCGTCAGCAACATAGAACTGAAAGAGACAGTGGCAGGGTGGGAGAGCCATATCTTCCACCTCAGCAGGGTTCCATGCGGTGACCAACATGCGTCTTGAGTTAGGATTATGCCGTATCATGTCCACTACATTCTTAATCTGATCGATCGTGCCACCCTTATAGTCAGGCCATGAACGCCACTGATGGCCATAAACAGGACCGAGCTCACCATTCTCGTCAGCCCATTCGTTCCAGATCCTTACACCATGTTCTTGGAGGTAGTGCACATTTGTGTCGCCACGTAAGAACCAGAGTAATTCATAGATAATACTCTTCAAATGAAGCTTCTTGGTTGTCAGCAGTGGAAAACCATCACGCAAGTCAAAGCGCATCTGATGCCCAAAGATGGACAAGGTTCCTGTTCCTGTTCTATCACCTTTCTGTGTTCCTTCTGTAAGGATACGGTTGAGGAGGTCTAAGTATTGTTGCATAATTTGTTTATTTAAGTCTGATATGTTGGGGAGTATATTGTTTTCAATCGAAATCTTGTTCTTTATTTCTTTAGATAAGTACCGATGGCTCGTCTGGAATATGTGTACTCTTGATGCGCCATTCTTGTGGGTAAAGGTTGTTAGCACGGTTCCCGAGGTTCTTTGCAAAACCTATCGGATAGCCCTTATAAGTAAGGAGAACGATACCACGTGGAGCCTCCGTAGAGAGTGCGACAGCCTCATGGCGAAGATAGGCAATGGCTGTCTGGTAGTCAACTTCTACACGGTGATAAGTCGACTTGTCCGCTGAGATGGAGAGAGCCAACGTATGGTCAGGAATAATATTCTTACCCTTCAATGTACCTTCTTTCACCCCATGCGAAAGGATGCGGAGGTGTTTGCGGGCATCTGTTAGTGTTTTATTGATGTTAAGCGTAGTCTCCTTTGTAAGTGCTTCATCCTCACCTCGTTTTCGAATGATGGCCATGAAGATTCCTTCTCCACGTGTCTTACCAGGGATGAAACGGTAGACAGGGAATTCCCGACCGTCTTTAAGCGGGTTGCCGATGAGCGATCCCGTTATATTCCATGCCTCTTCTGTAGGTAGAGAGAGGAGTTCAGCATCATACTCGGTGAGTATCCATGCTATATTCTCTTCATCCTCATGCGCATTAAAGGTGCAAGTAGAATAAATAAGGAGCCCCCCCGGCTTCAGATTATCCCATATATCAGCAATGATACTACGCTGTAGTTTCCAGCAGTTCTCCACATTCTGTGGGCTCCACTCAGCTATTGTCTGTGGGTCTTTACGGAACATACCTTCTCCAGAACAGGGCACATCGGCTATGATAACATCAAAGACAAGCTTAGACTTCTGGTACTCTCGAGGATAGTTACTTGTGACGATAACATCCTCATGACCATACTTCTGAACATTTTCAGCCAATATCTGTGCTCGTTTTCCTATCGGTTCGTTAGAGAAAAGGATAGACCCTGCGGGCAAGGAAGCGCGTGCGCAGGTTGTTTTTCCACCTGGTGCAGCACAGAGATCGAGTGCTATAACAGGCTGTTTCACGTAGTATTGCAACGCATGAGATAGAAACATTGATGACGCTTCTTGCACATAGTAGACCCCAGCATGGAGTAGTGGGTCGAACGTAAAGTTAGGTCTTGTATCCAACCAATAGCCTTCCTTACACCAAGGGATTGGTTGAGGGTGAAGCTGTGGATTAACTTTATGCGTATTTTCAGCCAACTTAAAAGGATTAAGACGGATACTGACAGGAGGCGTGTCTTCCAACCCTTTGAGGAATGTTTGGTACAGGCTATCACCAAAGAGACTGCGGGTGTAATCCGTAAAGGCGGAAGGAAGAGTTATTGTTCTTCTTTCTATAGCTTCTCCTTCTTGCTCTTCTTGAGAAGAGATACAGGTAGAAGGTGATACTTTGGTAGGTTGGGTCTTATCTTTTATCATATTATCATGTGCAATAACAAGCTGTTGTGAGCTTTTAGGGTGATAGTGCCAAGTTAGCAAATCAGCTGGTAGACAGATGAAGTTTGTGGTAGATAGTCTCCTTCTTAGGATTGACTAAGGGATATCAATGAGTATTGTTCCATCATCATCGAGGTTCTCCTTCTTCTTTGTCTTGGGCTGTTGCTTAAGGTTTCCCTTCTCATCAAACATGCCATACGTGGTGCGAAGGACCGTAAACTCAGTCCGACGGTTCAACTGATTGGCTATTTCTTGCTTTTCCTTATCGAGCTTCTTGATGAAAGCCTCGGTTAGTACGTCGTTTTCCTTTAGCCATGTGTATTTCTCAGTGAGCTTCTTACGAATCTTCTTAGGCCGCTCCTTGCCATATCCTACAGGTGTTAGGCGGTCGCGAGCAATGCCATGAGCAGTGAGATAAGCCACTACTGCGTCTGCACGTCGCTGTGAAAGACGTTTGTTATAAGCATCAGAACCGAGGTAGTCGGTGTGTGCTGAGAGTTCAATAGTTACGTTTGGATTCTCCTTAAGAAGGTTGACAAGCGTGTTTAATGCCGTTTCCGATTCTGGTCGGAGTGTCGCTTTATCGAAGTCATAGAAGATGTTGTCTATCAGTACAGGTACGTTGATGCCTGCTAAAGGGAATTGAAGCGTATACACCTCAGATGCTTCTGTATTACCGACCTTTATCTCCTCTTTATGATTTAAGTGTCCATTGCAAGTTGCAAGGAAGATATAATTGACGCCAGGGTGCACCTCCTGTTCAAAAGAACCATCTCCTTTGACAGCTAACTTCTTGTTGGTTCCATCATCACCGACCATGAACACCTGTGCAGCAGGCAGTTCATAACCATCCATTTCATAGACCCATCCCTTCACAGTCTGTATGATTTCAGGTAGTTCAAAACTGTAGATATGATCCCAACCACGCCCATCATTGCGGTTTGAAGAGAAGAAACCACGGTTATGAATACCCTCGAAGGTCATACCAAAGTCGTCACCTTGCGAGTTAAGAGGATATCCTGGATGTTCTAAGTGATAATGATGATCATTGCCAACCTTAGCTATAAAGATGTCAAGACCACCCAATCCACCATGTCCATTACTTGAGAAATAAAGGTCGCCATTAGGTCGGAAAGTAGGGAACTCCTCATCTTCTGGAGTATTGATAGGCTCTCCAAGGTTCTCAACTCCTCCTGTTGTACCCCCTGTCAGACGTACCCTCCAGATGTCAAGACCACCTTTTCCACCAGGCATATCACTTGTGAAATAGAGCCAGTTACCGTCTGGTGAGACTGCTGGATGGGCAAAGCTTGATAGGGTATCACGGCTAATCTCCAACTTAGTAGCCTTTCCCCACGCTGCATCAGAGCGATTACTTACCGCTATTTGGGCATAACGAGGATTGCTGGGGTCGGTCAGACACTGTGTGATATACATCTCCCTACCATCTACAGAGAACGCAGGAGTACCCTCATCAGCCTCTGTGTTCAATGCAGACTCTATCGCTCTTGGTGCACTCCATTTACCTTTATCATCCTTCTCACTAAGGAAGATGTCCCCAGCCTTTGCACCAGTAATACCGCTCAAGTCGTCACCTTTGGCTTCATTTCGTGTTGAAGTAAAGTAAAGCTGGTCGTATTTATCACCGAAGAGCATGGGTGAGTAGTCCTGTCGACGTGAGTTAAAGACGTCCATACGCTTAACTATATACTTCGAGCCACGCTCCTTCATGCCCGCAGCCAATGATGCTGCTTGCAGCGATTGAGCAATGACTTGATTGTTAGGCATCGAATCCAAGGCAATTTGATACTCCTTAACAGCCTCCGTGTAGCTGCCTTCCTTCATCAGATTATCAGCCAGACTTTTATGTGTCTCACCATTATCTTGTTTATATCGGATGGCATTTCTATAGGCAGCAATGGCCCGTTGAGAGGATGCGATACGGCTGTAACAATCGGCCATCTTCAATGACAACTCTCCACGTTGGCGTCTATCCTTAGGGGATGTACGCTGATAAGCGGTTTTGAATTGGGTTGCAGCGTCATAATACTCGCCCAAGGAAAGGTGCTTATCACCTTTCTTTATATTTCTATCTACACCGCATGACATCAGTATCAACGTAGCACAACCTACTAACAGAAGCCCCTGTCTTTGTTTGCGGAGTATGTGTAAAAGCCTTAGGTAGTTCATATTAATATATTAACGCTTCCCTTCTCAATTTATTGCCTATATCTTTTATCTATCAAATAATAAAGCATTCAACTCGTGAACCCGTCAACTTGTTTCCTTGTCAACCGCCTTATAGTTCTACAACCGTAATCCCTGCGCCACCAAACTGTACATGTTCGTCGCGATAGTTAGTGACATTAGGAACACTGCCAAGGTACTGTCGGATTAATTGACGTAGTATTCCATTCCCTTTCCCATGGAGGATACGCACCTGACTTGCGCCAACCAAGATAGCATCATCTATAAAGTGTTGCACCTGATTCAGTGCTTCGTCAGCCCTCATACCACGTACATCCAACTCTTGACGGAACTGGTTACGATGCTTGTCAATCGTCTCACGTGTCTCACGACTGTAGTTATAGGCTTGGAACTGTTGCTGTTCAGACTGAATGGTAGCCGCGTCAACATGTTCCAAACGACTAACAGCCATCTTCGTCCTCATACCTCCAAAGATGACAGTTGCCTGTTTTCCTTCAATAGACTCCACCTTTCCAACACTCGTAAGTCCCTTTATACGCACTGTATCACCAGCCATAATGACTCCACCACCTTGCTGTTTACGCACGGCATTCTTCAATGCTTCGGCAGCAGCTTGTTGCTTATCAGCTTTCTCTTTTAGGTGCTGTTCGTGGCGTTCCTTACGACTTTTAATCTTATCAACCTTCTTTTGAAAGTCGTCATCAGATAGTAGTCCGCTGCTTTTCAGCTTCTTTCTGTTAGACGTATCGGCCTTATCAACCTTTTCAGCGTTCGTCAGTCCAGCTTCGTATGCAGCCAGTTCTTGACGGATACGCTTGGTCTCCTCTTTCTCAGCCTGCTTCTCTCTGATTTCACGGATAGCATTTTCTATCCGGCGATTACTCTCCTTGATAATCTCTTCTGCCTGTGTCTTGGCACGGTTAAGAATCTCTTTACGACTCTTTTCGAGCGCAGCTATATCCTTTTCATATTGACCGATACGTTTCTCTAACTCCTTCTCATGGCTATGAATCGTCTGTCGTTTGTTCTCCCAATAACGCTTGTCTCGAACAATATCCTGTAAGTACTTGTCACTCTGAATATAATCAGAGCCAACAATCTCAGCCGCATCACGGATTACTTCCTCAGGTATTCCGGTCTTACGAGCAATCTCAATAGCAAACGAACTACCGGGCCTTCCGATGGCTAACTGAAAGAGTGGGCGCATCTCATGACGGTCGTATAGCATCGCACCATTGGCTGTTCCGGGGTGATCCTCCGCAAAATGCTTAAGGTTCTGATAGTGAGTTGTAATCACAGCCCAGGCATGTTTCTTCCAAAATTGGCGTAAAACAGACTCTGCTATGGCTCCACCTATCTGTGGCTCGGTACCAGTTCCAAACTCATCAATGAGTATTAGCGTTCGGTCTGACGCACGACGCATCATCACCTTCATATTCATCAAGTGAGAAGAATATGTACTGAGGTCATTCTCTATACTTTGTTCATCACCGATGTCAATCATTATATCTGTAAAGATACCCGTTGTTGAACGGTCGCCAACAGGGATAGAAAGACCGCATTGAAGCATGTACTGTAGTAGTCCCACTGTCTTCAAGCATACAGACTTACCACCAGCATTCGGACCAGAGATAATCAGTAGGTGCTTATCTTTGGTGAGTTGAATATCAAGGGGGACAACACTTGAAGGTAAGTTACGTGTCTCGTTCTCCTCTTCTAATAGTGTTTCGTCATCTTGCGAATTAACGTCTTCATTAGAAACTTTATCTGTTTCGCTACTTTCCACTGGTAACGAAGCATTTAACTTATCATGATGCTTCCTCTCTAACGACAGTTGGAGTAGGGGATGAATAGCTCTTATCCAATCAATGTGAGGCGTCTCGGCCACCTGAGGTTCATAGCTTTTGAAGAGTCGAGCAAGCTCGGCTTTCGCACGAATGAAGTCGATTGTGGCCATAAGATGATAGGAATCGAGAATCTCACGTACGTTTGGACGCACCTTCTTAGCAAAGTCTGTGAGGATACGAATTATCTCTCTTCGTTCCTCATTCTCAAGTTCTCGTATCTTGTTATTGGCTTCCACGACCTCGGTAGGCTCGATATAAACCGTTCTACCAGTCGCGCTCTCATCATGAACAATACCCGAAATCTTACGTTTCAGGCCTGGTGCGACAGGAATAACCAGTCTTCCGTCACGCAGCGTAGGCGTGACATCCTTCTCAACCAGTCCTTCTCCTTGTGCAGCACGTAGTATTCCGTATAGTGTTCGTGATATACTCCCTTCGAGACGGGCAAGTTCACGACGTATTTGGAGTAGTTCGGGTGATGCGTTATCACGCATCTTACCAAACTTATCGATAATCTGTGAGATACGTTGCACAAGTAGTGGGAAGGTTGCTACACCATCTACAAG
>ERZ1699259.564-NODE-564-length-15169-cov-4.454594_pt1 | contig 15169 bp, 12 predicted proteins | sample MGYA00581525_ERZ1699259 | MGnify/ENA primary metagenome ERZ1699259 (study PRJEB42319, sample SAMD00040332) | human oral metagenome | material: saliva | host: Homo sapiens | study: EMG produced TPA metagenomics assembly of PRJDB4115 data set (Metgenomic analysis of... | reverse complement strand
TGATTTTATCTGCACTTGGCTCCCATGGAATCGTCAGTTGTTTCAATTCAGCCAACTTTTTCTGAACTGCTTTTTCCATTTCAGGCGTCAAATCTATCCCATAACCAAAAAGCGTTTTTTGACTCTCCCGTTTACATAAGTCAATGTACTTATCACGGTCGCAAAAATATAAAACACCATCTCCAACCATACCAAATAAGGTCTCAGATGACGGATCATAGTTTCCATAAGAAATCACACGTCCTTGATAACAAAGGTCCACATGACCAATAGCTGAAAATAGAGAAGTCTCCGCTGTATGAACGAAAATTTCAAGATCTGCTGTCTTACCAAACTTCACCATTCCAAGATAGATTTCCTCTTCCTCATCAGCATTTTCCTGCATGAATTTATTGATTTTTGCTAAAGTACTTGCAGGGATGAGAGCGGCTAGGGCAATAGGTAAGCTCATTCTGACACGACGTTTGAGATGGTTTTTCCCAATTTCCTTTTCAAATAAGAAACCGTCACGGATATTGGACACACCATAAAGGCAAAAATAAGCCCCTAAAACAAAGAGTTGAAAGACAGAATTTCCCGTAGAGGACAAAAGACTAGTCCCACCAAGAAAAACTAGTACGAGACCATCTAGTAAGAAACGAAAACGAGGTCGAATTTTGTTTTTGCGGTAGAGAACATAGGTGACAAGGTTGATACTAGCATGAAAAATCTGAGAAATTCCAATCACAAGAGCCAAAATATAAATTGGCACATCAGTAGCAAGATTCGAGCCTAGCAAATATCCCATCACTAACAATTTAACCAGTGCAACTCCCAAGGTGTCCGTTGACTGACTTTTTTTGAAAATACGTAATACTAAATCTAAGACCGTTGCTATCCAAGCTAAAAACAGAACCAGTCGAATAACCGTCACTGGCAACCAAGTTCCCGTGACCATCAAGATAAGACCTAGCAGAACAAACAAGAAACCCTGAACAAGTAATTTCTTACCTGTCAGACCTAAAGAAAGAATTTTTTCCATAAAAGACCTTTCAAAAATAATAATTAAGCCCTTTGATCAAATTGACTGGTAAATAGCTGACGGCACAAACAGCCTGTGCCAGCAAGACATGGCGACTGACTGTAGCAATGTCACCATCTTGTCTTTTGCACTTCTGAAATTTGTTTTATTGAGTCGAAATCAGAGCTTTTAAAAACTAGCTAAACTTGAAAGCTAACCATAATTGCTAGATAAAAAAGGTGCAACCAATCCTTCTTGTAAAGGTAGGAAAGAATTATATCCATTCCATTAATTATTTATATATTACCTATTGTGACACAATACTCACTATAATTCAACTTTTTACCTATTTAAAACCATAAAGCCTACATAACTCTTTGAAGAGAACAAAAAAACGGAATGAAATAACATATAATTAGATTATTAAACAAAGTTTACTAGGCACAAACTAAGATATGTTTGATCAAGCAGAGAGGGGAGATGCTGTTTCTTTAAAACAAGTTTATCTCACTATTTTTTATGAACTGCCTTTCCAGACATCTCTAATCTGATGACACTCTTCAAAAATATTTTAAAAATTTAAAACAAAAGTCTTGCTTTTCATTTTATTTGTGATATACTTGTTCTCGTATTAGATACAAGTTATCCAAAGGAGTTTATATGGATACAAAATTTTCAGTAGCCTTACATATCCTAACCATGATTAGCGAGAGCAAGGATACCTTAAGTTCACAAGCTCTGGCTGAGAGCGTCGGAACCAACGCTAGTTATATTCGTAAGGTGATTGCCTTATTGAAAAACGCTGGCTTAATTACTTCCCATCAAGGAAAAACAGGCTATCAACTCAGTAAGTCCCCAAAGGAAGTGACCTTACTTGAGATTTATTTTTCCACACAAGAAGTCAACCACATCAGCTTATTTCCCGTTCACCAAAATAGCAATCCGGATTGCCCAGTAGGGAAACATATTCAAGCTGCCATTTCGCCACTATTTGCTAGCGCTGAAGCTCAACTTGATAAGGAACTAGCCCAGCAAACCTTAGAAGATGTCATTAACAATCTTTATAAAGATGCCAAACAAAAACGAAACTGATTTGCATGCAGATCAGTTTTAAAAAGACTATGCTTGTATCTCTATCGGATACAACAAAAAATAGAAAAGGGTAGACAATGAAAGTCGCACAACATACTACTTATAACAAAAACAATATCACACTAAACATCACAGAAATCGCAAAACCAAGCATCACAGACAAAGAAGTTTTGGTCAAAGTCACCGCAGCTGGTGTTAATCCTCTGGATAACATGATTTCCCGTGGTGAAGTAAAGGTGATCGTCCCTTACAAACTTCCACAAACTGCTGGAAATGAAGTGGTCGGTATCATTGAAGAGACAGGTAGACAAGTCAAAAATCTCAAAGTCGGAGACCGAGTTTTTGGGCGTTTACCACTTAATCATATTGGTGCCTTTGCAGAATACGTAGCTGTCGATAGTCAGGCTCTAGCCAAGGTTCCAGACTATCTGTCTGACGAGGAAGCCGCTGCTGTTCCTTTGACTGCCTTAACCATTATGCAAGCCTTAGAACTCATGGGGGCTCAAGCTGGCAAAACCATCTTTATCTCTGGTGGTACAGGCGGTGTCGGCGGTATGGCCATTCCGATTGCTAAGGCTAAAGGTTTGAAGGTCATTACCAATGGGGCTGGAGATAGCGCTGAGCGTGTATTGAACCTAGGAGCAGACCGCTTTATCGATTATAAAACAGAGGATTATACAAAAACTGTTAGCCAGGTTGATTATGTCCTCGATACCCTTGGTGGCGCTGAGACTGAAAAACAAATGTCTATCATGAAAAAAGGTGGTCAGCTTGTTTCCCTCCGTGCTATGCCAAATGGTGACTTTGCCAAACGCATGAACCTGCCAAAATGGAAACAGATGATTCTTGGCTTAGCTGGTCGCAAATTTGATAAGATGGCTGACAAATACGGCGTTCACTACCATTTTATCTTTGTGGAAAGCAATGGTGCTCAATTACAAGAGGTAGCTGACCTCTTTAGCAAATTAGAAATCAAGCCATCTATCGATACAGTCTATCCATTTGAAGAAGTGAATAGCGCCTTAGACAAGGTCGCTAATGGTCGCTCACGTGGAAAAACAGTCCTCAGCTTTAAGAAATAAAAAGGAAAAGACAATGTCATATCTTACAACTAAAAATCAATACATCACTGTTGAAGGGAACAAAATTGCCTATCGCGAACTCAGCAAAGGCAAATCAAAACTACCTCTTCTGATGCTGGTCCACTTGGCAGCAACCCTCGACAACTGGGATCCAAAACTTTTGGACTTGATTGCTGAAAAGCACCATGTGATTGTGGTCGACCTTCCTGGTGTGGGAGCCAGTCAAGGAAAAGTGGCCCCAACCATTTCTGGAATGGCTGAGCAGACGATTGCCTTTATTCAATCCCTTGGTTACGATAAAATCAATCTCCTAGGTCTTTCTATGGGAGGGATGATTGCCCAAGAAATGGTCCGAATCAAGCCTGATTTGGTCAATCGTCTCATTATAGCAGGAACAGGACCTCGAGGTGGAAAAGAGATTGATAAGGTCACAGGGAAAACATTTAACTATATGTTTAAAGCTGGACTCGAGCGCATCGATCCTAAACGCTATATCTTCTATAACCATGATGAACAAGGAAAAATCGAAGCTTTGAAAGTTCTCGGACGAATGGGAATGCGAACCAAGGAATTTGCGGACAAAGACATGAGTGTGCCTGGTTTCTTGACTCAACTCAAAGCCATTAAACGTTGGGGGAAAGATTCTCAAGACGACCTAAGATTTATCACCCAACCAACCTTAATCGTCAACGGGGACAAGGATATGCAGGTTCCAACAGAAAATTCTTATGATATGCATGAGAAAATAAAAGATAGTAAGCTGATCATCTATCCAAATGCTGGTCACGGTTCGATCTTCCAATATGCAGAGGAGTTTTCAAAAGAACTCATTGCTTTCTTGGAGGACTAATATGGTCAAAACGATTCTGATTACAGGTGCTACTGACGGTATCGGTAAACATTTGGCAAAGAAATTAGCCAGTGAAGGCCATCAGGTCATCCTCCATGGTCGCAATCCTCAAAAACTTGAGCTGGCGCTTCAAGAGGTTCGGGCCGTTTCCTTGAGAGGCAGAGTTTCGAGCTACTTGGCAGATTTTTCAAAATTAGACGATGTTTATCGATTTGTAGGGGAAATCAAGCGAGACTTTCAAAGGATCGATGTCTTGTTTAACAATGCAGGCCTGTATGCAGGAAAAGAACGAAAAGCGAGTGCTAAAAATGTCGAGTTGACTTTTATGTTATTCGTTCTCGTTCCCTATCTGTTAACAACTGAGCTAAGCCCCTTGTTAGAAAAATCGGCTGACAGCCGTGTCATTAATACTTCTTCCTATATGCATCATTTTGCCAAGGTCAAGGATTTGGACTTTGGATTTGAGAAAGAATACAATCCAGGATTGGCCTACAATAATTCAAAACTTTACACTATTTGGATGACACGCTATCTGGCAAGAGACTTCTTTTTAAGAGGTTCAAACATCACCATCAATGCCTATCATCCTGGTCTTATCTCGACTAACTTAGGGAATAATTCTAGTGATGAAAAGACAAAAAAGTCTCTCTTCGGACGCCTGATGAAGTCTCTCTCGAAAGATCTAGATCAGGGAATCGAAACAGGCTATTATCTCACCTTATCAGAGGAAGTCAGGGGCTTGACTGGCTACTATTTTGATGAAAAGAAAGTCAAGTCTGTATCTGAAAAAGGCTACACATTTGAAAAAGCACAAGATTTAATCAATTACTGCAATGATAAAATTGAGTTGTTTAAACAGAAATATGCTCTGCTTAATTAGAAAAAAATTCTCTTTCCATTTTGCTAGAAAGAGAACTACCAATTCAGGGATAAAGGAATTCGTGTCACGAGCGCCTGCAGTATTGAGCAAGACACTCTTTGGAGCAGCTAAAGCCTCTCCTGTCTTTTGGTCATAATAAACAGCCTGTCCATTGCATTCGCCGATAAAGACACGACGGCGTCATAGAAAAAACACCTTTACCTCTTTCTATTTCCTTTGTTATATTTTAAATTGGTTAGAAAGCAAGGGCGTTTCTACACCCTTACTTCTTACTAGTATTCTTATTTACGGTAAAAATGACTATCTTTGTCACTTGGTGATTGACCGATAGACAAGACATCTTGGCTACCGTCCGTACCTGTCACTTGATTTGGGACTCCAGCTGGGGTAAAGATCAGTCGTGCACCTTGTCCACCACCGACAAGATGAATACCTGTTGAGTAGTAGCCATCTTTTTCCTCTACTTGACCCATCTCGTATTTAAAGGTTCCATTTGCACTTTGGATTGTTACAATCCCGTCAGTTGTGACTGTTGCAGTTGTTCCTGCGTAATTTTCCCAAGTCCCTGCAAACTTAGCGTAAGCCTCTTGTGATTTTTGCTTATCTTCCGTTTGTTCTGCTTGAGTGGTTGTAGCTTCTGTCGCACTATTTGTTTCTGACTTCTGCTCCTCTTTTTGGCTTACTTCAGTTTTACTTGCGGACTCTGTAGTCACCTTGCTTGTTGTTTCCTTTTGGTTTGAAGCTGAAGTGTTCTTGTCAGTCTTTCCACCACAGGCAGCCAAGGTCAAGGCAGCCAACAAGGTCAGGACTGATAGGCTCGTATAGCGCAATGTTTTGTTTTTCATAAAAATCTCCTTTGAAATAGACACAGATAAAAGTAGCTCGTCAGATTTTGCATATATTTGACGGCTGTCTCGTAGTCTTCAGTGTATCATTTATTTGCTTTTAATTCAATAGCTATCATATATCGAAAAAAGGCTAATCCAAGTAGGAATTAGCCCTTTTATTTCTAGTTTTGATTTGCTCGTTTTTTAGTAGATAAACATGGCATCGCCAAAGCTAAAGAAACGGTATTTTTCATCGATAGCATGTTGGTAGGCTTGGAGGACCAATTCACGGCCTGCAAAAGCTGAGACAAGCATGACCAAGGTAGACTTCGGCAAATGGAAATTAGTAGAAAAAGCATCCACCACCTTCCAGTCATAGCCCGGTTTGATAAAGATATTGGTCCAGCCAGAGTCGGCCTGGATTTGGCCGTCAAACTTGCTTCCGATAGTCTCTAGCGTACGGATAGAGGTTGTCCCCACAGCAATGACACGGCCACCATTTTCTTTGACCTGACGCAAGGTCGCTGCGGCTTCCTCAGACAATTGATAAAACTCTGAGTGCATCTCGTGCTCATCCAGATTATCTACTGAAACAGGTCTAAAGGTTCCAAGCCCAACGTGCAAGGTCAGGTAGACTAGGTGAACGCCTTTTTGCTGGATTTCTTCCAGTAATTCCTTGGTAAAATGCAAACCTGCAGTTGGAGCTGCTGCTGATCCACTCTCCTTGGCATAGACTGTCTGGTAACGTTCACGGTCATCCAATTTTTCGTGAATATAAGGAGGCAAAGGCATTTCTCCAAGACTTTCAAGTACTTCTAGGAAAATTCCTTCATACTCAAAACGGACAATACGACCGCCATGGGTTAATTCCTCAGTCACGACTGCGCTAAGTCGACCATCACCAAAGATAACACGGGTGCCGACCTTGAGACGTTTGGCAGGTTTTGCCAAGACTTCCCATTCGTCTCCTGCTGTATTTTTCAAAAGCAAGAGTTCAACATGGCCCCCTGTTTCTTCTTTTTGACCATGAAGTCGAGCTGGCAAAACGCGGGTATCATTCATAACCAGGGCATCACCTGGCTCTAGCATTTCAATAATGGAGTGAAAGTGGCGATCTTGAAATTCACCTGTTTTGCGATTGACCATCAAGAGTTTAGAGGCATCGCGCTTTTCCAAAGGAGTCTGAGCAATCAATTCCTCCGGCAAGTGAAAATCAAAATCATTTGTATTTAATGTCGTCATTCTTCTTTTCTCTTCTCATTTATTCAAATTACTTATCAAAGCGAACTTCTTCAAGTAGGTACTCGATGAAGCGTTCACCCATCTTAGACAAGCTAGTTTTCTCATGCTGGATATAAACCAGTTCAATGGGATCATCAATATCAAGTGGAATCGAAACGATATTGTCTCCATTAAGATTACTATTGAGGATACCAGTCGCGATGGTATAGCCGTCCAAACCAATCAAGAGATTGAACAAGGTCGCACGGTCACTAACCACGATGGATTTCTTGTGGTGTTCCTGAGACAAAATCTCCTCTGAGAAATAGAAGGAATTATGGGTACCTTGGTCATAACTTAAGTATGGAAAGTCTTCTAGGTCTGCCAACTGCACCTTGTCTCTTTTAGCAAGAGGGTTAGTCTTGCTGACAAAGATATGGGGTTGGGCTGTAAAGAGATGGTGGGCAACTAGATGGTTGTCATCCAACATCTTCGAAAGAACATCTCGGTTATAGCTATTTAAAAAGAGAACCCCCACTTCACTTCGGAAGTTCTTGACATCATCGATAATCTCCCAAGTTCTCGTCTCACGCAAAAAAAGCTCGTACTTTTCCATATCGCTTTTCTTGAGCAAGGAAACAAAGGCATTAACTACAAAGGCATAGTGCTGCGAAGACACACTAAAAAGCTCGCGATGAGCGATTGGGTTCTTATAGCGTTCTTCTAGAAGTTGCGTTTGCTCGACAACCTGACGGGCATAGGATAGAAACTCCATCCCATCACGTGTAAGGGTAATTCCCTTAGGATTTCGGATAAAAATCTCAATTCCCATCTCATTTTCTAGGTCACGAACGGCATTTGATAGACTCGGTTGTGTAATGAAAAGTTGCTTGGCAGCCTCATTCATCGAACCAGTCTCTACGATTTTGATAATATAGTGTAATTGTTGAATTCTCATGTTTTTATTGTACCATACTTGAGGCAATATAAAAAGAACCAGTCACTGAAAGCCAAGCTAGTCGCATATCAGTCTTTTTGCAGCTCATAAAAAAGAGGTTGGAAGATTTCCAACCTCTTTTTCTGTTCTAGCAAGTTAAAACTAGCTGTCTTTTCTCCAAAAGATGGCTAATAAAATCATGGCTCCTAAAACTGATGGGATAATAGCCGTATCAGCTAAGATAGGCCCCCAAGTTCCAAAAAGCATTTGACCCAGGAAAGCACCAATCCAACCCAGGAACATTTTTCCGAAGCATCCCATCCGTTCTCCACGATTGGTGATAGCTCCTGCTAATAGTCCGATCAAAAGACCGACAAACATACTTCCAATCATAGTTTCTCCTTAAATTGCCCAATCTCCATTGCGGAAGAGTGGTACGCGTGTTCCATCCTCACGGATACCATCGATATCCATTTGGTTCGAACCAATCATAAAGTCAACGTGAACATCTGAACGATTAAGTCCTGCAGCTTCTAGCTCTTCTTCGCTCATCTCTGCTCCACCAACAACGCTAGTTGCGTAAGCGGCACCGATAGCCAAGTGATTTGAAGCATTTTCGTCAAAAAGGGTGTTAAAGAAGGTAATACCTGACTGTGAAATTGGGCTTGGATCTGGTACCAAGGCACATTCACCCAAGGCACGCGCACCAGCATTCTTAAAGACAAGGTCCTTCATAACTTGATCACCCTTTTCAGCTGTGATATCAACGATTTGACCATTTTCAAAGGTCACCTTGATGCCTTCGATGATATTTCCATTGTAGCTAAGAGGTTTTGTAGACGTTACATAACCATCTGCGCGACGGAAATCAGGGGCTGTAAAGACTTCTTCTGTTGGCATATTTGGCAAGAAACCTTCGCCTTGAGCATTGATCGCTCCGGCAGATTCCCAAACGTGGTTCTTCGGCAAGCCAAGTGTCAAGTCTGTTCCAGGAGCAGTGTAGTGAAGAGCTGAGAATTGCTCTTTGTTGAGCATTTCCGCCTTGCTCTTGAGAATAGCAGCATGTTCTTCCCAAGCCTTAACTGGATCTTCTTCGTAGATACGGCAAGTCTTAAAGATTTGGTCCCAAAGGAGGTCCACTGCTTCTTCGTCGCTTGCAGCATTTGGAAAGACCTTCTTAGCCCACTCGAGTCCAGCAGCTGCTGCTACAGTCCAGCTAACCTTGTTAGATTGAGTTGCGATACGCATTGGCTTCATGGCGATTCCCATCGCTTTTGCAGAAGCAGAAAGTTTTTCTGCATCCACTCCGTTCAAGGCACCTGGGTCAGAAGAACGAACACCGAGACGACTTGCTTTGTTTTCAAGAAGGTAGTTCATCTCAGCAATCTTGTATTCTGGCACATTGTCCAAACGTTCTAGTGGCGCGTGAAGGAATTTCTCACGGTTTACAAAGTCATCTGCCCATTGAACGATAACTTCGTGTGCACCAAGGGCATAAGCCTCTTTAACGATTAAGTGAGCCAACTCACGTTGCTCCACATCGATTGAGAGAGCCAAGGTATGACCAGGTTGCACATTCACACCGTTTGCAACCAAAAGCTTAGCATATTTTTCTAGATTTTCTTTAAAATTTGGTAAAACCATGTTGTTTCTCTTTTCTATTTTTATTTTTCTTTCAAAGCAGAAAATAATCCTGCTAAAGCAATGGCAGTAGACACCATTGCCACCGATAGAAGAATCGTACGATCAGATTGTTCTAACTGATATTCAAAAACCTTTTGAGCAGGTTTGTCTTCCGCAAAAATTCTGAGTTTCATCAAATGTCCTTTCTTATTCTTCGTACTCTCCTAGATAGAGACGTTGAGCCTCTGGGCTATTCGTGAGGATATCTACATAGGTTTCATAGTCATCAAGTAGGGGCTTTCCCAAAGAGATATCTTGTTCTGGATTTATATTTTTCCCATAAAGATAGCAAAGGTAGAGACGCTCATTGAGTGTTGGAAATACTTCAATGGACATGTGTTCAGCCTGACCTACTCGTTCCCAATCCTGTTCTTTGATAACTGGTATGATATAAGCTTGGAAGAGGCCCATAAGTGGATTATCCTCCGGTTGACCACTGTCCTTATCCGCTAGAACCAAAGAACAGCGTCGACCAAAACCAGCTACTTGGCGCTCCCGTCCCTTTACCGAAACAGTAATAGGATGCCCTCCAATATGGCTATAAATCCATTCTTTAGGCAGTTCATAATCTAACAGGGGGGTAATTTCTTTGACAATCGATACAGGACTATAGCGTAGAAACTGACGAGTAACTGCTTTACAAAAGAGGATATCCTCCTCTTTCAAGGTCACTCCCTTCCAGTTATTTTCTTCGTTAAAATGGTTGAAAAAAACTAGATAAGGTTCTCGCACCATTTGCGCTAAGATATAAACGCCATTTCGTAAACATATAGAAATGACTTTCCCTGATTTCCAGGGCGTTGCTCTATTTTTCTTTATCATCATTAACCACCCTCAAACCTACATAAGACATTTCAAGCTCTTAAAACAAATCATCAAACAGACTCAACTGGTTATCCTCTGGCATATTGCCGAGAATGCCCATTTCATCCATCTTTTCAACCAAGGTTGATGAGAGTCCACCACGCTTGCGGAGTTCTGTTTTAGAGAGGAATTCTCCCTCTTGACGAGCACGAACCAATTGCTTGGCAACGTTCTCTCCTAGACCATCCATAGCGACAAATGGTGGGATGAGGGTGTCTCCATCGATGATGAATTCAGTCGCATCACTGCGATAGAGGTCCAACTTGCCAAATTTGAAGCCACGTTCCCACATTTCATTGACGATTTCAAGCGTTGTATAGAGATCAATTTCTACGTTGGAAGCTTCATTGTTCTTACGCTTCTCAGCAATTTCTTGCATCTTGCGTTTGATAGCATCCAAGCCTGCACCCATGGTCTTGATATCAAAGGCCTTGGCACGGATGGAGAAGTAAGCACAGTAATAATAAATCGGATGGTGAACCTTGAAGTAGGCTACACGAAGGGCCATCATAACGTAGGCTGCCGCATGGGCTTTAGGGAACATGTACTTGATTTTTCCACAAGATTCGATATACCACTCAGGCACATTATTGGCCTTCATGGCTTCGATATAACCATTGCGCTCTTCTTCTGAGATTTTAAGCCACAATCCCTTACGCACTCGCTCCATGATGGTAAAGGCCATCTTAGGTTCTAAACCTGCGTGCATGAGGTAAACCATGATGTCATCCCGACATCCGATAACGGTTGATAGGTCCGCAATTCCAGTCTTAATCAAATCCTGGGCATTTCCCAACCATACGTCTGTCCCGTGAGACAAACCAGAAAGCTGAAGCAACTCCGCAAAGGTCGTCGGATGGGTTTCATCCACCATGCCTCGAACAAAGTTAGTTCCAAACTCTGGAATACCAAGCATACCAGTTGAAGTCCCGATTTGTTCAGGCGTCACTCCCAGAATATCGGTTCCCGAAAAGAGAGCCATGACATCAGAATCATCCATAGGAATATCATTTGGATCAATGCCTGACAAGTCCTGGAGCTTGCGAATCATAGTCGGATCATCATGTCCAAGGACATCGAGCTTGAGGACGTTCTCATCGATATCGTGGAAGTTAAAGTGAGTGGTCTGCCATTCAGCAGTTACATCATCTGCAGGATACTGCACTGGAGTAAAGTCATAGACATCCATATAGTTTGGAATAACAACGATTCCCCCTGGGTGCTGACCGGTCGTCCGTTTGACACCGGCAGCTCCTTGGGCTAGGCGCTCCACTTCAGCTTCTCGGTAGAATTTGCCATAATCACGCTCGTAACCCTTGACAAATCCATAGGCTGTCTTAGCAGCCACCGTACCAACCGTTCCTGCACGGAAGGCATACTCTTCCCCAAAGATATCACGCACATCCAAGTGGGCGCTAGGTTGATCCTCACCAGAGAAGTTCAAATCGATATCGGGTACCTTGTCCCCATCAAAACCAAGGAAGGTCTCGAAAGGAATATCCTGTCCATTCTTGCTGAGTTTGTGACCACAGTTTGGACAGTCTTTATTTGGCATATCAAATCCTGAACCGTAGGAACCATCTGTGATAAACTCACTGTACTGACACTGACCACAGACATAATGAGGAGAGAGAGGATTAACCTCAGTGATCCCAATCATGGTCGCAACAAAACTGGATCCAACAGACCCACGAGAACCAACCAAGTAACCCCGTTCATTGGAGCGCTGCACTAGCATTTGCGAAGCCAGATAAATCACGGCGAACCCATTCCCCAGGATAGAAGTCAATTCCTTTTCAATCCGTAAATCAACGATATCTGGGAGTGGATTTCCATAGATTTCAAAAGCTTTTTTATAGGTCAACTCGGCGACTGTTTCTTCAGCCTTGTCAATGAAAGGTGTATATAAGTCACCTTTAACGACCTCGACAGGCTCAAAGATTTCTGCCAAGGCATTGGTATTTTCAATGACAATCTTGCGAGCCAAGTCTTCCCCTAGAAAGGCAAATTCATCCAACATTTCATTGGTCGTTCTGAAGTGTGCCTTTGGTAGCGGAGCTGGTTGGGCAGCTTCTCCATGACCGATAGTTCGGTTAATCATGGCTCCCTGACCTAGACTTCGTACGATGATCTCCCGATAAATCTCATCCTCTGGTTCGATGTAGTGGACATTTCCTGTCGCAAGGACTGGCTTACCGAGACGCTCTCCAACCTCTATCAAGCTCTTGATAATGGTCTGAAGCTCCTCCATATCCTTGACCTGCTCTTTGGCAATCAGAGGTGCATAGATAGCTGGAGGCATAACCTCGATAAAATCATAGTATTTGGCTACTTCGACTGCCGCATCTACACCTTGTGATACGACTGCATCAAAGACTTCCCCTTCCGTACAGGCTGAACCTAAGATCAAACCTTCTCGATGGGCATCTAGTACCGTACGTGGAATCCGTGGAACTCCTTCAAAATACTGGGTATTAGAGAGGGAAACCAGCTTAAAGATATTTTTCAAGCCCACTTGATTTTTCACATAAATCGTCGCATGCTTGACACGAGCTTTTTTATAAGAGTCCGGACTGATTAAATCAAGGTTTAATCGTGCTAAGTCCGTCACACCGTGTTTTTCTGCTACTTCTTTGATAAAGATAAAGAGCAGACGGCCAGTTGCTTCCGCATCATAGTTGGCCATATGGTGGTGTTCTAGAGCTACACCAAAACGTTTGGTCAAGGGGCCCAAACCATGGCGTTTGTACTCTGGATAGAGATTTCTAGCGAACTCTAGCGTATCGATGACAGGTTGAGTAATTTTTGGAAGACCGTGACGCTCATAGTTGGCATTCATAAAGCCAACGTCAAAGCTTGCATTATGGGCTACAAGAACGGTATCTTTACAGAATTCTTGGAATTCTTTCAGAACTTGAACTAAGGGTTTAGCATTTTTTACATGGTCATCCGTAATTCCTGTCAATTCAGTTGTAAAAGCTGACAAAGGATGCCCTGGATTGATAAATTCATCAAATTCGGCAATGATATTGCCCTTATACATCTTGGAAGCTGCCACCTGAATCAAATCATTATAGATAGCAGATAGACCCGTCGTTTCCACGTCAAAGACTACATAGGTAGCTTCAGAAAGATCCATCTCCACTTCGTTATAGACGATAGGAACACGGTCTTCTACGATATTGGCTTCCATTCCATAAATGAGCTGAATACCAGCTTTCTTGGCTGCCTTATAACCATGAGGGAAGGATTGAACATTTCCGTGGTCTGTGATTGCTACTGCTTTATGACCCCATTTTGCTGCTGTTCCAACGATTTCCTCAACCTCAGGAAGAGCATCCATAGTCGACATATTGGTATGGGCATGAAACTCAACGCGACGCTCACCTTCTGGCATCAAGTCCTTACGTTCATAGTGGACTACTTCCTGCACATCTTGTACATTCATGGTCAAATCTCGTGTGAAATTATTGACCTCGACATTTCCACGAACACGGAGCCATGAATTTTTCTTAATGATATCAAACTTCTGAGCTTCCTCTTCATTTTTGACCCATTTTTGCATAGAGAAACTAGACGTATAGTCAGTCATCTTGAAATTAATCAAGACACGACCTGTTCTAGTCACCTTATGCTCCACATCAAATACAACCCCTTCAAAAACTAATCGATTTTCTTCGGTATTGACCTCAATCATTGGAGTAATCTCTGCCTTGTCAAGTTTAGGCTTAGCAGCTGCCTTCTTGGCTTGGAAATCAAAGACAGGTTTATCCTCAACTGGAGGAGGCGGTGCCATCTGTTCTAACTGTTCCATAGCTCGAAGGGTCTCATCATTGGCAGCCTGAACAATCATTTGATTTTCAGAATGGAAAGCTTCCTGCTCTTCCTTTGTCAAATCTTCATTTTTCTCTAAATAGCATGTAAACTTTGGAAAACCAAAGAGCTCAAGTTGTTTACTAAGATTTGGCAAATGGTTTTTTCTGAAATGCTCTGTATCTGCTGCTTCAGAGGCCTCAATAATCAACTGATCATTTTCAAATCGAACCTGAAAATCCTGATACATGGTTCGAAAGCCTTGACTAGAACAAGGGCCAGCTGAAAAAGCCTCCCGATAGTAGGCCTGTAAAAGCTCTCTTGAAAAATCTTGATCTTTCGTTTTAATCTCGAAAGTCGCTTGATTTCCTGTTTTTGAAAATTCTTCTTTCAATCCCTTCTTCAATGCTAAAAAGAGTTCAAAGGGCAGAATATTCTCAAAGACAAAACGAAACTCCCAAATGTTACTTTGTTTGTGTACAATAACTTGTTCAATTTCAGCCTGGGAGAAGGCCTCATGATTTCTTATCTCAGCGGGGATTCCCAACTGATTCATTAAAATTTCAAAAGTGGTTGACATCCATTTTCCTCACAATATACTCCTTCTATTTTACCATATTTGAGGCAATTTTAGCTATTTCTACCAAACAGAAAAAGAAGCCACAAAGTGACTTCTTTTAAAGTGACGGTGAATTATTCTTCACCTTTGTTTTTCTTAATGATTTCTTCTTGTACTGACTTAGGTACATCTTCGTAGTGGTCGAATACCATCATGAATGTACCACGTCCTTGTGATGCAGAACGAAGAACTGTTGCGTAACCGAACATTTCAGCAAGTGGAACGTAAGCACGAACGATTTGGCTGTTACCGTGTGCTTCCATACCATCTACACGTCCACGACGAGCAGTTACGTGACCCA
>ERZ1699259.537-NODE-537-length-15611-cov-2.737083_pt1 | contig 15611 bp, 10 predicted proteins | sample MGYA00581525_ERZ1699259 | MGnify/ENA primary metagenome ERZ1699259 (study PRJEB42319, sample SAMD00040332) | human oral metagenome | material: saliva | host: Homo sapiens | study: EMG produced TPA metagenomics assembly of PRJDB4115 data set (Metgenomic analysis of... | reverse complement strand
GAAGCAGGCCGAAGCGCCAAAAGCATTGATAATCTGTGCACTAAAGCGCTCACAGAGAAACAGCGCAATTCGGTTGAAACGGTATGTACAGACATGTGGGAGCCTTTCATTGATGGCGCTGTGAAGTATTTCCCCAATGCCAGCCACTGTCATGACTTGTACCACTGCGTTACCTATTTGAACGATGCCGTCGACAAGGTGCGCAAGCGTGAGGTTAAGGAGATCAAGGAACTGCGCAGTACCAAGTATCTTTGGCTCAAGGACAAGTCCAAATACACTCCCAACGACCGTCGGAGATTTGATATGCTGGAGAATGCCGAGTATCAGGTCTCGCAAGCTTGGAAAGTCAAAGAACTCTTTCGTGATCTCCTTCGCCTTAACTATCATGGAGATGTGGAGGCTTATGGTATGTTGGGAGACTGGATGGCAGATGTCTTGCTGTACAACATTGAAGAGATCAACGGTGTTGTCTTTATGTTCAAGAGACACCTCAAAGGCATCATTAGAGTCATGGTTACTGGCGCCAACAACGGCAAAGCTGAGAGAACCAACGGATCGATTCAAGAAATCAAAACCATCGGCAGAGGATATGGTACTGCCGAACGCTATCGGATAGCGATTCTATTCTTCTATGGTGGTCTAGACATATGTTAACTCACACTAATTACAGTAGAACCAAAATAAAGAAACACGGTAAACATATTTTGCTTACCGTGTTTCTTTATTTTATATTGTAATGGTACTTATTTATAGTTTACTAATCTTAGAGTCGGTAGCCCACTGTTAATAAGAGTTGCCCTCTATTATTATCTACCTTTGCTCCTACTGCCTGATTTGAATATGATGTAGTGTTGCCTGTTGCAGTGTCGTGGATGGAAAAATTCATTGTAGAGAATGGATAGAAAGTACCCTTTTGCATACTATATTGATATGCTAAATCAACATTAAATTTGTTTATTTGATAGCCAATACCAAATGTAAATCTATTGGTAGAATCCCAATTTACAAAATCTGTTGATGAAGAATAAGCACTTCCTGGAGATACAATAGTAGGGTCCTTTTGTGCATCTTTATTATATTTCGGGCTTATATAGTTATAACCTAAACGTAAAGCTAAGTTGCTTGTGGGCTTGTATTCAGCACCCATCTTCAAAGTACTAACACCTTTAAGAGCTTGTTTGGTATGCTTATTCATCGACTTATCAGCAGAAGAAGTCTCATAATAGGTTCCATAATAATCGTTATAATAGCCACCATCGTTTATGCGAGAGTCGAGCGTAGAATGATCCTCGAATTCGTATGTTAAGCCTAATGCTAGATAATTACCCACTGTATGACCCAAAGAAAGGCCGAACTTCCAAGGAGTCCATAGCTTATAATCATAACTATTAGGCACTTCTCCCCAGTCATTCTTACCACCGGTGTTAGTATTCCTATCAATACGAGTAACGTTTGACGTTGTTAAATCGTACCAAGTCGGTGTCTTAACATAAGCACCAATGCGGAAAGGAGAACTGGCAATAGGTCTAACAATAATACCGGCAGTAATATCGAATCCTGTACCAGTTATACGGCGAATATCTAAAACACTAACGTCTCCTACTCCATTAGATAACCTTTCATTGTATCTACTTTCTGAATCATAATGTACGTCCTTCAATCCAAATGTTAAACCAAGGTAGAATTGGTCTTGGATGCTACCACTAATATTGAAATCATAGTTACCTACATAGCCTGTACTTGCCTTATCAAAGGTATAAGAATCAGCTAAATAATTATTGAACTTGCCTGCAGTAGTAGCATCAGGCAACAATGTATTAAAGTACAAATAGTCTAATTGATTCCATGTCCATGATACAAAATTAGCTTGTGGAGAGGCAAAGCCGATATATGCATCATCTTTTTTACGCACATCAAAACCTCCATAGTTTTCTGAACCAAGCACATGTTTTAAGTAAGACTGATTGTTTTGAGAACCATTACCTAACTTTCCACTTGCATTTAACAAGAAATCGAAGTTCTTTCCTTTAGTGTAATTAAAGCCAAAGTTAAGATTAGAACCACGAGAAGCACGTGTGGTATATACAAAACCTATTTGATCGAAACTAGCATTAGTCTTTTTTCCATCACCATACTCCTTTCCATTACTTTGCATAAGCAGTCCACCACTTACAGATAACTGACTTCTACGGAATAAACCAATACCAGCAGGATTACTACCTATTGTAGAAACATCTGCACCAAGAGCCTCCATAGCTCCACCCATTCCTTCATAACGCGCTGTACCATTAAGGTCTGTACTCGTTAGATTTGCATTTTCGTATGTCTCTTGAGCTGCTACAGGCAATGAAAATAATGTCGCAGCAAGCAAATAATACTGTATCTTCATAACTTTCTTTTTGTTATCTACTTTTTAACAAACTCTTTACAATAAAAAACACTTTTATCGGTGTCCGCCAAAGCTTCCTCCACCAGAACGAGAGCCACCAAAACTTCCCCCACCAAAGGTTCCACCAGAACGAGAGCCACCAAAGTTACCTCCACCGAATGTATTAGCTGGACGTGATTCGTATGTCTGTGGTCTACTACGTTCTATATTAAACGAATTATCGCGGCTATATGAATCCCGTCTGACAGTGCTTTCAAAGTTTCTATTTCGAGAAGAGTTACCAAAATTACCACCTCTGTTATAAGAAGAATTATCTCTTTCAATAACAGTTCGACTATTTAATCTTCCAAATTGTCCACTACGCGCACCCATACTGCCGAATGAACGAGTTGAACCTGCATTGTTCATCTGATTAGTGTAAACTGTACTATAGCTTCCGAAGCGTCCTCCTTGTCCATTCCAATGATTAGCTGTACCAGAATGTCCCGTTGTATAGCTATATCCAAATACCGGTCTAGCGTAGCCATAATAATAGTATGGATAACCCCAACCATAGTAGCCATACCCCCATGGGTCATACCAACTATTACGATAACCATAAAATCCCCATGGATAATAGTAATCAATAAAGAATGGATCATAATAACCTATATACCAAGGATTCCAATAGCCGAATGCAGAACGGAAACCAAAACTAGTATATCCATAGAACCAAGGATCGTAATAACCGTAGAAATCATCGAAGCGCCCCATACGACGACTATACGCAAAGTCACTGTCGTCAGTATCGAAGTAACGATCGAATTGATAAATTGTATCTATTTGGGAGGTTCCATCAATATTTTTTATCTGCACGATGTCATTACCTAATGAGTCTCTACCTATCTTTTTATAAACTTTATCTAAAGTTTCTCTGCGGTTATATTCGTTATCTGACTTATTTATACCGCTATAATAAGTATTTCGTCGAGCAGCTTTTTCCGCCTTATATTCACGAATAGACTCCTTCGATGGTGTGAAATATACATCATCTTGTGCCAATAATGTAGTAGGCAGAAAAAGAGCCATAATTGAAAATAGAACTAACTTTTTCATATTATCATCTCCATTTTATTTGTTTTTCTTTCTTTCTCTTACTTCAACAGATGCAAAAATACTACATCTCTATGTGCAAATATACGGATTTTCCCTAACCTAAAATAGGTTTTTCCCTATTTTTTGAAATACTCAACACAAATGTATTACCTCATAAGTAGAAAGAATCATAAATATGTTATCTGTTCAAAACATTTTAAGTATATTTGCACAAAAATAATAAATAAAAATGAAAAGACTAATTACTACATCTCTATTGGCTTTTGCGCTAACAATACCTAACATTATACAAATAAAAGGCCAAAAACAAGTGAGAAACAACCAGATGAAAATATCTCAAAGTTTCCATAAAGAATATGTTCCTACTGCTGAAAATATAGCTGCACGTAAACGATTTGAAGGCTTTCGTTTCGGAATATTTTTACATTGGGGCATCTATAGTACATTTGCGCAAGGCGAATGGTATTTAAACAACAAGATAAATAAAGATGAATATGCCAAAGCTGCATCAGCTTTTTATCCATCTTATTTCGATGCTAACGCATGGATAAAGGCTATTAAGGATTCAGGTGCTAAGTATATTACCTTCACTTCACGCCACCATGACAGCTTTTCTATGTTTAAAACAAAGGAAAGTAACTATAATATAGTTGATGCAACTCCTTTTAAACGAGATGTTTTAAAGGAACTTGCAAATGCCTGTCATCAACAGAATATAGACTTACACATATACTATTCCATACTCGATTGGATAAGAGAGGATTATCCTATCGGTAGAACTGGACTTTATACTGGTAGAAACTTGAAGCCCAACTATGATTCTTATTTTAACTTTATGAAAGGACAAATAAGTGAATTGCTCCATAATTATGGAAAAGTTGGTGCGATTTGGTTAGATGGCTACTGGGATCACGATAGCGATAGTATCCCGTTCGATTGGCGTATGGAAGAATTCTATCGTTACATTCATAGCATTCAACCTGCTTGTTTAATCGGCAACAACCATCACATAGCACCGATAAATGGTGAGGATTTCCAAATGTTTGAGCGCGATTTACCAGGTGAAAATAAAGCTGGACTGTCTGGGCAGGCTATCAGTCATCTACCTCTTGAGGCTTGTCAAACTATGAATGGTATGTGGGGATATAAGGTTTCAGATATCGACTATAAATCAACTAACCAACTAATAGAGCTCCTTGTTCGTTCTGCAGCTAAGGGAAGTAATCTTTTACTCAATATTGGGCCACAACCAAACGGTGAACTTCCTGCCCTTGCACTCGACCGACTACAAGGTATTGGAAAATGGATGCAAAAGTACGGAGCTAGTATCTATGAAACAATGGCAGGCAATGTGCCTGAATATACTTGGGGTGTAAGTACATCAAAGGGTAAGAAAACTTATTTACACGTGCTAAAGCAAGATGCAGAAACCATATCTTTCACAATACCAATAAAACCCAAATATATTATCGATTTCCTTTCGCACAAGCCTCTTCCGTATAATTATAATAAGAAAACTAAGGTCCTTAATATTAATATTGGTAATCATAAGGGCATTGTTGATTATGTTGTAGAATTAGAGAAATAAGAACTATGCCGATATTAGAAGTTTGTACAGGTAGCTTACAAAGTGTTATAAATGCTGTAACAGGGGGTGCTAAACGTATAGAGCTCTGCTCTGCTCTATCGCTTGACGGACTAACACCTTCGTTGGGTCTCATAAAAATAATACGTAAAATGTTTCCAGAACTCACCATTCATACACTTATAAGACCACGTGAAGGAGATTTCTGTTATAATGAAGAAGAAATAAAAGTGATGGAAGCTGATATTAAAGAGGCTACAGGTTTATCTAAAATTAAAACTGGTTATAATAAGGTATTTGGATATTACTTTGAAGTATCCCATAGTAAATCTGAACAAGTACCGGATTACTTCATTCGAAAACAAACCTTAGCTAATGCAGAACGTTATATTACACCGGAACTAAAAGAGTTTGAAATCAAAATTCTTAGCGCTAAAGACAAGATAATCGCTTTAGAGCATGAATTATATCAACAATTACGAAATGATATAAAACTTGTTATTAAAGATGTACAAGAAACAGCTCGTGCTCTTGCTGAGCTTGATGTATTGTGTTCTTTGGCACTAGTAGGTTATGAAGAAAATTATATTTGCCCTACAATCGTAATGAATGGCCAAATCAATATTCGAGATGGTCGTCATCCTGTAATTGAAAAATTCTTGAAGCGTGAAGTTTTTGTACCAAATGATATCGTTTTAAATCATGATGATGAGGAATTCTTGCTCATTACAGGCCCTAATATGGCCGGTAAATCAACATATATGCGTCAAGCTGCTATTTTGATGATTATGGCTCAAATAGGCTCCTTTATTCCTGCTCGTGAAGCATCTATTTCTCCAGTGGATCGTATCTTTACACGTGTAGGTGCTAGTGATGATATTTCTACTGGTCAAAGTACGTTCATGGTAGAAATGAAAGAGGTAGCCTATATTTTAGAGAATGCTACACATAACAGCTTAATTATCTTAGATGAAATTGGTCGTGGCACTAGTACATTTGATGGTTTAAGTATCGCTCAAGCTGTAGTTGAGCATATTTGTAAGCATATTCACGGCAAGACATTATTTGCTACCCATTACCATGAGCTAATTAGTTTAGAAGAAAGCTATAGTAAATTAAAGAATTACACTGTAGCTGTAAAAGAAAAAGGTAAGGATGTTGCATTCTTGCGCCGCATCATCAGAGGTGGCGCAGATCGAAGCTATGGTATTCATGTTGCTAGATTGGCAGGCTTACCGAACTCTGTATTAAAACGGGCAGAGGTAATTTTGGAATCTTTGGAAGATCAAAGTCATGATGCTAGTGATTTAAATAACCGCGTAATTGGTGGACAACCTACTAATATGGTTAAAATAACTACAAAACAAGCAAGTGATTCACCACTAGGTAACTTATTTACTCATTCTGTAGTCGATAGCTTGCTGGAAGTGGATGTAATGAGTATGACACCGATTGAAGCATTAAATAAATTATATGAACTACAAGAGGAGGCTCGTAAAGGAGGCGGGAAATAATGGCAACCATTCATGTATTGGATGAAACCACAATCAATAAGATAGCTGCTGGCGAAGTTGTGGAACGTCCCGCATCAGTTATTAAAGAGCTCATTGAAAACTCCATTGATGCGTCCGCCACTAATATTGAGGTTGAAATCGGCGATGGCGGTGTAGCTTATATGAGGATTACCGATAATGGTATCGGTATGACAGAGGAAGATGCACGCCTTGCAATTTTACGTCATGCTACCTCTAAAATACAACAGGTAGAGGATTTATTTGATATAGCATCCCTCGGCTTTCGTGGTGAGGCTTTGGCTAGTATTGCCTCGGTGTCTCATTTTTCTTTGACTACACGTAAAGCTGACTCAGATTTGGGCACTCGTATTACCGTAGATGGTGGTACTTTCACCGATTGTATTCCTTATGGTGCGGCACTTGGTACGACAATTGAAATTAAAGATTTGTTTTATAATACGCCAGCGCGTCGCAAATTCTTGAAAACAGAGCGTACCGAATCTTCTAAAATTCAAGATATTGTAGGCAAACTGGCCCTTAGTAACCCACATATTTCTTTTAAACTCATCGTAGATGACCGTGTGGCTATTATTACTCCTGGAAACGGCAATATTGGTGATACGGTAGCCGCATTATATGGCTATAAAACGAAAGATGATATTTTCACTGTTGCTTATGAAAGTGACTCTATTTATATTGATGGTGTAGTTAGTAAACCTACACTTCTTAAAAGTACAAGAATTTGGCAAACTATTATCGTTAATAACCGTGTTATTTCCGATAAAACAATAATGAAGGCTATCGATAATGCTTACCATGCATTGTTACCTAAAAACGGTCATCCTTTAGTGGTACTTAATATTACTGTACCTGCTGGTATGGTTGATATTAACGTTCATCCACGAAAGAGTGAAGTAAAATTCTCGGATGATAAGATTATATTTAAAGCTGTTTATCATGGTATTTTAAACGCCTTAAATAATCCTCTACATGAGCGATACGAACGAGAATCATCTTCTTATATGAATGGCACAATTAATAATGGAGCTGATTTCCATAATAATGAAACCAATAGTAATGACGTAAATACTAACCGGAATGCTACAGTTACTAATTCTAGTTCATATGGTAGTTTATCTCATCATGGCAATAGTACGTATGATTCGTATAGAACGCCTTCTGTTGTACAAGATGAGATGCAGTCTGCTGAGCATATAGCTACTGCGGTAGATTATGACAAAGTATTTGGTAGTCGCCGTACTAAAGGTTACGAAGTCATGCGCGGTGAGACTACACAGTTTGTAGAGAGTCTTAAAACTAAGGGTTTTACACCACCTCCGCCAAAGGCTACTTATGAACAGTCGTCCTTTACAGACGAAAGCTTCGATGCTGTTCCTACTGAATATACTAGTTATACGAAGGAAGACGTTGAGAAATTTAAGTCTTTAGCTCAAGATATTCGTGAAGAAAATACAGAGGCGCGTACCATTCAAAATTCTGGATTCTTACCTATGGGGCAAGTCGCTTCTTGTTATATTTTGGCTAAAAAGGGTGATGATCTCTACATAATAGACCAACACGCAGCTCATGAACGTGTACGTTATGATAAGCTTTGTAAGTCTTCTGAATCCATTCCTATGCAATCTATCCTTGTGCCTCAATATAGTGAGGCTACAGATGATGAAATGAATTTGGTAGAGGAAGAACGTGAAACCTTACTAGATCTTGGATTTGATGTAGAGTTAGGTGGTCCTACGAAAATCAAATTGGTAGGGGCTCCTGTAGATTTAGTAGAGTCAAAGGCTTTTGAAATTCTCCAATATGTATTTTCTTACTTACACGAACACCAACAGCCTACTAAGGCTCAGTTACGTCATGAAATGCTAGCGTATGCATCTTGTAGAGGGGCCATTAAGGCAGGTCATAATTTAAATATGTATCAAATGACTACCTTAATTGAGGATCTCTTTAGTACAGAGAAACCGTACGTATGTCCTCATGGTCGTCCAACGATAATCAAGTTTACACCTGATGAATTAGGTAAGTTATTCTTACGGTCTTAATATGAATATACTAACAACATCTCAAAAATCTAATGAGGCCATTCAGGAGGAAGCCAAAGCATTGGCTTCCTCTATGCATATGACATATATTAAACGAGGTAAAACATCGATACCAGCCTTATTCGGTAAGTATCAATGCGAATATATTGCGGTTCTTGCTGGTTCTGGATTAACGATTCATTTCCCAGAAAATCAACAACATACCTTTCATTTGTCTATGGCTCAATTACGTATATTACGTTTACAACGCGGTGAAGGGGATCATCTAGTTAATGCGGTACAAGTCATATTAGATAAAAAAGGATTATCTAATAGAGATAAATTTACGTTTTTAGACTGTACAATTGGCCTTGGTAGTGACAGTATGGTAGTGAGTTATGGTTACCCACAGGCTCAAATAACTGGCCTAGAAGGGTCTTTACCTATATGGCTTGCTACTAGTCATGGTTTAGCTCATTATATTCATGGTGAGGATAGTGTAACGAATGCATTGCGACGTATTAAAGTAAATCATGATACCTTTGAGCATTATTTACCAAACCTACCTGACAATAGTATTGATATTATTTATTTTGATCCTATGTTTGAAGTTCCTGTAGAGGAAAGTCCTCAATTCAAACCTCTTCGGGGACATACTGTGGAAAGTCATATAGATGATAAAATCATGGCACAGGCTATGCGCGTTGCCACGTATGGTGTTATTATTAAAGAACGACCATTTAGTTCGGTCTTTAAAAACTATCCACCGCATCAATGGGTGGGCGGAAAATATAGTCGTATAGGCTATGGTGTATATATGAAGGAGTTAATGTGAATCCCTTAATTACCATTGTTGGACCAACGGCAGTAGGCAAAACAGATCTTACCTTGGAATTAGCAGAACAGCTACATGCTGAGGTTATTTCTGGTGATGCTTACCAAGTATATAAACAACTCAATATTGGTACCGCTAAACCATCGGCGGATGAACTTAAGCGTGTGAAACATCATCTTATCGATATTTTAGAACCAAATGATTCATATTCAGTGTCTATTTTCCAGAATCAAGCTAAAGAGATAATTGGTAGATTAAATGACAGGAATATTCTTCCTATTCTCTCTGGTGGTACAGGGTTATATGTTCAATCGTTATTAGAGAACTATAACTTTAATGACGTTAAGCCTAATGAAAGTTTACGATCAGAACTAGATGAGCTATTTAATGCTAAAGGTATTGATGGTTTACGAGAATATGCTATCACCTTAGGAAAAGAACATAATATAGAAATTCAATATAGTGACAAGCATCGTTTATATCGAGCTATTGAAATATTGCATCATGGCGATGTAGATTCGTTACGTAATCAGACTAAAGATGGTATATCATATAAAGGGCCTGTTATTGGTCTTATGAGAGATCGCGATCAGTTATATGAGCGCATTAATTTACGCGTCGATATGATGTTTGATGCAGGTTTAATTGAAGAGGTTGAGCAACTTGTTAAGTCCGGTGTAAATCCTGATTGCCAAGCCTTTAAGGGGATTGGTTATAAAGAGGTTGTAGAATATATGAATGGTAGTATTAGCCTCGATGAATGCCGCGATTTAATCAAGAAAAATACTCGTCATTTTGCCAAGCGACAAATCACTTGGTATAAGCGCATGCCATATATTGAATGGATTCATATTGATAATAATACATCTAAAGATTTTATATTTAATAAAGCTATGGAATTAATTCGTAGAGAAGGATTAGCATGACATTAGAAGAAATACGTAGTAAAGCCCTTGAGATGGCTGAACCTGAATTTAAAAAGTTTGAACCTATTGCATTAGCCAATACAAAAAAGGTATTAGAAGCCTTTAAAGAGTGCCAAGTATCTGACTATCATTTTACAGGTACTACTGGTTATGGTTATAACGATGTGGGCCGTGAAAAATTAGACGAAGTATTTGCCTATGTATTCAAAGGTGAAAAAGCCATTGTTCGTCCCCATTTTGTTTCTGGTACTCATGCACTAGCAACAACTTTGATTTCTTTAATGGGAAATGGGTCTAAAGGGACTGAATTTATCTATGCAGTTGGGGCTCCTTACGATACGATGCAATCTGTTATCGGTGCATCTCGTGAAGTGCGTGGATCTCTTGTAGAAAAGGGGTTTACCTATACTGAGGTACCTTTAAAAGATAATACGTATGATGTAGAAGCCATCGCTAATGCTGTTAATGACAATACGCGAGTAGTAGTGATTCAACGCTCTCGTGGTTATAGTACGCGTGAACCATTATCTATTGCGGATATTAAGATTATTGTAGATGCTGTAAAAGCTAAAAACTCGAATACTATTTGTTTTGTAGATAATTGTTATGGTGAGTTTACAGAACTGCAAGAGCCTTTAGAAGCTGGTGCAGATATTATGGCGGGCTCTCTCATTAAAAATGCAGGTGGCGGTTTGGCACCAACTGGTGGCTATATCGTAGGTCGTGAAGACTTAGTTGAAGATGCAGCGTATCAACTGACTGCTCCAGGACTTGGTGATCATATGGGCTCTTATGCGCCTGGTTACCGATTATTCTTCCAAGGCTTATTTATGGCTCCTCACGTAGTATTACAAGCTCTTAAAGGGGCTGTATATACAGCTGCAGTAGGTGAATTGTTAGGGTATGATGTTTTCCCTAAGGTAAATGCTGAACGCTATGATTTAATCCAAGCTATCAATTTAAAAAATGGAGAAGAAATGGAGCACTTCTGTGTAGGTATGCAAGCATATTCTCCTGTAGATGCTCACGTACATCCAATTCCTGGCGATATGCCTGGCTACGAAGATAAAATCATCATGGCCGGTGGTACCTTTGTACAAGGCTCATCTATTGAATTAAGTGCAGATGGTCCTGTTCGCCCTCCGTATACGATTTTTATGCAAGGTGGACTTGTATTTGAACATTCTATGCTAGGTATTTTAGGTGCTGCAGAAGAATTACTAAAACATAGATAATAATTAGAATCTCTTTCTTTTGATGAAAGGGATTCTTTTTATTTCAAATCTTTTCAATATACCTAATTCTAGGCTATAATATAAGTTGCTATAATTTCATAGCAATACTACTCGGACTTTTACACCGAACTAGTGTTTTACACGTCAGGCTTTCACCCTGATTAGTTTTATGATCAAGAGATCATTAAAAGGAGAAAGTATGGAAAAAGTTATCGCTGTAGCTATGAGTGGCGGCGTAGATAGTTCTTTAACTGCTGCAATGCTACTAAAACAAGGCTATAAAGTATTTGGTATTACCCTATGGCTGTGGGTGAGTGGTACACCTTATGATTCAGTGCCTCTCGCTGTAACAGATGCTAAGAAGATGTGTGATTTTCTTGGTATTGAGCATCATGTTATTGATGCTCGTGATGTATTCTACGATAATGTAGTAGATTACTTTGTAAAAGAATATGCCTATGGTCGTACGCCAAATCCTTGTGTATTCTGTAATAAAAATATCAAATTTGATTTGATGCTCAATCGAGCCCTTGAACTTGGTGCAACACATATGGTTACTGGCCATTATGCACAGGTTAATTATAATGAAGAAACTGGTTTATATGAATTACATAAAGGCGTTGATTCTACCAAAGATCAAAGCTATGTTATGTACAATATGAACCAACGCATTTTGAGTCACCTCATGTTCCCACTAGGTGGACAATGTAAGACTGAAACACGTAAATTAGCTGCTGAATATGATTTGCCAGTAGCTAAAAAACCAGATAGTGTAGATATTTGCTTCTTGCCTCATGGGAACTATCAAAAGCTTGTAGTAGAAGAAATGAAAGATAAACCAAAGTCTGGTAATATCGTTACTGAAGATGGTGAGGTATTAGGTAAGCATAATGGTTTATTTAACTACACTATAGGCCAACGTAAGGGCCTTGGAATTGCATATAAGCATCCATTATATGTAATTGGCTTTAATGGTGAACGCAATGAAGTCATTGTAGGTCCTAATGATCGACTATTTACGAATCGTATGATTTGTAAGTTCTATAATTTCTTGGATGATACAATTCATAAAGAATTAAAGGCAGAAGGTAAAATTCGCTATGCAGCAAATCCTTCATCTTGTACTGCACGTATCTTAGATGATGATACGATGGAAGTTATCTTCGAAGAACCACAACGGGCTATTACACCAGGTCAGTCCGTAGCCTTTTATAATGGCACTCAACTATTAGGAGGTGCTGTTATCGATCGCGTATGTTAGAAAGGAGAATACAAGTTCCTTGAACTTGTTTACATAGTATGTCAACGAAAAAGATTAGAAACTTCTGTATTATAGCTCATATTGACCATGGTAAATCTACCATCGCCGACAGATTAATTGAATATACTGGCACATTACAAAAACGAGAAATGGAAGCGCAAGTCCTAGACTCCATGGATTTGGAACGAGAACGTGGTATTACTATTAAGGCACAATCTGTTCGAATTTTGTATAAAGCACAAGATGGAGAAGAGTATACTTTGAACCTTATCGATACTCCTGGCCATGTGGATTTCAGCTATGAAGTATCTCGTTCTCTTGCAGCTTGTGAAGGTGCATTACTGGTAGTAGATGCTGCACAAGGTGTAGAAGCTCAAACGTTGGCAAATGTGTATCTCGCTTTAGAACATGATCTTGAAATTATTCCTGTTATTAACAAAATTGATTTGCCTTCTGCCGATCCTGATCGGGTTAAACATGAAATTGAAGATATCATTGGTTTAGACGCATCAGAAGCAGTATTATGTTCTGCTAAATCTGGCATTGGCATTCCAGATATTTTAGAAGCCATTGTAAATAAGGTGCCTGCACCACCAGATAAATCTGATGAACCAACAAGAGCATTGATTTTTGATAGCCGCTTTGATGCTTATAAAGGTGCAATTGCTTATGTGCGTGTAAAAGAAGGTACTATTAAAGCAAAAGATACCATTCGCATGATGCATGATAATAAGGATTTTGATGTAACTGAGCTCGGTATCTTTACACCAAATCTTGTGCCTGTTCAGGAATTACCATGTGGTTCTGTAGGTTGTATTGCGGCAAGTATTAAGAATGTAGCAGACTGTCACGTAGGTGATACGGTAACATTAGCTGATAATCCTGCACCAGAACCATTACCAGGCTATCGAAAAGCCGTATCCATGGTATATTGTGGCTTGTATCCAACAGATTCTAAGGACTATGAAAATCTTCGTGATGCATTAGAAAAGTTACAGCTTAATGATGCTGCTTTAGAATATGAAGCTGAAACATCTTTAGCATTGGGTTTTGGTTTCCGTTGTGGCTTCCTTGGGCTGTTACATATGGATGTAATTCAAGAACGGTTAGAGCGTGAATATAACTTATCCCTTATTACAACAGCTCCATCTGTAAACTACAAGGTTTATAAGACGAATGGAGAAATGCTTGAAGTGGATAACCCTGCTAAATTACCACCACCAACTGAAATCGATTACATTGAAGAACCATATGTAAAAGCTACTACAATTGTGCCTAAAGACTTTGTTGGTACTATTATGGAGTTATCTCAAGATAAACGTGGTGAATATCAATCCATGGAATATTTGGATGAAACACGTGTATCTGTTGTGTATCACTTGCCTTTGAGTGAAATTATTTACGACTACTTTGATAAATTGAAATCTGCTACCAAGGGTTATGCGTCTCTTGACTATGAGTTGATTGGGTATAAACAATCCCCAATGGTTAAGATGGATATTCTGTTAAATGGTGATCCTGTGGATGCATTGTCTATTATCGTACATAAGGACCGTGCTGCTACACGTGGTCGTGCGTTAGCTGAAAAATTAAAAGAATTGATTCCTCGTCAAATGTTTGAAATTCCAATTCAAGCAGCGGTGGGCACGAAAATTGTGGCTCGTGAGACTGTAAAAGCGTGGCGTAAAGACGTTTTGGCGAAGTGTTACGGCGGTGATATTTCTCGTAAACGTAAACTCTTAGAAAAACAAAAAGCTGGTAAGAAACGTATGAAGTCTGTGGGCTCTGTAGAGATTCCACAAGAAGCATTTATGGCTATTCTCAAGGTTGAGGACTAATATAATGAAAACAGATTCTAATATCCTGAATCTGTCTACACTTGGGGATATGGGCTTGTATGTCCATATCCCTTTTTGTAAACAGAAATGTATGTATTGTGATTTTCCAGCCTATCAAAATTTACAAGATTATTATGAAACCTATGTCTATGCATTAGTACAAGAAATGGATTTATGGGTGTCAGAACACCCAGAGTCTAAATCGAAACCTATTGATACTATTTATTTTGGTGGTGGAACACCTACTGAATTATCAATACAACAGCTACAGATGATTGTAGATAAAATTAAAAGTACTTTTACTATTACTGACGATTGCCATATGACTATAGAGTCTAATCCTGGTGAAGTAGATCTACAGTATCTAACTAAGTTAGTTAAACTAGGTTTTAATCGCATTAGTTTTGGTGTTCAAACCTTTGATGATAAGGCGCTTACCATGCTGCATCGCAGTCATAGTGGGGAAAAGGCTAAACAAGCTGTTTATGATGCTAAAGAGGCTGGATTTACAGATATTAATATTGATTTAATTTATGGCTTGCCACGACAAACCTTAGAGGATATTCAGCATAATTTAAATATTGTAAAAGATTTACCAATTAATCATATTTCTACGTATGGTTTACAAGTTGAGGTAGGCACTTATTTATATCATTTAGTACAAAAGAACTTGATCTCTATTCCTAGTGAAAGTATAGATGAGTCAATGTATGATACGATGATGTCTGGTTTAAAAGCACTAGGGTTTGAGCGATACGAGATTTCAAATTTCGCGAAGGGTAATTTCTACAGTCGTCATAATTTAAAATATTGGCATTATGTAGACTACTTAGGATTTGGTGCTGGAGCTCATTCCTTTTATGATGGAGTCCGCCGTAGTAACAATCGTAA
>ERZ1699259.533-NODE-533-length-15750-cov-5.108622_pt1 | contig 15750 bp, 17 predicted proteins | sample MGYA00581525_ERZ1699259 | MGnify/ENA primary metagenome ERZ1699259 (study PRJEB42319, sample SAMD00040332) | human oral metagenome | material: saliva | host: Homo sapiens | study: EMG produced TPA metagenomics assembly of PRJDB4115 data set (Metgenomic analysis of... | reverse complement strand
CGCAGTGGTTGAGTGGGCTCTACTACGCTGATTTCATCAGCTTTTACAGCCCTACTCAACTGTGCGGAGGTGGGACGACGAAATCGAATTCTAACGAATTACCGATTTCTGTCCCACTCTCTTTCTTCCTTATAGGATATTTTCATATTCATCGCGGACAGATTGAGGCCAGACACTGGTTTGGACTTCACCGATATGTTTCTTACGAAGTAAGAACATAGCCAAACGAGATTGTCCGATCCCTCCACCAATCGTGAGTGGGAAGAGACCGTTTAACAAGGCCTTGTGCCACTCTAATTGAAGACGATCCTCGTCCCCTGTAATCGCAACTTGACGGCGAAGCGTATCTTCATCGACACGGATCCCCATTGAAGACAACTCAAAGGCTGAACCTAGAACGTCATTCCAGACGAGGATATCACCATTCAAGCCCTTGTAGCCATTTTCAGACTCTGTTGTCCAGTCATCGTAGTCAGGCGCACGTCCATCGTGTGGTTTGCCATCTGCAAGCTCTCCACCAATACCGATCAAGAAAACGGCTCCGAATTCTTTGGCAATGGCATTTTCACGCTCTTTTGGAGTTAAATCTGGATAGCGTTCCACCAACTCTTCTGTGTGAACGAAGGTAATTTGTTTTGGAAGAACTGACTCAATGTCATAGCGCGCTTCTACTGCTAGTTCTGTCAAACGAATGGCCTTGTAGATTTTTTCAACCGTTTCTTTAAGGTAGGCGATGTTGCGTTGACCATTGGGGATGACCTTTTCCCAGTCCCATTGGTCTACATAAACAGAGTGGATAGCGTCTAGCGAATCTTCATCTGGACGAAGAGCCTTCATATGGACAAAGAGACCTTCTCCTTCGCCAAAACCAAAACGTGCCAAGGTATGGCGTTTCCATTTTGCGAGTGAATGCACGACTTCATAAGTCTCATCAGGAATTTGAAGGACCTTTACAGATACCGGATGTTCAATCCCAGAAAGGTTATCCTGCATCCCGTCTCCGACCTTGCTCAAAATTGGCCCTTGGACTTCAATGATGTCCAATTTATCTTTTAAATATTGTGTGAAAGTCGTTTTAACAAACGAAATTTCTTTTTGTTGGTGTATAAAACTTTTTTTCATATAGTTCCTCATTTATAGACATTTTAGAAATGATTATACTCTTTTTTCAATCAAAATCAAGTCTTTTCATTCGTTTTCAACTGAATTTTTCTCTTGCAAAAAGGATTCATTTTTGATAAACTGTATGTAACTTTTAAAACGTTACATAGGAGAAGCGACATGTTTGATGCAAAAAAACTAAAAGAAAGACGCCTAGAAAAAGGCTTGACCCAAGCTGATGTCTACGAGGATCTCAAGATTTCTCGCAAGACTTACTCCAGTTGGGAGAATGGCTTAGCAGAGCCACACGAAAAAAATCTCAGGAGGTTGGCCAAGCGCCTCTCCGTTAAAGAGGACTACTTTATTAACAAAGACTCCGCACTCTACACCTACCCTTTATTAACCCCACCTCATCAAAAGAAAGTCGACCAGTTGGCCAGCCAGTTATTTGAACAGCAGCAAAAAGTTGTTTCCTTGACTGCTTATAAGGTTCTTTCGATTGAGTTGGCAGCCGGTTTAGGACACACCTTTTATGACAACGAAACGGACTATGAAACTGTCTATTTTGACCAAGAGATCCAGCACGATTTCGCTTCTTGGGTATCAGGTGATTCGATGGAACCTCTCTATCCCAATGGCTCTGTTGCCCTCATGAAGCAGACTGGCTTTGACTATGATGGGGCTGTCTACGCCCTCATCTGGAATGGAAAGACCTATATCAAGAAAGTCTATCGGGAGGCTGAAGGCTTGCGCTTAGAATCCATCAACCCTGACTACGATGATTTATTTGCTCCCTATGAAGACGAGCCCAAAATCGTCGGCATTGTGGTCGGGCATTTTCTCCCACTCGAGGTTTAAATATGCTATTTGATTATTCACGTGAGCCTCATTCTGATATTGCTTTTGTGGATATGAAAAGTTTTTATGCTAGCTGTGAATGTGTCCGTCTGGGGCTCAACCCCTTGACGACTTCCCTTTGCGTCATGAGTCGAAGCGACAATTCTGCTGGCCTGATTTTGGCGAGCTCTCCCGTTTTCAAACAAGTCTTCGGCAAGAAAAATGTCAGCCGTAGCTACGACCTACCTTTTGACCTCAAAACCAGAAAATTTAATAGCTACGCCGCCAAAAAACAAGGATTGCCCACAGATCCAGCCTTTATTGCATCCATTGAATCCTGGGCCAAGAGGACCCTGATTGTCCCTCCACGGATGAATGCCTATATTCAGGTCAATATGGAGATTCAAAAAGTCTTTCAGGAATTTGCGGCACCAGATGATATTTTCCCTTACTCGATTGACGAAGGCTTTATCGATCTGACCTCTTCCTTAAATTATTTTATTCCAGATCCCTCCCTCTCTCGAAAGGAAAAACTGGATCTCCTTTCTGCCAGGATCCAAAAAAGGATCTGGCAGGAAACTGGCATCTACTCTACCATCGGCCTCAGCAATGCCAATCCCCTTCTTGCCAAGCTAGCCTTGGACAATGAAGCCAAGCATTGCCGAAATATGCGCTCCAATTGGTCTTATGAAGATGTAGAAAGTAAGGTCTGGAATCTGCCCCAGCTCACTGATTTTTGGGGCATTGGACGTCGGACTGAAAAGCGATTGCAAAAAATCGGGATCACGTCGATTGCTGAACTGGCCCAGGCTCACCCAGATCTCTTAAAGAAAGAATTCGGAATCATGGGCCTTCAACTGTGGTTTCATTCTCATGGCATTGATGAAAGCAATGTCCACAAGCCTTATCGTCCGAAATCACGAGGCATTGGCAACTCTCAAATCTTGCCCTATGACTACCATCTACAAGCTGATATTGAACTGGTGTTTCGGGAGATGGCTGAACAGGTGGCTATTCGCTTGCGACGGAAAAAAAAGAAGACCCAGCTGGTCTCCATTCATGCCTCCTACTCCAAAATCGAGGGGCTTCCGTCCATTCACTGCCAGCAAAAGATTGAGCCTACCCAATCCACCAAGGTTTTATCCGATACGGTTCTGCGGCTCTTTCGCTCCAAGTACGAAGGAGGAGCCATTCGGCAGATTGGTGTTTTTTATGGAGAACTTGTCGAGGAGTCTCTTCAACTCTTTTCTCTTTTTGATGATCCAGTAGCCTTGGAAAAAGAGGAGAAACTCCAGCAGACCATTGACCGCATTCGGGATCAATTTGGCTTTACCTCTCTTCAGAAAGGCTCCTCATTACTAGAAAACTCACGCGCCATTGCACGCAGTAAACTAACAGGCGGACATTCCGCAGGAGGCTTAGATGGATTAACATGATGGACCGTTCTTATCTCCCTTATCAATCTGCCCGAGAATTTCAAGATCGTGGCATGGCCAAATGGGCCGGCTTCTTTTTATCCGAGCACACAACTGCCCTGCATACAAAAGAAATTGACCGCAGTCAGCTCACAATTCTTCCACTTGCTGAACAGATCCAGCTCCTGGAGCAGGCCTTTCAACAACAAACGACGATCTCTATCACGATTCTAGAGGGCAACCATTTTTCGACTCACACAGGTTCGATTCACACCTTATCTACTTCTGAGCTTCTTCTCAAAAGCGATGGCCACTACCACCGTCTCCTCGTAGACTCTATCATTTTTATTGAATCTGAGGAAACACCCTATGAAACCTATTCAGACTAAACACGAATTACAATTTGATTATTTTTCGGAGAATTACCACCAATTTGAGATGGACTTTTACAAGTGGGCCGCTACTTCTACGCCGCTCGTCTTTTTAGAAGACGATATTCTCCACTCTATGGCAGCAGGCCAGCGAAACTACTTTCGTCTTCACCACACCAAAAGTCGGGATCATCGAGACCATTATTTCTATTTTAAGGTTTCCACACTCTCCCAATCACCCCTGACCCGTATTTACGCTTATACAGGACATCACTTACAAAAGATAGATCCTCATCAGACAGAGAAAAAGGATAGCTTGATCTGAGAAGCTATCCTTTTTCTTAATTTATGGGATTCACTACAGTCCTTACGAGTGATTAGAATCCATCTACGTTTGTGTAGATTTTTTGTACGTCCTCGTCGTCTTCAAGAACGCTGTAAAGTTTTTCAAATGTTTCCAAATCTTCACCTGACAACTCAACTTCTGATTGAGGAATCATTTCCAATTCAGTTACTTGGAATTCTTCGACACCTGATTCACGCAAAGCAACGATCGCTTTGTGAAGATCAGTTGGTGCAGTGTAGACTGTGATCGTTCCTTCTTCTGCTTCGACATCATCTACATCAACATCTGCTTCAAGCAAAAGTTCAAAGATTGCATCCGCATCATCACCAGCAAAGACGATAACACCTTTGTTGTCAAAGAGGTAAGATACAGAACCTGAAGCTCCCATGTTACCACCATTTTTACCAAAAGCAGCACGGACATTGGCAGCTGTACGGTTGACGTTTGAAGTCAAGGTATCAACGATCAACATCGAACCGTTTGGTCCAAATCCTTCGTAACGTCCTTCTGTAAAGGTTTCGTCAGTGTTTCCTTTTGCCTTATCGATCGCTTTATCAATCACGTGTTTTGGCACTTGTGCTTGTTTCGCACGGTCAATAACGAATCTCAAAGCAGTATTTAGTTCTGGATCTGGTTCACCCTTTTTAGCAGCTACATAGATCTCCACACCAAATTTAGCATACACTTTTGAGTTGGCACCATCTTTGGCAGTTTTCTTGGCAACAATATTGGCCCATTTACGTCCCATGAGGATTCTCCTTAAATTTTTTCAAATTATTTTCAATCTTTTATATTATATCACAAATCACAAGACTTGGAAGAGTTTTTTGCGTATCCTTCAATTGGAGTTGCTCGGCTATTCACCCTTTATTGATCTTCCACTCTCACGGGCACTCGACCCCAGATCTGCTCTGGCAATTGGGGATGGCCTAGTTGATACACCTGATCGGCTTGCTGGGTCAAACTGTCCCAAGGTTCCTTACCGATTCGGGTCACCAAGTCCACTTGACCTTTTAGTGATTTGAGATGAGCTTGTCCCTTTGCGGAAAATCCTAAGACATGAATGGCGTCGGGAAGGGCTTGTTCCGTTGCCCCTACCAAGATGTAGGTCAAGATGCGGCGCACTCGCGCCTTGGTATAGCGCTTGGTTGCGACTTTCTCCACCAGGTCTTCCACAGAACTAGCACTTCGAACCGCATCCTTTATCCGATTGGCCAGTTCCTCATTGACCTGAAAAATCTGTGTCAAATCCGGACGGGTTAGGATTTGATAACGGAGCAGTTGGTCATAATTCTCCCAAGATACCTGTGGAGCCGACTGAAAGAGTTGGCTATTGGGCATGAATTTAGCGACAAAGTCCTGATCTTTCTTGTGTAGGCGTAGACTAGTCGCAGAAGCATAGGCCACTTCTTTTTCTTCTGAATGGTAGCCTGCTCCCTGGCGCTGGACGGACTTGAGCGCAATTCCCTTCCCAGCACAAGCCTTGGCATAAGCCAACCCTAGAATATGATTGGGAGTATCTCCTGTGAACTCCACTCCAGCAAAGGTTTCCCACATTTTTTGGGTCTTTTGTGGATAGGATAAATCGTCAGGAAGACTTCGCAGGAAAGCTTCCATTTCCGCTTCTTTCTCTGAATAAACAGTCGCAATCGCTTGGTAATCTAAGACTTCTTCTGTCCCAAAAGTCAATTGGTCGATTCCTAGACGGGACAAGATTTCTACCGCTCCCTTGGCAAAATGATCCGCCGATTGAACAGCCACGAGAAAGGGGAGCTCGACCACCAGGTCCGCTCCATTTTCCAAAGCCATCTGCGCGCGAATCCACTTGTCTACAATGGCAGGCTCGCCACGTTGAACAAAATTCCCAGACATGGCCACAATCTTCAGCCCTTCTGCATGTTCCAGCAAGTACTTGTGACCATTGTGAAAGGGATTAAATTCTGCAATAATACCTGTAACTGTCATGCTGGCCTACTTCTGTGCTACAAAAAACCATCGTTTGCTGGTCTTTGTTGGCTCTTTATCTTCAAAGTCCGCGTACAATTTGAAAGATTTAAAGCCAGCCTGCTCCAATAAGATGTCATAGGTTAAAACTTCATAGGTGCGCTCTTCATGGACTTCATCGTGCCGACTAAAGGAGCCATCTTCTTCTTGGACAAAGAAGGTCAGCTCATGGACGATCGAGTGAGGGGCCGCATCCTCATAGGTATCCCAGAGCATGGCAAAGTCTTCGGCATTCTCGTGGTAGGAATAACCTGGAAATACCTCATCTGTCTGGTAGGTCGAATGGACATCAAAGATAAAGACCCCGTCCTCATTGAGGGCATTATAGACTTCTTTAAAGACGTCCCCTACTTCCACCTCGTCCTGCATATAGCAGATAGAATCGGAATAGCAGGTTACAAAGTCATAAGTGCCTGCTTGTGACAGGTCCAGCATATTGCCCTCGATAAAATCAATTTTCTGCTTGGCTGAAGCAGCTCTTTTTTCAGCAATTTTCAGCATGTCCGCACTCAGGTCTAATCCTGTCACATCAAAACCAGCTTGGGAAAAGCGAACAGACTGAATCCCTGTCCCACAAGCCAATTCCAGTAATTTTTTCTTATTTTTTGTCTTTGGGAGATGGCGGAGGGAAAAATCCGTCCATAAGTCATACAGACTATCATCCATGACCGCATCGTAGACCGCCGCAAACGTTTCATAAGTCGCCATATTCATGATACCAAGTCCGTCCGTAATCCGATAGAAAATTAGGAGCACGACGATGGAGCTAAACTCCAAGGAGTGCTATCTATTTTCCGAGGAGTACAGGACGGGTTCAAATCCTTTCTAAGATACAAAGAGCGTTAAAAGCAAAGAGAAAATAGGAAACTTTCTGCCGTATCCTCAGATACAAAGGAAGTTACTCTTTTTCTCACAGCTTTTAGCTCGTGTTCAATTATCGAACTAACCAAACACGAGGCCCCATCCTTTCTTTCCATAGAATTTCAATTTAACCAACAAAACTCAGTTGCTACCAACTGAGTTTACCTGCTTATGCTAAGGCTGCTGAAAGATCGACAGCACTTGCTTCGTGCCATAGCTTTTCTAGGTTATAGTGAGTACGCATTTCTTCTGAGAAGACATGGACCACCACACTACCTAAGTCAAGAAGGACCCAACCTCCAGCTGAATCACCTTCGACGTGGCTGGCATTGCCACCAGCTTCAACGACCTTCTCGCGAATATTTTCAGCGATAGCCTCCAATTGGCGGCTGTTCATAGAGCTTGCGATGACAAAGTAGTCTGTCACACTGGTCAAGCTTTGAACATCCAAAGCTACAATGTCTTCTGCACGCTTTTCATCTGCTGCTTTGACAACTAGTTCAAGTAGTTCTTTTTCTTTCATGTAATCCTCTTTCCTTAAAAAATTGATTTGTAATCTAAGACATCCGCAAAACGTTCTGCCCAAATATTTTCATAAAATTCATTAAGCGTTTCTGCCGGAATATCCTCTCCATCAAAGGTTGTGACAGCTCCTTCTGGAATAACCAGCTTGTAGCCGTATTCAAACCCGACTTTGACGGATGTATCGACACAATATTCTGTCTGCATGCCACACAGGACCAGTTGTTCAATCCCTTGTTGATCCAAGTATTCTTTTAATCCTGTATCTTTAAATATGCTATTGTATCGCTTCTGAAATACCTTTTCATTCTCCTGTCTTTTCAACAGAGGCGATAATTGCCAATCTTCCGAAGTTAAAGCCTCTGGCGTTTCAATATGCTGCATGTAGATAATTTCAATCTGCTGTTTTCTAGCCTGCTCTTGCAAATAAGCGATCTTCTCTAAGAGCTTTTCTGTCTCAAAACCTGTTTCCACTAAGATATTTTGTACGTCAATAATGATAAAAGCTGTCTTCACTCACTGCTCCTTTTTCAAATACTTCACAAAGGCGTTATAGGTTTCGATGGTTTGGGGATAAATCGGCAATCCTTGGTGGGCTAAGTGTTCGACTGTGCGAGCCGTCTCATAGGCCACGGCACGATCCAAGGAGACTTGGGCGATATCACGTGCTTGATCCACTCCCGGGAAGGCCCGGTTGTGCTCAATGTAATCTGCCACATAGACAATCTTGTCTAAGGTTGACATCTGTCCACTCCCCACGGTGTGAATCTCAATACTGCGAAGAATGGCTGGATCTGTCAGTCCGAGGTCTTCTTGGATCTTGTAAATCCCGACCATCCCATGCCAGACATTGTTGCCCCAGTTTTTTAACGCTGGATCTAGCTCATAGCGATCGATCAAGTCCAGAAATTCCTGATCCGATAATTTCTTGGCGTAGTCATGTAACAAACCTGCTAGGCCAGCCTGCTCTTCGTCAGCCCCATAGCGTTTGGCCAAGTCACGCGCAGCCTTCTCAACCCCTAAACAGTGAGTTAGCCGCTTTTCTGGCAGGATTTGACGCATTTTTTCAAGCAAGACCTCACGAGAAAAGCCTAGATAGTTTTCATAGGTCATTGATACAATCCTTCTTTCTTGATGTAGTCCAGGACTGGTTTTGGCAACATAAAATTCGGCGTCCGGCCTTTGGCCACAAAATCACGCACCATACTAGAGGAGATGTCCATTAGGGGAACATCCACCCAGATCACCGGATAAGAAGTCCCTGCCTTATAGCGTGGTCGCTGGACCCCGACAAATTGCACAATCTCCACCAATTCATCGATGCGGTGCCATTTTGGTAAATAATCTACCATATCTGCACCAATAATGAAGTAATAATCTGTGTCTGGATCTCGTTCATTGAGCAAGAGCATGGTGTCGTAGGTATAGGAAATCCCTTTCCGCTCGAGTTCAATCGTCTCGATCTCCAGACCTTCAATGCCTTCAATGGCTAATTCCAGCATCTTAAGGCGATGGTGCTCTGCAATCGTCCCCTTGGCATCGACATGCGGCGGCTCATACTCAGGCATCAAGAGCACCTTATCTAACCCTAATTGTTGGCGCACTTGATCCGCAACGACCAAATGGGCATTATGGACCGGATTGAAATTTCCACCCAAAATACCAACTTGTTTGCGTTTCTTGTCTTTGATCTCTGGCTCTAACTCTACCTTGGTAAAGGGAGTCAATAGTTCAATTGCCATAGGTTTGCTCTCCTCGATGTCCTAAATTTCTTTTACCTTCGCTGAAATTTTACGATTTTCTTTTTTGCTCGATTGTTTGAACAAGATGAGAATCCGACCAATCTTTTGGACCGTTTCCACACCGATTTCTTCTTCCAAGATTTCTGCTACTTCATGGATATTCTCATCCGTATTTTGAAGAAGAGTTACCTTGATGAGTTCACGCGCATCTAGCGCTTGGCGCACACTGGTTTTGATTTGGTCATTGAGCCCATTTTTCCCGATTTGGATAATGGGTTTGAGGCTGTGGGCTTGGCTATTGAGGAAAGCCCGTTGTTTGGATGTTAATGTCATGCTTTTTTCATTGTTTCTTTTTTGATACTTTTCTGATGTGGTGGCGGTCGTCAGCGACCTCCTAGCGGAGTTCCATGACTTAAATTTGAGCCTAAAGTCTCAAATTTTCCGCGCCTAAGTAGTAAAATATCTACTTAGGCTTTCACCACAGCGAAAAGTATCCTTTCTAGGCTCGTTGCATTCGCCCAGTCTATAAAGAAACTATTTCCTTTCAAATTTTTAAATAATAGCTTTGCGGGTAACGACGGCAACGCCTTCTGGTGCCCAGACGGCTACTTTGGCTTCTCCATTGACGCGGATCCAGCCGAGTCCTGAGATGACCAGGTCTGTCTTATCCTTGATGGTAAACTCATGAGAAACCAAGGACGGGAATTCTTCTTTTTCCTTGCTGTTAGGGGGTGTTAGTAAGCCACCGACATGCTTGTCATAAAAGGCGGTCGCTCCTTCGAGCTTGGTTCGGTGAAGCTTGAGTTCATTATCAAAGAAGGCGGTGAAACCTTGCTTTTCCCCCTTGATAAAGTCAAAGCGTCCCAGACCACCCAAGAAGAGGGTTTGCTCTGGGTTGAGCTGATAAGTCTTGGGCTTGATTTCCTTTTTAGGGCTGACATACTTGAGGTTTTTCGCCGTCAAGTAGTGAGCCATCTGGTGGCGATGGATAATCCCTGGTGTATCGTAGATGTAGGATCCATCATCCAATGGGATTTCGATCTTGTCCAGTGTCGTCCCTGGGAAGCGAGAAGTTGTAATAATATCCTTATCGCCTGTGATTTCTTGGATAATCGCATTGATGAGGGTCGATTTCCCTACATTGGTCACACCCACCACGTAGACATCACGGCCTTTGCGGTGTTGCTCAATCTTTTCCATCAAGTCCTTGATAGCACTCTTGTTTTGGGCAGAGGTGAGGACCACATCGACAGGACGCATGCCTTCTTCGTGGGCTCGCTCCATCAACCAATGGGTCACCTTGCTATCCTTGACAGACTTGGGCAAGATATCCTTTTTATTTCCGACCAAAAGTACATCATTTCCTGCTACGAAACGGGGCAAGCCAGGAATGACGGAGCCATTAAAGTCAAAAATATCGACTACATTGACCACGAGTGCATCACTATCTCCTACTTCGTGAAGGAGTTTTAGGAAATCATCATCTGTCAGATGCACATCAGTGATTTCATTGTAGTGACGCAGACGGAAACAGCGTTGGCAATAGACTTCGCCTGTTTCCAAGCCCTTTTCAAGAGCTGATTGGGGAGTATAGCCTAGTCCCTCTTTGTTTTCTGTCTGAATGGGGGCTCCACAGCCAATACAGAATAATTCTTCCATTCTTAAATTCCTTTTTTATATACAATCGGACCATATTTTTCGGCCATTTGCTTCATGACACGGCGTTCACGCGCCCGGTTGATCTGCGTCTTGATCGAGTCATGCTCGACCAAAGGCTTGACCAAAATCGAACGAATGCCTGCACGATGGGCAGCCCGGATATCCGTCATCAGTTGATCCCCGACCATGACCACTTCATTTTTCTCATAGTGGAAACGTTTGAGGGCCCGATCAATCCCAAAAGTAAAGGGCTTGAGCGACCAGGCTTCATAGTCAATATCAAATTTCTCAACAGCGCGCTTGACCCGTTTGGGACTATTATTAGACACCACGATAACCCGAATCCCTCCATCACGAAGGTCATGCAACCACTGGCGCATTTCAGGAGTCCCATCCGGATTATTCCAAGCAATCAAGGTATTATCCAAATCCACAAGGACCGCCTTGATACCCTGTTTTTTCAAGTCTGCAACGGTGAGATCATAGGCTGCTTCCACCGCAAAATCTGGTTTGTAATTTTCGATTGACACGTTTTTCTCCAAACATTCGTATTCTCCCCATTATAGCATAAAATAGGCTTTTTAGCACGGATGACTTGATCTCAGAGGAGAGGGCTACTTATAAACAAATGTAGAATGTCTTCGTTACTCTTTCTAGACAAAAAAACTTTCCAAAATGGAAAGTTCTGATGTTAGAGTGGAGAGCCGTTTTATTCACAATTTGGACTTTTTTCCATTCTTTTCTTCCTGCGAATTCTTATAATATATGAATTGAAGGTCGCTAACAATACTAGTAGCACCTACTTTTTCTTCTCTTTCGATATGAAGCACTTTAGAAAATTTCTGAAAATCACTTTCTTCAACACTTGGTGCAATACGAATATCTACAGATTGCCAACTATCATCTTTCACTTCATATCCAACCAAAACAATCACAAAGTCATTTCCAACCTGCTGTCGACCTGATAGCAACATGGATGCTTTTCCAAACAACGCATCATAATATGTTGGATTAGATACCGCAAATAGGATAATATCTTGTCTTTTTAATTTTCCATCAACACTGGCTATGGGAATTTTATCAATATTCTCAATCATAGGTAAAACGGTGTCACGTTTTAACCCTTCAAAACTCCATTCATTGTTATAATCTGATTTCGGATTCATGATTTTATCATAACTGTATAGATACTCCGCACCCATACTAAGAAAGAATAAGACAAAAGGAATACAAGTAACAATCAGGACACGTTTTTTATTCCCAGCTAATAGATCAAACATAACATAACTGAAATAAATTAATAGTCCCCAGAAAATTGTATTTTGATTGACGAAAGTATCTCGTACATTCGTAAAAGCTATTTCCCATAATTTCTGATGGTATAAATTTATATATTCTTCCACTACATCCTCCTCTAATATCTATGATGCTAATTCGAGCCTCAATTACATCATTATACCATCTTTTAAGGCTTTCATCACCTCCATCACCAGAGCTTACAAATAGACAAAAAAATGGTATAGTAGAAGAAAAAACTACGCGGAAGAGTTATGATAACAAAAGAAAAAAAATTGAGGGAGGTATCCCCTCTTCTCCAGCGCATCATTAATTGGTCGTCCATCATTGGGGCTCTTGGGACCTTGGCCTTTTGTATCTGGGCCTACTTTTCTGGCATCCTTCAATCCAAAGAAACCTTGTCAGCTTTTATTCTCCAAGCAGGCATCTTTGGACCACCTCTCTTTATCTTTCTTCAGATCCTTCAAACAGTGGTCCCTATTATTCCTGGCGCCCTGACATCTGTCGCTGGTGTCTTTATCTATGGCCACATCATTGGTACCATCTACAACTACATCGGAATCGTCATTGGCTGTGCCATTATCTTCCACCTAGCCAGAATGTACGGGCCTAAGTTCGTCCAATCTATGGTCAGTCAGAAGACCTACGACAAGTACATTGGCTGGCTCAATGAAGGCAAGCGGTTCGATCGCTTCTTTATCTTCATGATGATCTGGCCCATTAGTCCCGCTGACTTCATCTGTATGCTGGCAGGTCTGACGAAGATGACCTTCAAACGCTACATGACTATCATCATCCTCTGCAAGCCTATCACCCTCGTTATCTACACCTATGGCCTGACCTATATCATCGATTATTTCTGGAAAATGGTTTAAAACATGACACCACCTCCTAATTGACTAGGAGGTGGTGTTTTTGGTCAATATGAAAAGATTTTTATACGCCATTTAGTCTAAAATAAGCTTTTACCAGTCGACGTGATAGTAATAAACACCGCACTATTTATTAATATAAATCTTCCAAACTTCTATATTCAACGACTTCATTTTTAATAACATTTTTTTCAAATTCAAAATGGTTAAGTGGGTTATCGATCAATACCAATTTTGGAATATCGTCGAGATTGGTGACTAGAGATAGAATAAAATCTGATTGATATTCCTTAGCTTTCTCAAATTCTTTAGCGGTCAAACGAATACGTCCTTTAGGTTTTCGGATACCTTTAACCTCAGCGAGGTATGAATGTTCTTGAACATCTACTTGGAAATCATATCCATCACCATAAAGACGGGCATCAGTCAATTGACCACCTTGAAATTTTTCTTCCTTATCAAAATGGTGTATGAAATAGTTCTCTGCTTCCATTCCCGTTTCTTGTAGGCGTTTGAATTTCGTCCGAACAATTGGCTTTTCAATGATGGTTATACCTGTTTTCTTCCCTTCACTTGCAAGCAACATTTTGACTATTTCTGCGAAACTGTGAACATCCTCACTCCCAAACATCATGTCAATTAAATCTTTTCTAAAACGGTAGACTTCAGCTTTTTGCCACCAACCTTTTCGATTGTTATCAAAATAGGGGTCGAATAAATCCATTCTATTTTTGACGACACCAGTTGTTTCTGCAACGCCTAAAGAAACTATGTAACGATAAAACTCGGATTTACTAGAGCATTGAAATTCCCTTATAAAAGTATCATCAAACTTAGCAAGCCCATAGCCAATCAAGTTTAACAATTCATAGTGAGGGTGTTTAGACATAACTTTCTCCATCAATAGATATTGATTTCATTATACCAAAAAAAACACGGCATACCGCCGTGTTTCTGTGTTTATTTCACCAACTTCTTCATCTCATCAATACGTGCTACGGTTGCGTCGTATTTAGCTTGGTAGTCGGCTTGTTTGTCGCGTTCTTTTTGAACGACTTCTGGTTTGGCATTGGCTACGAAGCGTTCGTTAGAGAGCTTCTTACCAACCATGTCCAGTTCTTTTTGCCATTTAGCCAGTTCCTTGTCGAGACGAGCCAGTTCTTCTTCGACATTGAGGAGGTCTGCCAGTGGCAAGTAGATTTCTGCTCCTGTGATGACGCTTGACATAGCAAGTTCAGGTGCAGGGATGTTTGATGCGATTTCCAAGTGTTCTGGATTTGTGAAGCGTTTGATGTAGTTGACATTGCTGTTAAAGAAGGCTTCCAAGTCGCTATCGCTTGTCTTAACAAGGATGGTGATAGGCTTGCTTGGTGCTACGTTTACTTCCGCACGCGCATTCCGAACGGCACGGATCAAGTCTTTGAGGCTTTCGACACCCGTGTGAGCTGCAAGGTCTTCAAAGGCTGGGTTAACAGTTGGGTATTCCGCTGTGACGATAGAGCCTTCTGAGATTTGTCCAAAGATTTCCTCTGTCACGAATGGCATGATTGGGTGAAGGAGACGAAGGATCTTGTCCAAAGTGTAAAGGAGAACAGAACGTGTGATGACTTTCTCTTCTTCGTTATCGCTATAAAGGACTTCCTTGGTCAACTCAACGTACCAGTCCGCAAACTCGTCCCAGATGAAGTTGTAGAGGATGTGACCAGCCACACCAAACTCAAACTTGTCAAAGTTTTCAGTGACTTTTCCGATGGTTTCATTGAGGTTGTGGAGAATCCAGCGGTCAGTGACATTTCCAGCTTCCTTGTTAACAACTTTTTCGACATTGGCAGTTGCTTGCTCAAGGGTCAATCCTTCATTGTTCATGAGGATGTAGCGAGAGATGTTCCAGATCTTGTTAATGAAGTTCCATGAAGCATCCATTTTCTCGTAAGAGAAGCGCACGTCTTGACCTGGTGCAGAACCGTTTGAAAGGAACCAACGAAGGGCATCGGCACCATATTTCTCGATAACATCCATTGGGTCAATCCCGTTACCGAGTGACTTAGACATCTTACGTCCTTGCTCGTCACGGATAAGACCGTGGATAAGGACATTCTTAAATGGTTGGCGTCCAGTGAATTCCAATGATTGAAAGATCATACGAGACACCCAGAAGAAGATGATGTCGTAACCTGTTACCAAGGTTGAAGTTGGGAAGTAACGTTTGAAGTCTTCTGACTCGACATCAGGCCAGCCCATAGTTGAGAATGGCCAAAGAGCTGAACTAAACCAAGTATCCAAGACATCTTCGTCTTGCTTCCATCCGTCACCTTCTGGCGCTTCTTCGCCAACGTACATTTCACCCTCAGCATTGTACCATGCAGGGATTTGATGACCCCACCAGAGCTGACGAGAGATTACCCAGTCGTGGACATTTTCCATCCATTGAAGGAAGGTATCGTTGAAACGAGGTGGGTAGAATTCTACCTTATCATCTGTGTCTTGGTTGGCAATGGCATTCTTAGCCAATTGGTCCATCTTGACGAACCATTGCGTAGACAAGCGTGGCTCAACCATAACCCCTGTACGCTCTGAGTGACCAACTGAATGGGTCATCTTCTCAATCTTAACAAGGGCACCGATTTCTTCCAATTTCTTAACAACAGCCTTACGTGCTTCAAAGCGGTCCATACCGTTGAATTCGCCAGCCAATTCATTCATGGTACCATCATCGTTCATAAC
>ERZ1699259.528-NODE-528-length-15884-cov-5.259059_pt1 | contig 15884 bp, 13 predicted proteins | sample MGYA00581525_ERZ1699259 | MGnify/ENA primary metagenome ERZ1699259 (study PRJEB42319, sample SAMD00040332) | human oral metagenome | material: saliva | host: Homo sapiens | study: EMG produced TPA metagenomics assembly of PRJDB4115 data set (Metgenomic analysis of... | reverse complement strand
AATCGCTCTGCCGACTGAGCTAAGGCGGCCGCGCCTGCCGTTCCACCGTCTCCGGGGCGCGCAGGCAACGGCACAACTCTACTGGACGAATCGCGCCGAACGCAAACCAGGACACCCACCAAGGGGATGTCGTGAGTCACGTCCCTACTCGCACATGAGGCCGTCGGCGGGGACGGTTCCCTTCTCGAAGTAGTCCTCGACGGCGCGTACAACACACTGGCTGGCACCGCGACGGTACGCGGTGTGGTTCCAGCCCTCGACGGAGACGAGGACGCCGCTGGCGAGCTGCCCGGACAGGCCCTGCGCCATGGAGTAAGGCGTCGCCGGGTCGTGGGTGGTGCCGATGACGACAATGGGGGCTGCGCCCTGAGCGGTGATGCGAGAACGCTTGGCGTGCTTGGTCGGCCAGGCTTCGAGGGCTGCCGATGGGTAGCCGACGTACTTGCCGAGGATCGGAAGTTCACTCTTCAGGGTCGCTACCTGTGCGGCCCACTCATCGATGTTTCCTTCGGGCGAATAGTCGAGGTTGTTGATCGCGTTGATCGCGTCGAAGGAATTGTCCTGGTAGGTGCCGTCGGGGTTACGCGAGTTGAGAGTGTCAGCGATGGCGAGCAGACCGCTACCGTCGCCCTTCTGCCACGCCATTCCGAAGGCCTGCGTGAGCTGCGGCCACCACTGGGTGTTATACATGGCGCCGGTCAGCGCGGTCACGGCTAGATTTTCGGTGAGCGGGCGCGCCGGGTCGTTCGTGCGCATCGGGCTGTCCTCGAGCGAGTCGAGGAAGGAGCGCACGGTCTGGATTCCCTCGTCGAGGCTGCGGCCCATCGGGCACGAGGCCTGGGTCGCGCAGTCGGAGATCCAGTGCTGGAGCGAGGCGTCGAGGCCGCGCATCTGGAGGGCCGAGACCTCGTTGACGCTGAGGGTCGGGTCGAGGGCGCCGTCGAGCACGAAGCGGCCGACGCGCTCAGGGAAGAGCCCGGCGTAGGTGGCACCGAGGAAGGTGCCGTAGGAGTAGCCGAGCAGGTTCAGGGTTTCCTGCCCGAGGACGGCGCGCACCATGTCGAAGTCGCGGGCGGCGCTGACGGTGTCGATGTGCTCAAACAGGCTGCCCGAGTGTTCGCGGCATCCCGCCGCGAACACTCGTGAGTCCTCCTGCACTTCGGCGACCGCAGACTGGGGGGATTCGTCGGCGGTGTCCTCATCGTCGCCGTCGTTACGTTCGTCCTTCTCCAGGTCGGTCATGCAGAAGACGGGGGTCGAGTCGCCCACGCCGCGCGGGTCGAGGGCCACGATGTCGTAGGCCTTGACGACAGCTTCACCGATTCCCTGCGCCGCGTAGTAGGGCAGCGAGGAGACGACGGCGCCACCGGGGCCACCCGGGTTGATGAAGAGCGCGGGCGCGTTCTCCACGCCGGAGCGGTGGATGGCCAGCGCGAGCGTGATCTGGTCGCCGTCAGGGTTCGACCAGTCGAGGGGTGCCTTGAGGAACGCGCACTGGTACTCGCTCGCGTTGGAAGAGTTGATGCCCTGGAAGGAGTCGAAGGTCCCCTCCGCGCACACTCCCCAATCGATCGCCTGCTCGTAGTAGGACTGGGTAGAGCCCGACTGGACCGGGATGGGAGCGGCCGAGGAGGTAGCCGTCGACTGAGGTACCGGACCCTTACGCTGGGTTCCGTAATAGCCGATGATGGTCAGGACAATCGCGACGACAGCGAGGATAGCGACGGCGCCGGCCGCGATGGAGCGAGTCTTCATGGCCCCGATTGTAACGGAGAAACGCTGGGTCAGTTTTCACGCCTGGGGGCGCAACGAAATCGCCATGTCCTCCAGGACCAGCAGGGGGTTTCCATTCGACACGAGGCGCTTGCGCGCGGTCTCGATGTGGTCGACGCGCGCGAGGGTCTGGCGAGGCGTGGAATCCTGCGCAATCTCGTGCACCAGATCGGACAGGTCCGTGTTGATAAGCTCGCCGTCCCCGCCCACCTGGACCATGAGGACGTCGCGGTAGATCGCGAGCAGGTCGATGAGGGCGCGGTCGATCGCGTCGGTGAGGGCGCGCTTGGAGCGGCGCTTCTGGTCTTCCTCGAGCTGGCGGATCATCGTGCGCGAGGCCTTGGTGGCGCTCTCGCCCTCGTCCATGCCGAGCTGACGCAGCAGCTCCGCCTTTTCGCGGGCGTTTCGTTCACTAACCTGCGCGTCGGCCTGGGCTTTCGCGGTCTCGAGGAGGCGATCGGCGGCCATGACGGCCTCGCCGACGCTGCGCACGGAGGCGGGGGCGGTGATGATGGCTCGGCGGCGTTCGCGCATCTGGGGGTCGCGGGCGAGCGCGCGCGCCAGGCCGATGTGCGACTGGGCGGCGCGCGCAGCCTCCAGCGCGACATCTGGGGTGGCGACGCCCTCGCGCACGAGCAGGTCGGCGACCGCGCTGGCGGTGGGGATACGCAGGCCGAGGTGGCGGCAACGCGAGCGGATCGTCGCGATCATGTCCTCGGGGCTGGGGGCGCACAGCAGCCACACGGTGTGCTCGGGCGGCTCCTCGATGGCCTTGAGCAGGGCGTTCGCACCGGACTCGCCGAGGCGGTCCGCGTCCTCGACGACGATGACGCGCCACAGCCCCTGGGAGGGCGAGGACTGCGCCTGCAGCACGAGGGAACGCGCGGTCTCCACGTTGATGATCGAGGTCTCAGTGGCCGCGAAGACGACGTCGGCGTTCGTGCGGCCCATCGTCGTGCGGCATCCGGCGCACTGGCCACACCCGACGGTCTCGCCCGTGCACTGCAGGGCGGCCGCGAAGGCGCGTGCTGCGACGGAACGCCCCGACCCGGGAGGGCCGGTGATGAGCCAGGCGTGGCTCATGGAGCGCGCGTCGTCGGAGGCGCGAGAGCCGCCACGGGAGGCGACGATCGCGCGGGCGGACGCCGCGGCCTCGCTGAGCTTAGCGACCGCCGCTTCCTGTCCAACGAGCGAGGACCAGACGCTCATCATTCATCCCAGAGCGCGCCCTGGGATTCACCCAAGGCTCCCACCATGGTGGCGGGTTTACGGGACGAGCCCTTGTTCGCGCTCTTCTCGCGCGGTTTCTCGGGGGCCTCGTGGGCCTCAGAGGACGAGGCCGAGGCATCCGGCGCGGGCACGGGAGCGTCGTCGGCCTCGTCGATCGTGACGGAGCCGCCCTCGAAGCGCTCGACGAGGACGCCGCGGATCTCGGAGAAGACCTCGTCGACCGTGCCCACCGCGTCGATGACGACGATGCGGTCGGGCTCGGCGTCCGCGAGGCGCAGGTACTCGTGACGCACGCGCTCGTGGAAATCCATGGACTCGCGCTCCATGCGGTCCGGGGCGTCGGTGCGGCGGCGCGCGCCGACCTCCGGGGGCAGGTCCAGGAGGAACGTCAGGGACGGGTAGAGGCCGCGGGTCGCCCACGCGGACAGCGAGGCGATTTCGTCCACGCCGAGGGAGCGGGCCGCACCCTGGTAAGCCAGAGAGGAGTCGATGTAGCGGTCCCCCAGCACGACCGCGCCGCGCTCGAGGGCGGGAGCAATGACCGTGGCGACGTGGTAGGCGCGGTCGGCCGCGTACAGGAGGGCCTCCGTGCGCGCATCGACGTCCTCGGGGCCGTTTTGCACGAGGCGACGGATCTCCGTGCCCAGCTCGGTGCCGCCCGGCTCGCGGGTGACGATGACCTCGCGGCCACGGCTCTCGAACCAGTCGCGCACCGACTGGATCTGCGTGGACTTCCCCGAGCCGTCGCCACCTTCGAAGGTGATGAACACTCCTCGCGCTGCCATCAGCTGTCCTTCTTCGTCGCGGCCTTCTTGGTGGCCGTCTTCTTCGCGGTGGTCTTCTTCGCCGTCGTCTTCTTGGCCGTCGTCTTCTTCGCGGCCGTCTTGCGCGTGCGCTTGGGGGCGGGGCCCTTGGCGCGCTTATCGGCGAGGAGCTCGTAGGCACGCTCGGCCGTCAGGTCCTCCACCGTCTCGGCGCGAGGCACCGTCACGTTGGTCTCGCCGTCCGTCACGTAGGGGCCGAAGCGGCCGTCCTTGACGGTAACCTTCTTGCCCGAGATCGGGTCCTCGCCGAACTCGCGCAGCGGCGGGCGGGCCGTGCCGCGGCCGCGGGTCTTGGGCTGCGCGTAGATGGCCAGGGCCTCGTCCAGGGTGATGCTCAGCAGCTGGTCCTCGGAGGCCAGCGTGCGCGAATCCGTGCCCTTCTTCAGGTAGGGGCCGTAGCGGCCGTTCTGCGCGGTGATGACCTCGCCCGAGGCCGGGTCCGTGCCCACCTCGCGCGGCAGGGACAGCAGCGACAGGGCGTCCTCGAGGGTGACGGTGGCGATGTCCATGGTCTTGAACAGCGAGGCGGTGCGAGGCTTGGCGGCCGCCTTCTTCGTCTTCTTCGCGCCCTCCTCGCCGCCATCGGCTGCCTCGGGCAGGACCTCGGTGACGTAGGGGCCGTAGCGGCCGTCCTTGACGATGATCGTGTGACCGGTCGCCGGGTCGACGCCCAGCTCGCGGCCGTCGTCGGCGGCGCGGGAGAAGAGCTGGTCCACCAGCTCGTCCGTCAGCTCGTCGGGGGCGACCTCCGGCGGCACGTTCGCGCGCGTCCCGTCGGCCTTTTCCATGTAGGGGCCGTAGCGACCCACGCGCAGCGTCACGCCGCGACCCAGGTCGATCGAGTTGACGGCGCGCGCGTCGATGTCGTCACCCAGGGAGGCGACGTCGTGGCGCAGACCGCCGTTCTCGCCCGTGCCGTCGGGGCCGAAGAAGAAGCCGGTCAGGAACTCCGTGCCATTCTCCTCGCCCGCGGCGATACGGTCCAGGTCGCCCTCCATCGAGGCCGTGAAGTCATAGTCGACCAGGTTCGCCAGGTTCTCCTCGAGCAGGCGCGTTACGGAGAACGCCAGCCACGTGGGCACCAGGTACTGGCCGCGGTGCGTCACGTACCCGCGGTCCCCGATCGTCTGGATGGTAGCCGCGTAGGTGGAGGGACGCCCGATGCCGAGTTCCTCCATGGTCTTGACCAGCGTGGCCTCCGTGTAGCGGCCCGGGGGCTGGGTCTCGTGGCCGTCGGGGGTGGCCTCAGTCAGCGTCGCGGGATCGCCCTCAGCGACGTCGGGCAGGGTCTTCTCCGCGTCGTTCTTTTCCGCGTCGTAACGCCCCTGGTCGCGGCCCTCCTGGTAGGCCAGGCGGAAGCCCGGGGAGGTGATGACCGTGCCCGAGGCCGAGGACAGCACGTCGTGGCGCTTGCCGTCGACCTCGATGCCGGTGAGCACGCGGATCGTCGCCGTGTAGCCGAGAGCGTCGGCCATCTGCGAGGCAACCGTGCGCTTCCAGATCAGGTCGTACAGGGCCAGCTGCTGCTTCGACAGGGAACCGGCCACCTCGCCCGGCGTGCGGAAGTGGTCGCCGGCGGGACGGATCGCCTCGTGCGCCTCCTGCGCGCCCTTCGAGGTGGTGCCGTACATGCGTGGAGACTCGGCCACGGCCTCGGCCCCGTAGAGCTGGGTGGCCTGCTCGCGGGCGGCGTGAATCGCCTGGCTGGACAGGGCCGTGGAGTCGGTACGCATGTAGGTGATGTAACCGGACTCGTAGAGGGACTGGGCGGTGCGCATCGTCGAGGACGCGTTCCAGTGCAGCTTGCGCGACGCCTCCTGCTGGAGGGTCGACGTCGTGAAGGGGGCGGCCGGACGGCGACGGTAGGGCTTGCGGGTCACCGAATCGATGACCGAGGCCGGGGCGTCCGACAGCGCCTGCGCGTAGGCGTGGGCCGTGGCCTCGTCCAGGTGGAGGACGCCGGCCTTGGCCGCCTTCGCGCTCAGCTCGCCCTTCTCGGAAAAGTCAGAGCCGGTCGCGATCGAGTGGCCATCCACGGAGGAGACGCGCGCGCCGAAAGCCTGGCCCGCCGACGTGAACGCCGTGTCGATCGACCAGTACTGAGCGCTCACGTGCGCCATGCGCTCACGTTCCCTGGCGACCACGAGGCGCGTGGCCACCGACTGCACGCGGCCCGCCGACAGGGACGGGCGAATCTTGCGCCACAGGAGGGGCGAGACCTCGTAGCCGTAGAGGCGGTCGAGGATGCGGCGGGTCTCCTGCGCGTCCACGAGGTCGGTGTCCAGGTCGCGCGTGTTCTCCAGGGCGCGCTGGATCGCTTCCTTCGTGATTTCGTGGAACACCATGCGACGCACGGGAACCTTCGGCTTCAAGACCTGCAGGAGGTGCCACGCGATGGCCTCACCCTCGCGGTCCTCATCAGTTGCCAGATAGAGTTCGTCGCACTCCTTGAGGAGCTTCTTGAGTTCGGTGACCTTTTTCTTCTTGTCCGGGTTCACCACGTAGTAGGGCGCGAAACCGTCATCCACGTTGACGGCGAAGCGGCCGAAGGGCCCCTTCTTCATGTCCTTGGGCAGCTCGGAGGGCTGCGGGAGGTCACGGATGTGGCCGATGGAGGCCGTCACGTGGTAGTCGGGACCCAGGTATCCCTCGATGGTGGCTGCCTTCGCAGGAGACTCCACGATCACGAGCTTCGTCGCTGACATTGCCGGTCCCTTCCGTCGCTTCCCCAGTATTTGTAGCACCTCACCGGCGGGTCTACGCGCCGAGGCATCTGGGAGGACCTTACCGCGTCCCACCCGCATCTGGATACCGGGGCCGCTTCCGCGCGTCTCACGCCCCTCGGGTTTGACATTCACGAGGCAGTGGCCGATTCTCGCGCGCGGGCGCGCCCGGGCGACGCATCGGAGGGCGCACACGGCGGTACCTATTACATAGGGGAAGCCCCATCCTCGTCCCGCGTCCCCATCGTGTCCATCGCTTGTGTGACGGGTGCTTCATCGGGCAGAATCGGGGGCGTGATTGCGAGTTTCCTGTCCGAGATTCCCTTCCCCGTGTGGTTCGCCATCGGGTGCGTCGTCGTGCTCCTGCTGAATCACTACGTCAAGCAGGCGGCCGCGCGCGCGAAGGGCGCCGTTCCCGCGCCGCGTGACGTGCGCAAGGCCGGCAAGGAGAAAGACTGGAACAGGCTCAACGAGCACCACACCCCGAAGATCCACGGCAAACGCGAGGACATGGCAACCGACCCTCGGGCGCGCCTGCTCGCCCCGTCCATGGTGTACGCGCTGTGTAACGGCGACCCGGTCAACGAGCTGACGCTGTCGGCCCCGGAGGACACGAAAACCATGCTGGAGCGCGACTGGGGCATCACGGACCGCGAGAGTCTCATCCGTCAGCTGTATTCGCTCCTGCGCGCGGGGCACCGCGAGGATTTCGCGGCCCTGCGCGAACGATGCCAGAAGAAGTCCTGGGCCGAGTCTGAGATCGCGCGCCTGAGCAAGACCGCGGACTCCTCCATGGAGGATTGGGAGAGCCGCTGGCGCATCCGCCGTTTTTTGGCGAACGACCGCGGCATCCAGGACCTCGATTTCGCCGCGTGGGATTTCTTTCGTGCGGCGAACCTGACGCGCGCGGGCGCGGGCATCGGATGGCTCAGTGAGGACGAGGCCTGGGATACCCTCGCGCTGATCAACCGGGCGCTGCAGCACTCCTATTCGTCGTGGGACGAGGCCTGGGAGGCTTTCCGCGCGACCCGCTGGCTCTGGGCCGCGGAGGGGGACGCGCAGACCGCGGCCAACGACCTGCACGACCGTAACCGCGGGGAGTTCCTCGTCGGAAAGAACGGACTGTGGACGACGATCCCGTGGGACGCCCCCTACCCGACGCCCCGTTTACTCCTGCTCGACGCGCTCGCCGACATGGGCGCACTGCGTCTGCTGCAGCCTTCGGCGTGGCGCTACGCATCGGCGTGGGAGCAGGACCTGGACGTGCACGCGCGCACCCGCGCCCCCATGTCCATCGGCGGCAAGCCGATCGTCAATTGATCCCCTCAATCTCCCAGTAGGAGACCACCATGTCCGACCAGCGCTTCCCGACCGAGAACGAGGGCGCAAAGCCCGGCGGCAACACCGGTTCTGTCCACGGCGAGGCCCCGCTCATCCGCAAGAAGGAGGAGCTGACGCCCGAGCAGTACAAGCGCCAGCGCAACAACCTGATCCTCATGGCACTGCTCGTGGTCCTCATCATCGCGGCATTCGTCGCCTTCCCTTACATCAAGGCTGCTCTGCTGGGTGGCGCCGCGTTCCTCGCCCCGGTGGCTGGCTTCGCGCCGCTGCTGTTCTGAGGATCTCTCAGTAGTCTCTGTCCCCTCCCCCGCAGGCCCCACCGAGGGCTCGCGGGGGAGGTTGTGCGTCACCGGGCGACTGGAGACACACACCCCCACCTCCTGTACAATGTTCTGTACATAGGCGAGCAGAGGAGCACCCATGAAGATCATGACCTACACCGAGTCGCGCGCACGCTACGCCGAGGTCCTCGACCAGGTCGTCAACGACCGCGAGGAAATCGTCATCACCCGGCAGGGGCACGAGAGCGTCGTCATCATGGCGCTCGACGAGTACGAGTCCCTCATGGAGACCGTCTACCTCATGCAGTCCCCCGCGAACGCCCGCCACCTGCGCGAATCGATCGCACGTCACCGCGCTGGCGAGGGCGTCGTTCACGACCTCATTGAGCTCGACGAGGACTGATCATGCACATCACGTGGGACGAGGAAGCATGGAGCGACTACGTCTGGTGGCAGTTCGAGGATCGCAAGACGCTCAAGCGCATCAACGCCCTCATCAAGGACATCCAGCGCAACGGAAACGAGGGGATCGGCAAGCCTGAGCCCCTCCGCTACGAGTTCTCCGGGTACTGGTCACGCCGGATTGACTCCCGTCACCGCCTGATCTACCAGATCAGCGATGACGGCAAAGCCCTCTGGATCATCTCCTGCCGCTTCCACTACGGCCAGTAAACAATCACGAGGCCCGGGCTGGTTCCACCCCCACAACAAGTAACGTCACTCTTACGCCAAGCGCCGCGGCTGCCCCTGCAGCCGCGGCGCCCACGCACACAACGACGATCAGTACGTCAGGAATCCCCACCGGATCAGGTCACGCAGGGGCGCCTCGATCTCGGCGCGCACATCATCAACCTCAACCGACGTGAGCATCGCGACGGCCGCCGCGATCTGGCCGACCGTCAGCTCGCCGTCGGAAGCGCCCACGACCGCGGACACGGCCGAGGAGACGGGCACAGAACGGCCCAGTCCCCCGCCCTGATGCATGATGAGCAGCTCGGGATCGGGGCTGCCCGGCACGTAGTGGCGCTCCTCGCGCACATCCGAGGCGCGCGTCAGCGCGGTGTCCCACAGCTCCGGGGCGCGCAGGGAGGCCAGCGCCCAGGCCACGTCACGCCCGCGCGGGGCGTGCCCATCGAGGGACAGGTCGTAGGCGCGCTTTCCACCGGAGGCGGCCTCGGCCTCGTCGAGCCTGCGCAGCGCCACAAAACCCATGCCGATCGCGCCCGTGCCCGCGCGGCGGAAGTCGGCCAGCCACGAGGTGAAGGCGCGCTCGTAGTCGGCGCGGGCCATGAGCTGGCCGCCCGAGTCGCGGATCCACATGTCCACGTAGCGCGCGGGGTCGAGGACGTCGCGCTGGACGACCCACGCGTCCACCGGCAGGCCGTCAAGCCACGAATCCACGCGCCACGACCACTGGGTGTCCGGGTTGCGGTCGGCGGGGATCTCCCAGTTGGCGAGCATCTGCAGGGTGCCGCCCTCGTTCATGCACGCGGGCGCGCCGCGCAGGACCGCGCGGATCAGGTTGTCGCGGTCCATGCCGCCATCGCGATACTCAAGCAGGCCGGCCGCGCCGCGCACCGAGTCCGGCGTGATCACGAAGGGCGGGTTGGTGACGATAAGGTCGAAGGTCTCACCCTCGACGGGCTCGAAGAGGGAGCCCTCGCGCACGTCGATGACAGCCTCGTTGAGGGCGGCGTTGAACTGGGTGAGCGCGCACGCGCGCGACGACAGGTCGGTGGCGACGACGCGGTCGGCGTGCGTGGCCAGGTAGAGAGCCTGGATGCCGCAGCCGCACCCCACGTCGAGGGCCGAATCGACGTGTTCGCGCACCGTCATTTCCAGCAGCGTCAGGGTCGCGCCGCCGATGCCGAGCACGTGGTCGTCCGACAGCGGCTTGCCGGTCTGCACCTCCGCCAGGTCCGAGGCCACCCACCACTCGTGGTCGCCGCCCGGCAACGAGGCCGCGTGGGGTCGCAGGTCGAAGAGGGCGCGCATCCACGGGTCCACCTCGACCTCGGGCTCGGGGACCTCCTCGTCGGGGTCGCGCATCGTCGGCAGGCTCGAGGTCTTCGGGGACGAGGCCTCCTCACGCCCCTCCTTGGGTTCTCGCTTGGGCGCGCCACCCGCGCGGGGCATGACGAGAGCGGAGGCGGCCTCGGCCTCGTCGATGGTGGCCGCGAGGCCGAGGGACTCCAGGCCGTTCGCACCCAGCGTCGGGAGGGCCTCATTCAGGGCCGAGGCGCGCTCGGGCAGGCCGAGGATGAAGAAGCGCGTGAGGACCGCGGCGGGGTCGGTCGCGCCCGCGAGCTCGACGAGAGCGGGCAGGCGCGAGTCGCGCATGAGGGCGGACAGCGCACCCTCGCTGATCAGGGTCTGCAGGTTCTCAACGGTCCACGTCGAAGCGATCACGTCGGCGCGCAGGCGCCCAATCAGGTCGCGGTCGAGGGCGGGGACGGGTACGGAAGTCGTCATGACTCAAGCCTATCCCCACGCGTACAATGCGCGGGTACCCAACCAGGAGCCTCACGCCCCTCTCAGAGGAGGAAACCTCATGTCCGGTGGACTTGTCGCACTGCTCGACGATATCGCGACCCTCGCGAAGGTCACGGCCTCGTCGATCGACGACGTCGCGGCCAACGCGGTCAAGGCCTCCTCGAAGGCGGTGGGCGTGGTCATCGACGACACCGCGGTGACGCCTCAGTACGTATCGGGCCTGAGCCCGGCGCGCGAGCTGCCCATCATCGGCAAGATCGCGCGCGGCTCCCTCATCAACAAGCTGTTCATCATCCTGCCGATCGCGCTCCTGCTCACGTGGCTGGCCCCGCAGGCCCTCCCATTCCTGCTGATCGTGGGCGGCGCGTACCTGTGCTTCGAGGGCGGGGAGAAGGTCCTCGAGAAGCTCGGCTGGCTGCCCGGCCACCACGAGGAGCACGACGAGGGTGGTGCCACATCCGCCGAGGAGCTCGAGAAGGGCATCGTCGCCTCCGCGACCCGCACCGACCTGATCCTCAGCGCCGAAATCATGCTCGTGTCCATGGCCGGCCTGTCCAACGAGACCGGCATCATGCGCGTCGCCGTCCTCATCGCGGTCGCGTTCTTCATGACCTTCTTCGTGTACGGCCTCGTCGCTCTGCTGGTCAAGGCCGACGATTTCGGCCTCCACCTGGCCAAGGATGCCATCAAGCCCGAGGACAACCGCCCCGGCCCCGTCGACAACGTCGGCCGCACGATCGTGCGCGTCATGCCGCACATCTTCAACGTGATCGGCGTCGTCGGCACGGTCGCGATGCTGTGGGTCGGCGGCCACCTGGTCATCGAGAACCTCGCCGAGGTCGGTGTGCCCGTCTTCCACCACGTCCTCGAGGCCGCCGAGCACGCGGTGTCCGGCGCGGGCGGTTTCGTGACCTGGCTGGTCGAGACTCTCCTGTCCGGCATCTTCGGTGTCATTCTGGGAGCCGTCATCGCGTGGATCGTCGTCGGCGCTTCCACGCTCGTGCGTCGGGCGCGCACGAAGGCCTGATCGCCTGTCGTTTCACGAGGCCGGGGCGTGGTCGCGAGGATCAGCCCCGGCCTCGTCGTTGATCGCACTGCGCGAAAGGTGACACATAACCCCTACGCAAGGCGGGACTTAAGTACTACCCTTGGAGTCAACAGACAAACGACGACGACGCCCAGGAGGAGCATCATGACCGTCTACACCCTGCCCGAACTTCCCTACGATTACGCCGCTCTCGAGCCCCACATCTCCGGCCGCATCATGGAGCTGCACCACGACAAGCACCACGCCAACTACGTGGCCGGCGCGAACGCGGCCCTCGAGAAGCTGGCTGCTGCCCGCGAGTCCGGCGACTTCGCTGCGATCAACCTGTGGGAGAAGAACCTGGCCTTCAACCTGGGCGGTCACACCAACCACTCCATCTTCTGGACCAACATGACCGGCGAGGGCGCCTCGCGCCCCGAGGGTGAGCTCGGTGCCGCCATCGACGAGTTCTTCGGCTCCTTTGAGTCCTTCCAGGCGCAGTTCGCCGCCGCCGCACTGGGCCTGCAGGGCTCCGGCTGGGCCGTCCTCGCGTGGGACACCGTCGGCAAGCGCCTCGTGACCTACCAGATGACCGACCAGCAGGGCAACATCCCGGTCGCGACCGTGCCGCTGCTCATGATCGACATGTGGGAGCACGCCTTCTACCTGGATTACCTCAACGTCAAGGCCGACTACGTCAAGGCCTGGTGGAACCTGGTGAACTGGGAGAACGTCGCCTCCCGCTTCCAGGCCGCCCGCCTGTCCTCCGGCCTGGTCAACGCCCACTCCGCGCTGTCCGACCTGGGCACGCAGGCCATCGACACCGTCAAGGGCTGGTGGAAGAACTGACCGCCCCGCGTGACGCCGCAGCCGTTATTTCTGAGCTGAGGCTCGGGCACTAACGCCTGGATGCCAGCGCTCGGGCTGGCTCTCAGACTCTGGCCACCCAGAGCCGGCTATTCGGTGCCGGCTATTCGGTGGCGACTTGTCGGTGCCGACTTTCCGGTGCCGACGGCGCGGTCATTGCACGCAACGAGAGGCGGGACCCTTCGGGGTTCCGCCTCCGTCGTCTCCGAGGAGACATGGGGAGCGTCGGGACGCCTGCGAGCCCTTCAGGCCCTCTTCTGTTCCTGTGAACGCATCCTGCGCACGCGGGCCCCTTTGATGCGCACGTTAACCCGTGAGGTGGTGGCGCAGGCCCACTGACGCGCACGTTAACCCGGGAGGTGGTGGCCTGGGCGGGCTGCCCACCATGCCACCAATAGGGTTTAGCTGCGCATGAGCGGGTTAACACTGCCAGTAGACGGGCTCGGCTGCCAGGCCAGGCACACGGCACAACAAACTCACCCGGCACAGCCTCTTCAGCCGCATTTCCGCGAAAATACTTGCCCAGCGCGCCATCAAACGCCAGCTTTTGGCCATTGTGAGCACGCAGGGCGAACTTTTTCGTGCTCGCACCCACATCAGGCCGAGCAGGGCGACAAATTTCGCGCACAGCACGCAGAAACATGGCGACGTTGAAACCAACAACACCACTGCACGCCCCCAACAAGGGACCGCTGAAACCGCCATCACCTTTGTGCCCACAAACTGCACCAAAAACGCCCATTTCTCACCCGCAAAGGCGACGGCGGTTTCAAACCCACACAGGCACAAGCAAGCAAAGGCGACAAGGGTTTCAGTTGAGGCTCAGCCTGCGCGAGCAAAGGCGACGACGGTTTCACACCACCGGGCCACCTGGCCGACAGGGCCAGGCCGCGGTACCTGCGGGCCCTGAAGCCATGTGATGTGTCCCGGGTATTGTGGAGAGTGTCTTAGGCCGGATTGGAGGTTTGGGATGTCTGGTCAGCGTAAGTATTCGATGGAGTTGCGTGAGCGTGCGACGCGTATGGCGTTGGAGGCTCGTGCTGATCCTTCTAGGCGCAAGGGTGCTATCAAGCGTATTGGCGGCCAGTTGGGGGTCAATCCTGAGGCGTTGCGTACCTGGGTGCGTGCCGTGGAGCAGGGCGGACGCAATGAGCGCGGTGAGGTCAGTGATCAAGAGGCCCGCATTCGGGCGCTGGAAGCTGAAAACCGTGAACTGCGCCGAGCCAATGAGATCTTGAAGGCGGCGTCAGCTTTTTTCGGGGCGGAGCTCGACCGCCTCGCGCGTTAGTTTACGACTTTATCGAGGTCAATCGACATCGGTGGGGAGTCGAGCCAATCTGCACTGTCTTGTCCCAGTCAGGGGTGCGGGTTGCTCCCAGTAGTTATTACGCCGCTCGGGCGCGCCCCTTGTCGGCGCGCAGTGCGCGCGACGAGGCGCTCACAGACGTGATCAGACGCGTGTGGGAGGAGAACTACTGCGTGTTCGGCGTGCGCAAAATGCATGCCTTTCTCAACAATGACGAGTTCGCAATGGGGCACGTGGCGCGCTGCACGGTTGAGCGCTTGATGCGGCGTATGGGTATTCGTGGCGTGAGTCGGTGCCGGGCCCGCCATATGACGGCTTCAGCGCCGCGGCAGACATGTCCACCTGACCTCGTGAATCGGCATTTTGGGGCCCATGACCTCAACGAGTTGTGGGTCGCAGACATTACCTACGTGCCAACCCAGGCTGGCTGGGTCTACGTCGCTTTCGTTACCGACGTGTGCTCTCGTAAAATCCTGGGGTGGAAGGTCGCGTCCTCGCTGCGTACTGACCTGGCCCTGGACGCATTGAACATGGCGATCTGCCAGCGACGCCGCGAAAACATAGACACTCGAGGGCTTGTGCACCACTCCGATCGGGGCGTGCAATACCGCGACGTGCGCTACGGACAGGCACTAGCCCAATGCAAGGCCATAGCCTCAGTAGGATCCACCGGCGACTCCTACGACAACGCTCTAGCCGAGGCCTTGAACTCCTTATACAAAGCCGAACTCATCTACAACAAAGCACGCCCCGGCTACACAGGTCCATGGCGCGACCAACGCGAAGTCGAACGCGAAACCTCAGCCTGGGTCCACTGGTACAACACAAGCCGCCCTCACCTCGCCCTGGGCGGAATCACACCGCAACAAGCAGAAAACAAACACACAACAACACGAAAGAAAGCGGCCTAAAAATCCCTACACAAAACCCGGGACTTGACACACCTCTGCAACCGAAAAACGCACGAAAAACACCCATTTCTCACCCGCAAAGGCGATGACGGTTTCAGTTGAAGCTCGACCTACGCAAGCAAAGGCAACAAGGGTTTCAACCCCACACGGGCACAAGCAAGCAAAGGCGACGCCGGTTCCAGACAACCACACACCTGGCTAGCGGGATCCCACTACACCACCAGCGGCACCCATGCGCCCGCCCCCCAGCAAACTCGCACGCAATTCGATTGGGTAAAGTTTCAATAAAGTCTGAAAACGTTGCAATTCCAACGATCTGATTTCAATATTCGAAAGGATCGTGGGGGAATTGCATGCGAAATTGGGGGTGGGCTCAGGAATGTGGGAAGTGACCACTCGATGCGAGTCCTGCGCGATGTAGGAGGCCAGGCTGCGGTACCCGTGGGCGGCGGTGGGACCGGCCGGGCAACGAGCCGACGCTCCGAGCAACATCAGCCCCGAAGACCCCACCGGTGCGGAGGGCACCGGAGGGACCGGAGGGCACGGGCGGGCTTCGAGGCGCGGCGACGAACGAAGTGAGGCCGCCTAGCCTCGCGGGCGGCCGGTCCATCCGACGCCCGGAACACCAGCGGGGCAACAAGCAACAAGTCAGCGAGCCCGGCTGCGGTACCCGCGGGCGGCAGAGCCTGGCCGGACAACACACACAACACCCGCACAACCGCCCGGGTACGCCAAAGGGGCGGGTACCGAAGTACCCGCCCCTTGTCGGCTCACTCAGCCACTGCCTCGTCGAGGCTTAAGGCCGGATGACCGTCAGTCCTGGCGACGGCGACGCATCCACAGGAACATGCCGCCCACGACGGCCGCTCCCAGGCCCGCTCCGCCGATCAGGCCGTCGAAACCGGTGCGGGCGAGGCCCCGCTTCGGCTTGGTAGCCGGGACATCGGGCGCGACGTAACCGAAGTTCACGCCGGTGACCAACTGGTTGTCGAAGCCGATCGTGATCTCACCGGACATGGAGTCGGCGATGCCGTCCGGGTCCTCGGTCTGGTCGAGGCCGGCGAGGTCGCCGTCCGGGTGGACCTTGACGCGGTAGGTGCCGGCGGGC
>ERZ1699259.525-NODE-525-length-15936-cov-3.973876_pt1 | contig 15936 bp, 13 predicted proteins | sample MGYA00581525_ERZ1699259 | MGnify/ENA primary metagenome ERZ1699259 (study PRJEB42319, sample SAMD00040332) | human oral metagenome | material: saliva | host: Homo sapiens | study: EMG produced TPA metagenomics assembly of PRJDB4115 data set (Metgenomic analysis of... | reverse complement strand
CCCTTTACAGAAGAAAATTATAGCAAGTAACCTTTCTACAGTTGTTCCACACCATTCTTTAAATAAGAATTGGGAAGAATATATGTTCGAAAATATGCCAACATCGGCTGCTGTTACGCTGCTTTCAAAGCTGCAAAGCGATATACGTTATGCAGAAGGCGAAGTTTTACACACACTTGTTGCCAATGTTGGATTAAAAGATTTACGTGTTAATAAACTACAAGCTTTTGTTGTACCAAGTCAGACACGACTTTATCCTGGAGAAACGCTAACGGCACAAATGCTAATGGCAGCAATCGACTCTACACAACAACCACAAGTTTATGTAAATGGACAACTAATAAAAGGTAATAAAATAAGTATAAAAGCTGGAACTCCAGGAAAACATACTATTAGTGGTTATATGCTAATTAAAGATCTTGCAGGAAATGTTATACGAAGAAACTTTACACAAGATTATTGGGTAACTGGTGGACCGAAACCAGAAACTTATATTAGTCCTGATGGTATGCAAAAAACACCAGCTTTTGAAGGAATGGCAACAATAGCTGCCGATTTAATGAATGTACTTTATGCTGGTTTCGATAACCCAATTACCATTAGTATCCCAAATACTGCTCAAAACGATATACAAGCTTCTATGTCTGGAGGTTCATTAATTTCGCGTGGTGGGGGTAAATTTGTTGCACGACCAACATCTGTTGGAAATCCTGTAACAATTTCGGTTTCGGCAAAGGGAAGAAAAATAGGAGAATATAAGTTCCGTGTACGTAAATTGCCAGACCCAGCTCCGTATATTGCAATGGGAGGCGATAGATTTAAGAGTGGAGGTTTATCAAAAGCAGCTTTAATGTCTGCAGCAGGTATACATGCCGCAATAGACGATGGACTATTAGATATTCCATTTACAGTAACAAGTTTCCGCACCGTATTCTTCGATAATTTAGGAAATGCTGTACCATTATCAAGTAATGGCTCACAGTTCTCTGCTCAACAAAAAGAACAATTCCGACATCTCAGTCGTAATAAGCGCTTCTATATAACAAACGTTGTTGTTCACGGTCCAGATGGTACAACACGTACACTTAATGGAAGAAATATGGAAGTTATAGTGCAGTAACAATAAAATGAAGATTAATTATAAATTCTACGTTGGTGTAAATAACCATTGTTTGAATTATTATTTAAGATACAGAAAATGAAACGAATATTCTTAATAATATGTGTTGCCACAGTTGCAATAAGTAGCTTTGCACAGCCAGCTCGTCGTAGAACACAACAAGAGAGCAGCCGTTCTAATGCAAATACTATAACTACACGTGCTCAAATATCATTTCCTACTGCAGCTCCAATGGAAGAAGATGTAGTTTGGCGTCGCGATATATATCGAGAACTCAATCTTATGGACGATGCCAATGCTCCTTTATATTATCCGACAGAACCTGTTGGCTCGCAGATGAATTTGTTTTGCTATATCTTCAAATTAATGATGATGGGACCACGCAATGGTGGGATAAATGCATACGAATATAGAATGGATGGCAACGAAGTGTTTACAGATTCGGCACGCATAAAGCCGCTACAATTCTTAGATAATTATCATATTTATTACGAACGTACAGATCGTGGTATAAGATTGGATAATAGCGATATTCCTTCGGCAGAAGTAAAAGGTTACTATTTAAAAGAAAGTGCCTATTACGACCAGGGAACATCTACTTTTCATCGAAAAGTTATTGCACTTTGCCCTATAATGTATCGTGCAGATGACTTTGGAGATGGCGAAGTTAAGTATCCGTTGTTTTGGGTTAAATACGACGATTTAGCTCCGTTCCTTTCAAAGCAAACCATAATGACGAGTAATTTGAATAATGCTGCTACAATGAGCGTAGAAGACTATTTCACAATGAATTGCTACAAAGGAAAGATTTATAAAACAACAAATATGCTCGGCAAAACACTTGCGCAATATTGTACAACCGATTCGGCAATGAACAAAGAGCAAAGAAAGATTGAGAACGAATTAAAAGAGTTCGAAAAAAATATCTTTGGTAATACACAAAAACGTGATAGCTTAGATAGTATTTCTGCATCAAAAGATAACACGAAAGCTGTAAAAACTCGTTCGCGTCGTACTAGACGTTCTGCAGAAACTACAGTAACGCGTTCTTCTCGTCGTTCAAACTCGTCAGGAGGAACATCTAATAATGCTGCTCGTGTTAGTGTACGCCGGCAACGACATTAATAAATAAAATGCGTTTTTGGGTAGAGTTATTAATTTAAAGCCTCTGATGTTTCTAAATTATAGAGCAACTTAGGCTTTTAATATTTAAGATTGTGAAAAAAACAACTTCATTAATAATCCTTCTCATCGGATTATGCATCTCAACATCAGTAAAAGCACAAGATGTTGAGTTTGGTATTAAAGCAGGATTGAATGTTACAGACATGAAACTTAGTTCGGAACTATTTAAAACGACTAATCGTGCAGGTGGTTTCATTGGTCCTACAGTTAAATTCACACTTCCTATTGTTGGCTTAGGAGTAGATGTTTCGGCACTTTACGATTTCCGTCAAGCAAAAGTTACCGACCCAACATCACAAGAGAAAACTGTAAAGCAACAGCAAATAGCAATTCCTGTAAACTTTCGCTATTCTGTTGGCTTAGGTTCTATGGCGAGTGCTTTTCTTTCTGCAGGTCCACAATGGGGCATTAATATAGGCGAAAAAGATTTTAAATGGAATAGAAGAAGTAGCTATTCGCTAAAAAAGAGCAATTTCAGTATAAATGCAGGTCTTGGTGTTACATTTATGACGCATTTCGAAGTTAGTGCGAACTACAATATAGCAGTGGGTAAAACAGCAGAAGTAAAAGCACTAGAAACAATTGGTAATGCTGCAGAACAATTGATTGGTGTAAAAACAAAAAGCAGAAACAATTCTTGGCAGGTAGCTGTTGCTTATTATTTTTAATCCATCGCTATAACGAATGGTATTAGAGATAAACAACTTTTAAGCTAGGTTGTGTTAATATTATTTCTAAAGAAATATGACGTCGTTTTCGAATTAAAATGACGTCATATTCTTTTATATCTCATTATGCAATATTATATATTGTCTATCCGCATAAAACTGTATTCCTATTTTATTATAACCTTCTTTCCGTTAATAATATATACCCCCCTTCTTAACCCTTTAAGTGTATTCGCTGAATTATTTTAGGTATTAATATGGTTCATCCGACATTTCGAGTGATACGACAGTCATGCAGTGCATAAAGTCGTAGAGTAAAGTATGACTCATCCGAAATATGGAGTGATAAACTAAAACTCTTACATATAAGGCACACAGAGTCATGGAGGGACGGAGGTAAAGCCAATATTACAGAGGTATCAATGGCACAAAGAGCAACGGAGATGCAGCGTACAGATTCCTGATAAATATTTTTGGGATAAACGCTTTGTATATAAACGCTAATAGAATTGGCAAACAAGCTTCGTCACTTTATGCACCGACAGTGCCTCCGTTACTTCCATTGCTTTGTTTTAATAATCCTCCGTCCTCTCCTTTTCTCCGTGTGACATTTCCTCAGAAATCTAACCTTAAGTGGCAAACCTTATCACTCCAAAATCCTGAAGACCCACTATTTGTTTGTCAGTTTTCTAAATAATAGATAGATGTTTTTTTGATTTATATCAATTAAAATAATTACAAAATAACAGCTCGTGTCTAAAAAAAATAACTAATTTTGCATAGTATTATATAATTCCGGATGGTTTTTGTGCTTATTCTGTACTAAATTAGCATCTCGAATAAAATACTTAGAGTAATTTAAATTATAATGAAGAAAATTTATTTAGAACCAGAAACAAAAGTTTATGAACAGAAGGTAGAAGGTCATCTACTTGCAGGAACAGGGGTTGAAGGAAGTACTACAGACCCAAAACAGGGTGGCGACCCAACGACTCCATCTACCAAGGACCCCACTCCTAATCCTTTTAATTCGGAAGCAAAGGAGGAGACAAAGTGGTACACTGAAGAGTAAACTTTAGTAGCTGAGAGAAAAAAATGAAACAATGATAATTGATTTGATCATTTGAATCAGTTACCAAACACACACAAATTAACGAAAAATTAACCGGATATTTATGAAGAAATCAAGTAAGCTTGCTATTGTCCTTTGTGGAACGATGGCAATGTCCTTAGCAGCCTGCCAGACAGATGAACTTTCTGACAACACTGCAGGTGAGAACACACCAAAAGTTTATCACGTTACTGTATCAGCAGATGCGGCTCAAGGCACAGGTACTTCAACTCGTGCACTCGCTGTTGACCCTGCTAATGGGAAAAGACTGATCTCAGAGTGGCTTGTAAACGACGAGTTAGCTGCTTTCGTCAATGGCGATGAAGGCAAACAAAATAACTATTTTGTATTGAAAACAGACAGAGGTGGTAAGTCTGCCAAGTTTATAGGTGATATCGCTGCTGCTGGTCGCTCTTTCTCAACAAATGATAACATTAGCTTCCTCTACCCTGCCGCAGCTTTAAATGGTACTAACAAGACTATCAGACCAGTTGAAAGAAAAGAGGAGAACGTAACAGTTGGTACTGCATCAACGATTATATCTTACGTTCCAAGTACTAAAGCACAAAAATACGTTAGTCTCAACCTTAGTCGCCAAGATGGTACAGCAGCTACACTCGGTAGTCGTTTCGATTATCAGTGTAAGAGTGCACACCCTCAAAAGGTAGAAGCAGACAAGTTAGACATCAAGATTGGAACATTACAGCGACTCGTTTCTTTCTGGGGCTTACGCTTTACAGATGAGAACAACAACAAACTTTCTAATATTGACTCTATCTATGTCTCTAATATCAAGGCGTCTGGTATACTTAACTTAACAGACAATACGTTTGCTTCTGACGATAAATATGAGGCAAGCAAGAGTATTGCTGTGATTCCTGCAAAAGGTACAACGTTTACATCTGCCAACAACCAGTACACTTACATTGCTTTGCTACCAGGCAACTATACCAATGTACACATTATGGTTTATTCAAAGGGTAAGATGTATGAGCAGGAGTATGCTAAAGTTAATTTAACAGCTGATAATGTTTACCATACTGACATCCTTCACATGACACCAGTAGGTCCAAAGCCATGGGTTGAGGTGCAAGGTGTAAAATGGGCAACAGGTAACTTTATCCATTACGGTCCAGCCAATGGCGGATATTGGGGTATTGCACCAGCACAGTGGTGGATATCACAGCGCGCTGTGACTTTAGATAACAAGAGAAAGGTTACTAACGATAGTAATGGTACAAGCACTTCTCAGTTTGCTGACTTCCCAACTCAAAAGGTAGAGGATGTCGACCTCTTCCGTTATGGACTTATTAAAGAGGCATTGGATTTGAAGAATAGTGATCTATTTAGATATAGTGTTGCGGGTAAGAAGCTTTATTATCCTTCAAGCCCTGGTTCTTATACCGATTGGGACATAAATGGAACTGGCGCAACACGCGGTGACATTGCTTGGTATTATACAAAGGACAAGCACCAGCATTATCGTATGCCATCTGGTGACGAAATGAAGAAGCTCTACACAGAGGCACGTGCCATCCCTGCTTATTGCTACACAGATAAGGGTACTAAGGTTTATGGTGCTTACTTCACAACCAGTACCAGCGGCGGTTACCATGAGTTCCCTGCAAAACGCTTTGTGAAGTCAATTGATAGCTACACCAATGTTACAGCACTCATTCAAGCAAACAAAGGATTGTTCTTGCCATATACGGGATTGCGTGATCCAGGTTCTGATGGCATGAAGATGAGAGACCTATCAAACGCTGGTAACGCATACGGTCAATATATGACAACTGACGATAGCAAATGGAATGACCGCTCTGCAGACTTCTTCTTTGGTGCAGCTGAATGGAACTGGGCAGAACATCCTAAAACACAAGCTAAGGCTATCCGCCCTGTTTGGGATTCTGGTGATAACACATTAGATTCTGATTATCTCAACTTACGCAATTCATTAGGTATCAAATAAAGATACCCGAGGATTCCGTTTCTTTCAAATAAACCTTTATAATAATGAGTTCGGCAATCATGCCGAACTCATTTTTTTGGTCTTCAGGATTTTGGAGTGATAAGGTTTGCCACTTAAGGTTAGATTCCTAACGAAATGTCACACAGAGAAAAGGAGAGGACGGAGGATTATTAAAACAAAGCAATGGAAGTCAGGGAAGCACCGTCGGTGCATAGAGCGACGGAGCTTGTTGCCAATTCTATTAGTAATTTATATACAAAGCGTTTATCCCCAAATAGTTATCAAGAATCTGTACGCTACACCTCCGTCGCTCTTTGTGCCATTGGCACCTCTGTAATATTGGCTTTACCTCCGTCCCCTCCGTGACTCCGTGTGCCTATTATATAAGACTTTTAGTTTATCACTCCATATTTCGGAAGAACCATTAATATATTGATCACCTTTTGGATTTAATTGTTCTGCAACTGCAAGTTTCTCTACTTTATAAGTAACAACTTTTTTGTATATTGTTGAACTGGAAAACTAATATTAATGTAGCGGCAATGGAGAATGTTGCAATAGAAACAAATGTATAAACGTTAATTATTTTTCTACTCATTGCGCTTTTTATTTGTTGTTTTCATTATAATCTTATACCTTTGTGGCAGTGTTCATCGAAAAGTGGTGTGGCAACATACTAAACAAACAATCTTTTAACTTATAAAATGAGAAACTGTGTTTTGATACTTATTCTCCTCTTGTGTTGCGTGGTAGCAAATGCACAAGAACAACATGCTTGGGAACAATTATATAGCGAATTGTTGGAAGCGGAGGAGCAGGAGAATATAATGAGTGAAGAAGATTACGACTTGCTTTGTAGTTTGGAGATGCAACCTATAGACTTGAATAAGGCTACTCGTGAAGATTTAGAGCAGCTTCCCTTTCTATCTCCGACACAGATAGAAGATATTTTGGCTTACATTTATCAGTATCATGGAATGCGTTCAGTGGGTGAACTATTGATGATAGAGTCGCTCGATGATATACGCTGCAGATTATTGAGTCATTTTGTAACTATAAAGGTTGATGACGAACAACATTATCCTGCACTTTCTACTATATTGAAACGTGGAAAACATAATATACTGTTTACAGCTAAAGTGCCTTTCTATACACGTGTAGGCGATAAAAGTGGCTATTTGGGCTATCCATATTCACATTCGGTGCGCTATAAGTTTTCTTATTCCGATTATTTCCAGGCAGGTTTTGTTGGTGCGCAAGATGGGGGAGAGCCTTTCTTCGCTAATAGAAATGCAATGGGCTACGATTATTATAGTTTTTATGTAGCTGTACGCAAATTGGGTTGCATTAAGTCAGCAGTTATTGGTCGCTATAAAGTACGTTTTGGGCAAGGTTTGGTTGTGAATAGCGATTTTAGTTTTGGAAAAACAATGTATCTTCTCTCACAAGGACGTTCTTTTACTAATATTCGTCCACACAGTTCACGTTCGCAAGCAAACTATTTGCAAGGTGGAGCCATAACGTTGGCTTTAACACATAATATATCGTTGTCGGCTTTTGCATCTTATCGTAAAAACGATGCAACACTTAATAGCGATGGTAGTATTCGCACACTTTTAAAAACGGGTTATCATCGTACCACTGTAGAACTGGAGAAGAAAAACAATTATTCTACAACGGCATTTGGAAGCAATGTGCAGTGGCATAGAAATGGGTTTCAATTAGGTCTGACTGCATTATATTCGCAGTTTAGCCGTCCATTATGTCCGAACACAGAGCAAAAGTATCGTACCGACTATCCACAGGGTTACAATTTTTGGAATGTTGGGGCTAATTATGGTTATATAAATTCGCGATGGAATGTGAATGGTGAATCGGCAATGAGTGGTAACGGAGCCTTTGCTACCTTAAATAGTGCATCGTTTCAGGCGTCAAAACAAGTAGCAATAACAGCTATTCAGCGTTATTACAGTGCTAAATATTGGGCTCTTAATGGAAATGCTTTTAGCGAAGGAGGACAAACACGCAACGAAATGGGATTATTGTTGGGACTAGCTTGGACCATAAATAGGTTTCTCACCGCAAATATCTATTCCGATTATGCTTATTTTGCAAAACCACGCTATTTAGCTTCGGTGGCAAGTTGTGCTTGGGATAATCTTTTCTCTACAGTATACACACATAACAACTTTTCGTTTTTAGTGCGTTATAGATTTAAGATTCGGCAGAAAGACAATGCTAATAGCACTCGACTGGCGAACGAATATATGCAGCGAGCACACTTTGCATTTATGTTCTCGCATCGAAACTGGGAGAATAAAATACAATTAGATATGGTTTCTGCTAAGTATAAAACCAATAGCGTGGGATATATGTTGAGCGAATTTATTACGTGGAAACCTTTTTCGTGGCTTCAAACATCGTCTAATATAGGTTATTTCCATACTTCCGATTTTGCTTCACGCCTGTATGTATACGAGCGCAGTATGCTCTACAACTTTAGTTTCCCAGCCTTTTATGGGAAAGGAGTGCGAGGAGCTATTTTCGTTAAAGCCAATTTACACAAGAACCTATCTGCACTGCTAAAGATAAGTAATACACATTACTTTGATCGTAAGCAAATATCATCAGGATTGCAGCAGATAAGCGGTTCTAACCTTACCGATTTAGAGTTTCAATTACAATGGAAAATATAATAGACGACTACTCTGTTCAGTATGAATTCAGTTTCGTATAAATTCACTTAAAGCCGTGCCACCATCTAATGAGGGTGAATAAGCCTCAAGCACATTGAGCTTAATGTTGCCTATAACTTCTTTTAAGTCCTTAGCTGTGTTCAATACGCATATATCTCCAGCTAATCCACAAATGTCTATCTGCTCAATGTCCCACTTCTCCATTAATTTATTGAGAATATTTGCAGATGTTTCATTCTGCATAATAGAGTATTCGTCTTTTCCAATATTGGTTCCTTTATATAAAGGTGTAAATCCTCCTTCCTGTTGATTAAGAGCAACCAATAACGGTTGCCAAATAGCAGCACCTGTAGAGTGTTGTACGCAATGACGCGGCCATAATCCTCCTTCATCAGCAAACGAACTGTGATGAAAAGGATGCCAATCTAAAGTAACTACTTTCAGACTATATGTATCACCATTTGTTTTTACATACGTTGCCAACGCATTCATAGCCTCTACAGCATTTTCTACAGGAAGAGTACCTGTAATAAAATCGATCTGTGGATCGACAATTAGCAAAAGTTTATTCATCTTTTATTATCTTGTAAATGTGCTTTTGTAACAAAGCATCTTAAGAATATTAACGAATATAGTTTGCAAATATTTCCCTGTGATATAAAAAATAACAGTGCGTATATTAATTTATCATCAAACTGTTGTTAATGCATTAGCAAAATGTTACCCATAGATACTCTCTAATTATAAAACGGAAGTGAGAAGAAATAAGAATTAATTTGTTGTGTTTCTGCTTTTCATATACAATATACAACGAAAACTTGTGTAATTGAGGAATAAGAGCTATGTTTGCAGTTGGAATATTAAGAAATAACAATGAGGCGAAGTATACTCAATCTCAGTAGATTCTTGTTTTATCCAAAGCCCCGTGTAGACGAAACGCAGCTGAAATGTCGGTTCAAAGGACGATGGGTGGTAATTACAGGAGCATCGCGAGGCATCGGAGCTGCATTGGCTAAGCGACTAATGCGAGCAGGAGCGAACTTATATCTTGTGGCTCGTAGCGAGACAGAACTGCAAGCTTTGTGCAACGAAGCACAGACACTGAACTGTAAGGCAGTATGTTGTGCACTCGATTTGCGCGACCGTTCTGCACTGAATTTGTTGTGCCACAACTTAGAACAACTACCTCAGGTAGACTATCTTTTCTGTAATGCTGGAAAGTCTATCTGCCGAAAGATTGCAGATGCCACCGAACGGCTACACGATTTCGATCGTACGATGGACCTAAACTATCGCTCTGTTGTAGCGTTGGCTTTGACTTTGTTGCCTGCTTTACGGCAGACAGGTGGACAGCTGGTTTATACTTCATCTGTAAGCTCTCTCTATCCGCCTGCTCCGGGCTGGTCGGCTTACCACGCATCGAAGTGTGCTACTAATGTCTGGTGTCGTACGGCAGAATGCGAATGGAAACCGTTTGGCGTTGGTGTCCATGTGGCATATCTACCATTGGTACGCACGGAAATGTCGATGGCTAACCCACATTATCGCTCCTTGCCTGCCTATTCGGCTGACGATGCAGCGTGCATATTGTTGCGGCTGGCTATGGGACACCACTTTTCCTACCAGCCTTGGTGGTCGCGCCTTACGACTCCTGTTGCATGGGCATTTGCTCCATTAGTTCGTTATTTCTATCAAAAGTCTGTTCTATGAAAAAGTCTCTCTTACATTCGTTGTGGCATTTGCACCTTATTACGCCACGTGGTATTGTGCGTTTGCTTAGCTGTTTCCTGCACGAAGGCATTACGTTGATGGCTGTTGTGCGCTTTGCTGTTTGCTACCATGCACACCATTGTGCTGTGGTGAGCGACAATCGGCACGTAGATTATCAAGAGTTCTACGCATTGGCGCAACGGTTGTCTCGTTTGCTCTACCATAATTACCATTTAGAAAGCGGACAGTATGTGGCACTGTTTTGTCGTAACCATCTTGTTTCAGCCTTGCTTTTGCCTGCTCTCTCACGGTTGGGAGTCCACGTAAAGTTGCTAAACACCGACCTCTCGGACGAACAGTTGGCACAAGTAATGAGCCGTTCGTTCGCACTTTTTATCTACGATGAGGAACTTACACAGGCAAATAACTTGTATGCAATGTGTTCAATGGTATCGTGTGAAAAATTGTTGGAAAGCATAGAAACACACAATTTTGTTTGTGATACCACGCTGCCACACATAAAGCGAGGCGGGAATATCAGTGTAATGACGGGCGGTTCGAGTGGTAAATATAAGGAGGCAGCACGACAAACGGGTATTGTTCAGTTTCTGCCACCCTTCTTTTCGTTGCTTTGCGATTTACATATTGATAGCTATCGGAGCGTGCTGATAGGACTTCCTTTCTACCATGGTTTTGGTTTGGCTACGCTGCTTGTCTCGTTTGTCATGGGCAAGACTGTATGTTTGCTGCGTCGTTTCGATGCCGAAGAGGTGCTGAATGTTGTGGCAACAGAGCATATAGAGGTTATGCCAATGGTGCCTGCTATGCTTGCCAGATTATGGCAAGTGGAGTGTGCCGAATCTCGTTTGCGTTCGCTGAAGTGCATTATCAGCGGAGGCGATCGGCTCGATGTGTTGTTGGCAAAGCATACTATAGAACATATAGGACCTGTGCTTTACAATCTTTATGGAACGTCAGAGGCTGGTTTTTTTATGCTTGCTACACCGCAACAGCTTATTTACAACGGTGAAGTTTCTATTGGAAAACCTATTCGGGGAATGCAATGTGAAGTGCGCGATGCCGATGCTGAGGGTGTTGGAACACTGTGGGTGAAATGTAAGTGGGCAATGGTTGGACGGCAAAACTGTTGGCAGAGTACTGGCGACCGCGTGCTTCAGTTGCCCGATGGTCGTTTTCTACATCGTGGAAGAGCCGATAGAATGGTAGTCTGTGGCGGCGAGAATGTTTATCCCGAACACGTTGAGCAAGTATTGAAAAAGCATACTTTGATAGTAGATTCAGTGGTTTACGCTGTTCCCGATGTTCGGTTTGGTTGTGTGCTTAGTGCGCAGATAGAATTGAAAGCAGGCGCTCTGCTCACTGAAGACGATTTGAAAGAATGGCTCAGAGCAAGACTCTCTCGTGCTGAAATGCCCCATCATTTCCGTTTTGGCTCAATAGGAATGCTGTCAACAGGCAAGCATTGTAAAAATATATAACACGCAGTAAATTAGTAGTTATAGTTCGTTAGTTTATGGTTTTTATTATAAACATTATGCTTTTACGATATTAATTTTGAAAGATATGAGATATGCGGTAATAGAATAAACTTTGTAGCTACCTTTCTTTTGAATGTTAATGTGTGCGACACTACGTTTTAGTTGTAGAAATATAAAATAGGAATGTTTCTTGCTGAATTGTCTGAAATGTATTATCTTTGCATAGCTTAGAACTTAAAGGTAAGTTTTATAAGCCATAATAAAAATAGAAACAACATGGACAACAATCAAAACCAACAAGGACAGCAGCTTCAGATAGACTTGAGTCCTGAAGTAGCAAAGGGAATTTATACGAACTTCCAAATTATCTCACACTCAAGCTCAGAGTTTGTGCTCGATTTTATTAGTATGCTCCCAGGTATACCCAAACCAACAGTAACTAGTAGAGTAATACTTGCACCAGAACATGCGAAGCGACTTTTGGCTGCTTTACAAGAGAATATAGTTAGATACGAACAAGAGTTCGGAAAGATTCAAATGCCTAATCAGCAACCAAGAACAGCAACGCCTTTCGGACCTGTAAAAAACGACGCATAAAAAGAAGAAAACTATATATAGTTTTAATATCGCAATTATCCATATTTGTGGGTAGTTGCGATATTTTTTTGTATAATGTTTTTTATTTAGAACCAACAGTTGGTTTTAGTACAGTAGGAAATAGGTGAGCCCTTATTAGCAATGCCTAATGCCTACTCGCAACTCGAAAAGAACATCTTTGGTAGTTAGAAAAATCAGTTAGATATTGGAGGCTCTTGTTTTAGATATCTGTAACGTTCGTTTCAGATGTCTGTAACGTTCGTCTCAGATATCTGTCAGTTGCGAATTAGATATCACAAAAAACAACAGCTGTTTAATTCTGCAACTAAACACGTAAGTAGTTATTAATATGTTTTATAAGTGTCTGAAAAACAATAAACTCTTCAGAGTATTGGTAGCTGTATAATTCTCACTAATTTATGGCGCAAAGCAATATGCCAATATATCTAATGAACATTGCTAGTAATATGGTGAACAAATTAGAATAGTAGTGGTGTTAAGTATATTCTTTCTTTATACTCTAACCTGGTAAACAACTCTGAATAAAAGGAATTTATGTATCAACAATAATGTTTCACCAATATTACAGCGACCTCCATTTTAATCTTTATGTGTATTTGCTGTATTTGATTATTAAATTTTAATTCAGAGACATCAATCTAATCATTTTCAATAAGTTTTTGATGCTATGATGAAGCGCTTTACCATTTAATTTTCTTGGAATAAATACTTATAAAAGAGTTCTAATTCTTGTGTGTCCTGACCTAAAGTTTTCATTCTATTATAAATCTCTTTATATTTAGCTTCAACTCCCTTTGTGTTATTCTGCTTCTTTAATAAATACATAGCAACATAATCAGTATGCTTTATTAAGTATGCATCATTATCAACCAGTAGAAACCAACTCTTTGCATAATCCACACTTTGTAATAACTCTGTCTGCCAATTCATTCTATTCTCTAGTTTCTCAAAAGTAGAAAACCAAATAGAGAATCTTTCATTAAAATCGTTCAATGTTTGTTCGTCTTCTTTGAAGAGTCGCCAGTCTGTTAATCCATAGACATCTTTATTAGAAGTTCTTCCTTTGAGAATGTCTTCTATTACTTTATTGCTGAAATTACTTGGGTATTTTATACCAGGATTCTTCAATACCTTTTTTAGAACATTATTTACACCAGTAGAAATACTTTTGTTTTGCAACTTAAGTTTAAGATGCAATGAAAAATGTGTCTTTAGATTTGTTACACAAATCTCATAGATGTATAAACTGTCTCCATTTCTTTTCACGAACTTGTTTGGCACTTTCAATTTAAACCCATCTTGCTCGAAAGTAGTTCTAATTGTTTCTACTATTTTGCTTATGATATCTTTCTTTTCCATATTCTATATACCTTAATTTCTCATAATGTAACAATTCATATTCTACATTGTATAGCAAAGATAACAATTAAAAATGAGAGCATCGCCTTTTGTGAATGTATTTTTTATGTGATGACTAATTAAACCGCACCAGGTTGGATAAACTAGTATATAGGCGCTTGGATATTTGCAGTTGGAACGATGTTTATCAGTGCAGCGGCATTATACTTGTTCTGTTTTGTGTTATAAACTACTCTCCGTACAAGTAAACACTGTAGCATAAGTTTATCCGTTTGAAAAAGGAAATCTTTATTTACAATAGTAACCCGTGAGATTGACGATAGAAAACAGAGTGGAACGGTTAAAAGGTTATACTTAAACTTTCAATATTAGATAGCAGTAGAAAAGTGCGAGTTGTATTTCTGAGATACTTAGAATGCTTTACTTGTTGGCTTGTTAGTTTTTTATTATTTTATGCAGTTTTCTGATATAAAAGACTACCTTTGTAGGGTAGAATAAATCTACTTATAGAAGTTAATCATAAATATAAATAGAAGAAAGTTATGAAAATATTGAAGCAGTTAGAAGCGATAATAGAAAAAGAAGGTTTAAACGAATCGGCTAAACAATTTTATTTGCGTGAAATATCTGAACTCGATAAAGAGAAACAACGAGAAATTATAAATCTTGTTGATAAGATGGAACAAGCAGGGTTTAAAAATAATTTAGCTAGTGCCTTTAGTGAAGTAACAGAAGATATACCACAATTTGCTCGTATGACAGTCTTCAAAGAGTTACATAAAATATCGAGAGACATAGATGCTAATTGTGATTATGCAGATGACTTAGATGATGATGGCGATTGGGATAAACTATTCGAAAAGTTTAAAAATAATTTCTCGCAAGAAGATGCAGAGAAGTTCTTACGTATTTACACTAAGGGTGTAGTTGCACGCTTTTATGACTTTTTAGAAGAAGGTAATCCGCGAGCAGAAGAAGATGATTTGAATTGGGTTTTGCTTGAAACCAAAGAAGATGGAAGTCATAACGAAAGAGTGATACAGGGCTTTTGGGAAAATGATTTTGAAGAAGATGACTTTGATTGGGAAAGAGAAGACGACTAATTGTAATCGTTTATAATGGGAGGTTCGTAAAAGAAGATGAATATGTCTGCTGAAAATAAATGCAAACATTAATTGTATATGGATTTTTCGATAGTAACAGATACGGCTGGCGCAAGTGTTTCTGAACTTTCCTCAGACTTAAGAGATTTGCTGGTTGATAAGATAAATAAAAAGTACGAAAAGTATAATATCAGTATTGGTATTGCTATTCGTTGTTTGCCAGATTCTTATAGAAGACGATCGTTTGTTCGCTATACGAAGTCTGATAATTATTTAACAATAGATTTCTGCGTTTCTGTTGAAGAATATGAAACGAAGTATGCGGTGGAACAACAGTTTGAATTGGGGAAAACGTTTCTTCTATGGTTGGAAAAGGGACTAATGAATGAGGCTTTCAGAAAGAATAATCCAGACTTTGATAGCAATTCTTTAAAAGAATACATTATAACATTAGGGAAAGAACATAGCTGGTTTAGTGATACTATAGACTGGAGTTTAGTTGAATAATGGATATTGATAGACTTATTACAGAAGCATTAGATAAAGTAAATAAGGAGATTGAAAATTCTAGAATAGGTAAAGATACTGATAGAGAATTACCTATAGCGATGTTACTTAATATAAAGTTGGAGCTAACAAAGATGTTGGAGATTTTGGATAAAACCAAATATCAGCCTTCGTATCCAAGATTCTTACTTGATTATCCAGATACTAAATTAGCTGATATTTTATTAAATGTGTCATACAAGTATAAGAAGATGACATAGCTATGATTTAATAATAGGGGTAACAAGAATTATAAAGTAATTTTATATGTTAGAAGATATCAGGGTAAATAAAGATAAGTACTACACCGTTGGTTATTGTCCATACCTTAAACAGTATATGTTGGCAATAA
>ERZ1699259.521-NODE-521-length-15987-cov-2.931084_pt1 | contig 15987 bp, 9 predicted proteins | sample MGYA00581525_ERZ1699259 | MGnify/ENA primary metagenome ERZ1699259 (study PRJEB42319, sample SAMD00040332) | human oral metagenome | material: saliva | host: Homo sapiens | study: EMG produced TPA metagenomics assembly of PRJDB4115 data set (Metgenomic analysis of... | reverse complement strand
CCATGTTCCTGAGGCTGATCTCCCGATTCGGCGTGCACTTCCAGGAGCGCTTTGACCCGGCATCCTACCGGGCGTTTTTTGAGCGCATGGGCTGCACGGGCGTCACCTACCGCGTCGTGCGAGGTCGAATTCCCTGCGTGATCGCCTCCTTCACGAACGATCAGTAGGTGCCGAGCCCAGGGCGAAGTCCCGTAGCATCTGCCCGTAGGCGCGCGAGTCGCGGCTCATGCGCTCACAGTGGCCCCGCCCCGGCCACACGACCAGCTCTGCGCCGGGGTAGAGGCGCGGAACTGTGCGCCGCGCCAGTCGTAGGTCCGAGTCTTTCTCCCCATACGCGAACGTGCAGTGGCGCTGAACGTCGGGGGAGAGGCGTGGCAGGGCGACCCGCGAGCAGTCACGCACGATTGCCCGAATGCTCTCCTCGCTCATTATGGCAAGGCTCTCAGCCATGGGGCGGGCGACCTCTTCGCCGAAGAGCCGCGCGAGCTTGCGAACTCCGGCCTCGGGATCGCGCATGGCCTTGCGGTGCTTCGCGACCATGATGCGGCTCAGGATTGCGCCGCCCGTCCTCGAGATTGGCCCTCCCGAGTAGAAGCTCACGCCTTCGATGAACAGGCGGTCGAACGACAGGTCGGGGAAGCGCAGTAGCTCAAAGAGGATGACCCCGCCGAGCGACGCCCCGAATCCCAGAGCCAGACGGCGGATCCCATTGTCCACCAGCCAGGAGTGGATCGCCGCCGCCTCGGCCGCCGCCGACACGTAGGGGGCCGAGGCCTCGTCCCCGTGGGCGGACAGGTCCGGTATGAGGAAACGCAGCCCGTCGCCCATGTGGTCGGCGACTGCGGCCTTCATGCGCGAGGCAGACGACAGCATTGGGTGAATAAGGAGGACGGTGGGGGAGTCATCCTCAACAGCCTCGTAAACGTGCATTCTCATGCAATATCCTCGTGTGGTGTCCTTTTCAATCTTTGCGGCCTGTAGTTTGTGTGCTTCATCAAGGGCAGGGGCGAGGTCGGTATCCCGCGAGGCGAGGGTAACGACGTCGTAGCTGCCTGATCGGGCGAGCCTAACGAGTGCGAGGGCGCACATAACGTCAATGCCCTTTTCTCTGCGAGATGATCGGATCGGAATCTTATTTCCCTCCATCCATTCCCAGTTGTACTTGAGTGGGCGCAAAGTTACCGAGACGGCATTGTGATGTCCGTACTCCCATTGTGATTGTTGCTCAAGGTTGCGGCGGTAACCGTCAGGGTCGTCGTCGGGGATTGGGATGCCGCGGAAGACTTCGACTCGTGAAACTTCAACCTCATGTTGGCCATCCTTGTTACGTGCCTTCGCAAGTTGCTTCGCGAACCGAAACGGGTCGATCAGGCTCTCCTCGATAGGGCGGCCGGGCAGAAAGAGTTGGGCGGCTGTGAGGTGAACGTTCTGATAGTCGATGACGACGGCCATACGCACAGTCATTGTGACGCCTCCGGATAGAGTAAACCCCGCCAATCCCTAGGGATGACGGGGAGCTATGACAGGAAGCATAGCAGCTGTGCATGCCGTTATGCAAGACAATGTGCCGTGGATCTGCTGAAGGGTAGCGCGTGGATGCGCACAAGGAGGCCTTCCAGTGGGGCGCTGTCATCCGTCTGCCCGACTTCGTCACGCGCGAGGACTTCGACTGGGCGGTCCGCGAGGCAACAAAGAAAAAGAAGATCGACTGCTCGACAGCCGAATACCTCATGATCGACGAGGGCCTGTGTGTCCAGTGCCTGCACGTCGGCAGCTATGACGCCGAACCCGCCACAGTCGAGGCCATGGATGCCTACGCGCGCGAGCAGGGCTACGTGCTCGACGTGACGGACGAGCGTCGCCATCACGAGATCTACCTGTCGGACGCGCGCAAGGTTGCCCCCGAGAAACTCAAGACGGTTATCCGCCACCCCATCAAGCCGCTTGCGGATAGCTGAGGGATGGGGAACCGACGACGCGGCGCGAGGATCCTGCGCGGGTGGACATGGTGGCGCTCGCCCGGCGACGCGGGTAATGTTGGTCCGATCACAACCTAACCAAAGGAGAATATGATGCTTGTGGTGACGACTCCGACCGTCGAGGGTGCGCCGATTAAGCGTTACATCGGCATGGTGTCCGGCGAGACGATTGCCGGCGTCAACGTGTTCAAGGATTTCGGTGCCAGCCTGTCCAACATGTTCGGCGGCCGCGCCTCCCAGTATGAGGAAGAAATCGGCAACGCGTCGGCGACCGCCGTCAATGAGATGTGTGCACGCGCGCAGTCGATGGGAGCGAACGCGGTTGTCGGCGTGAAGGTCGACTACTTCACCGCAGGGTCTGACAACGGTATGCTTGCCGCGATCGCGACGGGAACGGCCGTCGTTCTCTGAGAGGAAGCCGCCGAGGCGGTGGCAGCCTGACACGTGAACCCGCCGGGTTGGTCACGGGCGACGATGCTCGAGGCCTCCCGGCGGGTCGTCGTCTCTGCGTTCCTGCGCTGTGGCTCGGCGGGGAAGGAGAACGAGCGGGCGATCAGGTGAAAGAGCATGGAAGCATCGCAACTAAGGCGATGCTAAATTAATATAGTGTACCCTATGGATTGGGTGGGGTAAAGCTCTTCACACATAGTGAGAAGAAAGTTGGACAGGTATAGGTCGAAGCTGCTCACGGCCCTACCCTTGACGCTGGGTGTGCTGTCACGATGCGTGCGCCTATGCCTAGTTGTCAACCAAGTGAGCCACTGATGTCCCATCGATCAATCACGGTACTGGCGCTGGTCGTCACCGGCGCTCTCGCCGCGACCACCGTCAGCATGCCGGCGGCCTTTGCGGCCGATGACGAAAACCACGTGCAATCCACCGTCACCCCGAATAGTGACACTCCCGCGCCCGAGGCCACCCAGGCCTCGTCGAATGACGCGCAATCGGGTGCCCCCGCGCCCTCCGACACCACGGACGAGGCCGGGGATGAGAGTGCGAGCATCACCCCGGAACCCGCGGACGACACCCCGACGACGATCATCGTCCAACTGGAGGACGGCAACGTCGGTATTCCCTGGTATAACCGCATCTTCGGACTGTCGACCTCAACGAAGCATGAGACGGTCAAGGACCGCATCGAGACAGCCGTCGAGTCATCCGTGCCCGGTTCGGAGGTCACGGACGTGCTCGACTACACGAAGGCTTTCGACGGTTTCGCGATCCAGGCCCCGGCCTCGTCCCTGGACGCCATCAAGGCGACCGAGGGCGTCAAGGCCGCGTTCATCGAGCGCCACCACAAGCCCATGGTCGTCGAGGGCGACGCGGGCGCGCTGGGCACCGAGGCCGTGGATCCTGCCCTGCAAAACGCCTCCTCCCTGGAGATGACGCGCGCCAACCAGACGACCCAGAAGGGTGATCGTCAGGTCGTCGAGGTCATCGATACGGGCATCGAGGCCACCCACCAGGCGTTCTCCGGCTCCATGGACGGCGTCGACGTGCGCCTGAGCCAGGGGGACGTCGAGGCCCTCGTCGGCAAGCTGCCGCACGGAACGACCGGCGCCTACCTCAACAAGAAGATCCCCTTCGTCTTCGACTATGCGGACAACGACGCGGACGTGCTGCCCAGGTCCAGCAAGGACCTGTCGCACGGCACCCACGTCGCCGCGATCGCCGCCGCCAACGCGGCCGACCTGCAGGGCACCGCGCCCCACGCGCAGATCATCGTCGCCAAGGTCGCCTCCGACAAGGACGGATCGATCCCCGACAACACTGTCCTGGCGGCCCTTGACGACGCGGTCGTCATTAAGCCCGACTCGATCAACCTCTCCCTCGGCGAGGACGCGGGTATGGGCACCGAGGCCGGAACCATGTACGCGGAGGTCTACAAGAACCTCGCCGCCGCCGGCGTGACGGTCAACGCCGCCGCGGGTAACTCCTACTCGAGCGCGTACTCCAACTACAGCGGCAAGAACAAGCCCTACGCCTCCGATCCCGACGCCGGTACGCTCTCCGAGCCCGCGTCCTACAGCTCGACCCTGGCCGTCGCCTCGGTCAACAACCAGGACGCTCTGCCCTACCTGACGGTGGGGGACCGCCAGGTCGTCTACCGCAAGTCGCGCGGCCTCAAGGACGCCGTCGTGCCGAGCCTCCTCGACATCCCCGAAGCCACCTACACCCTCGTCTACGCGGGCATCGGTGACGCGGCGGCCCTCGAGAAGCTCGTCGCCGAGCACCCCGGCGACCTGTCGAAGGTCATCGTCCTCGAAGACCGCGGCGGCTCCGACAGTGCGACGGGCGCGGACATGACCCACGAGGCCAAGGTCAAGGGCCTGACCCAGCTGACCTCCAAGCCCGCCGCCCTCATCATCGGCGACTCCGAGGTGGTCGAAAACCCGTACGTGGCGACCATCGAGGCCACCCACACGATGCCGACCGTGACCATCACGAAGAAGGAGAAGGACGCGCTCATCGAGGCCATTGCGGCCAGTGAGTCCGGCTCCATCACCATCTCCAACCCGCATGCGGGCCTCAAGCTCGCGTCGCCCAACCCGTCGATCTCCGACTTCACGTCGTGGGGTGTCACGCCCGACCTCAAGCTCAAGCCCGAGATTGCGGCCCCCGGCGGCAACATCGTCGCCGCCGTCCTGGGCAACACCTACCGGTCCATGTCGGGCACGTCCATGGCGACCCCGCAGGTCGCGGGCATTGCCACGCTCGTGCGCCAGCGCGTGAACGACGACCCGGCATTCGTCGGCCTGTCGGAGGCGGACAAGGCCGCGATCGTCACCACCCTCATGATGGGCACCGCCCACCCGCTGCTCGACATCGACCAGAACGACGGCACCTACTACTCGCCGCGCCGCGTGGGTGCCGGCCAGGTGGACGCGCTCGCCGCCACGACCACGACCGTGTACCCGAGCGTCGCGGGCGCGGACAACCCGTGGCGGCCCAAGGCCGACCTGGGTGAGGGAACGACCGGCTGGACCTTCCAGGTGACCCTGACGAACGTCTCTGACACGGCACGCACCTACACCCTGGGTGGTCAGGCACTCTCCGAGATCGTCGAGGGTGGCCTCTTCACCGAGCACTCCAAGAACTGGGCGGGGCAGGGCATCGACCTGACCTACTCCGCTGACTCGGTGATCGTGCCTGCCAAGGGCACCGCGACCGTGACCGTTACCGTGACCCCGCAGGATGCCTTCGCCTCGTACGCGAATGAGAACGCTCCCAAGGGCACGTTCATCGACGGCGCCGTGACCTTCACGAGCGCCGACGGTCAGCCCGACCTGACCGTCCCCTACATGGGCTTCTACGGCTCCTGGGGCGCGCCTGCCGTCTTCGATGGCAAGTGGTACGACGGCACGACGAGCACTGCGCACGCCTGCTCCTCGACCCTCATGAACCCCTCGACCGAGGTGCCCCTGGGTGCCCTGAATCCCCTCGTCGGACAGGAAATCGATGACGTGCGCGCGGTCGACCCCGCGTACTTCATCATGTCGCGCTCCGCGCTGCCCGAGGCCCCCTCGCGCATCCTGCCGCGCACCTGCCTGCTGCGTAACTCGCCGAAGGTGACCTACACCTACACGAACGAGGCCGGCGAGGTCGTGCGCGAGTACACCTTTGAGCGCGCCCGCAAGTCCCTGTTCAACTACCACGCCAGCAAGGTCGAGCCCATTGAAAGCCAGGAGGGCAACAACCCGGTTTTCGACGGCTTCGACAAGGACGGCAAGGAGCTGCCCGCGGGCCGCTACAAGCTGACGATCGACGCGGCCTCGGTCGCGCCCTCGAGTGTGAACTCGCAGCTGACCTGGGACTTCACCCTGGACACCCAGCCACCCGTCATCTCCAACCTGACGGTGACCGGCGAGGGCGACGAGCGCGTCGTATCCTTCGACGTCACCGACAACTCGCCGCTGGCCGGCATCGCCTTCTCCGAGTCCCCGACCTCGCGTCGCTACTACGACGAGAAGGAGGCCGTGGGCGCCAATCGCCAGGCCGACGGCACCTACGCCAAGCACTACGAGATCAAGTGGGCCGACCTTATCGACCGCGCGGATTCCTCGGATCCGGCGACCGCCTACCTCTTCGCGTGGGACTGGGGTAAGAACCAGGCCCGCCAGGTGATCCGTTTCAGCACGATCCCGATGACCTCCCTGTCGCTGACCCCGCAGGACTCCGAGGTCGTCGCGGGTGAGACGGTCGCGCTGAGCCCCTCGTACGAGCCGGCGAACGCGAACGTCACCGACCTCGTGTGGACGTCCTCGAACGAGGCCGTGGCCACCGTGAACGACAACGGCGAGGTCCGCGCCCTGGCCGCCGGCGAGGCGACGATCACCGCGACCGACGCATCCCAGCCGAGTCTGTCGGCCAGCGCCCAGATCCGCGTGCGCACGATCTCCGAGGAGGCGGGCATCGAACTCGCCGACACCCAGGTGACGCTCAAGGTGGGCGAGACCGCCCCCGTGAAGGCCTACCTGGCGCCTTCGCTGAAGGACCGCGCGGTGACGTGGAGCGTGGAGCCGGCCGACCTGGCCACGGCTGCCGCCGACACGGACACGCGCAAGGCGACGCTGACCGCCGGAGATCACGCGGGTTCGGGTACGCTGACCGCGACCGTTACGACCGAGGCCGGCGCGGCCAAGACCGCGTCCATCCCCGTCACGGTGCGCGCCGCCGATGCAGATGACTTCGAGATCAGCGAGGACGGCGTCCTCGTGAAGTACAAGGGGTCGGCCACCGAGGTCACCCTGCCCGACACCGTGACCTCCATCGGCGAGCGCGCCTTCGCGAGCTCCACCGTGGAACACGTGACGATCCCTGCTTCGGTGCGCTCGATCGGCCTGGAGGCCTTCATCTACAGCTCGCTGAAGAAAGTCACCTTTATTGACGACGAGGCCCATCCGGCCCAGCTGACCAAGATCGCCGACCGCGCATTCGCCAACACAAGCCTGGAGTCCATCGAGCTTCCGCGCTCCGTGGTGACGATTGGCGCGGAGGTCTTCGACTACAACTCGGCGCTCACCACGATCAAGCTGGGCCCCAACGTCGCCGCCGACTCGGTGACCTCGGGCTACGCCGAGACAACCGCGCTGACCAGCGTCGAGGTCGACCCCGCGAACCCGAACTTCGAGAGTGTTGACGGTGTCCTGTACTCCAAGGACCACTCGCGCCTGATCCTGTACCCGGCCGCCAAGAACCCCGGCGGCACGTACACGGTCCTGGACGGAGTCGCGACGATCGCGCCCAAGGCCTTCCAGAAGGCTGGCATCACCTCCGTGACCCTGCCTGACAGCCTGCGCGAGATCAAGGACGAGGCATTCCGCCTCTCCGCGCTCACCGCTGTGACCCTGCCCGAGAAGTTCGAGACGGTCGGCACCTGTGCCTTCTGCTCCGCCGACAAGCTCGCGCGCATCGACCTGGGTGGCACGATCTCCCTGGGCGGCAGTGCCTTCGAGTCCACGAGCGCCAAGGAAGGGGTCAACTTCCGGCCCGAGCTCGGCCGCCTGACCACGATCGGCGACTTTGCGTTCAGTCGCACGGCACAGTCCTCGGTGTCCCTGCCGGACTCCGTGACCATGGTCGGCGAGCAGGCATTCTCGGAGAGCCCGGCCCTGACCTCGTTCCACATCGGAGCGGGCGTCACCTCCTTCGCCGAGACCGCCCTGTACAACGACCGCAAGATCGCGACGCTCACCGTGTCCGCCGATAACCCGGTGTACTCGGCCGAGCACAACGTACTGTACCGCAAGGCGGACGACGGCCTGCACCTGATGCTGTCCCCGGCCGCCAACACGCTCACCGACTACACGGTGCGCGCGGGCACGGTCGAGATCGGCGCGACGGCATTCGCCAACAACAAGACGCTCACCCGCGTCGTTCTGCCCGAGGGCCTCAAGGTCATCGGTGACGACGCCTTCGCGGGTGCCACGGCCCTCACCGAGCTGGTCATCCCGGAATCGGTCGAGCGCTCGAGCGGCGTCGTCGGCAACTCCCTGGAGCTCGTCGAGTACGGCTCCAAGGTGACCTCGATCCGCATGGAAGGCAGCTGGGTTCCCATGCCTCGTCGCATCGTCGTGCGCGGTGGTGTGGACGGCTCCTTCGTGTATGACGGCCGCCCGACGAACGGACGCCGCCAGAGCGCCTACTTCGGCGAGGGCATGACCCGCGTGTCCTTCGGCGTGGACGTCCCGCGCGTCCTCGTCCTGCCCTCCACGCTCACCCGCCTTGACCTCGAGCCGGAGCTGAGCGACGAGAAGAAGGAAGACACCCACGTGTACGTTGCCGCGGCCGAAGGCGAGTCGGCGTGGAACGTCGCCAAGGACGCCCTCGAGGCGGCCGGCATCGACGCCTCACACCTGCACACGTTCACGGCTGCGTCGATGACCCTGTCGGGGGCTGGCATTGCCGAGGCTGGGGGAGCGTACACGTACACGGGCGAGGTCGGCGCATCGGTCGACGTGACCGCAACGGTCGCCGGTGGCATCGCTGGGACGCAGCAGGTGCGTGCCGTGCAGATCGGAGCGGATGGCACCGAGACGCTCGTGCGTGACTGGACGACGGTGACGGATGGTGGGGACCGTGCTGCGGCCTCCTCCGTGACTTTCCCGTGGACCCCGTCCTCCGCGGACGTGAGCCTGCGCGTCCAGGTGCGTGACGCCTCGTACCTGACGAGCACCCTCATGATCAAGCTCCCGGGTACCCCGGATCCGACTCCGGCTCCGGACCCGACGCCTGCGCCCGAGCCCACCCCGGATCCGACGCCTGCGCCCGAGCCTTCTCCGGACCCGACGCCCGCGCCGGAGCCTTCTCCGGACCCCACTCCGGCACCTGAGCCCGATCCGGCTCCCGCACCGCAGGACGGCCAGTGGGTCAGCGACTCTATCGGCTGGTGGTACCGCTATGCGGATGGCACCTATCCGGCTGGCCAGACGGTGCTGATCGGAGGCGCCACGTATCGCTTCGGCGCGGATGGCTACATGCGTACTGGCTGGGTCAACGAGGACGGTGCGTGGTACTACCATCACGCGTCGGGAGCTCAGGCCAGTGGTTGGGTGAAGGATGGTTCGTCCTGGTATTACCTGGATCCGGCGACGGGGCGAATGGCCACCGGTTGGCTGCTTGATGGGCTGACCTGGTACTACCTGATGCCCGGCAGTGGCGCGATGGCGACCGGTTGGGTCAAGGACGGCTCCTCCTGGTACTACATGGCCCCCAGCGGCGCGTTGACGACCGGCTGGCTGAAGGATGGCGGCTCCTGGTACTACCTGAGCACCGATTCGGGCGCGATGTACACGGGTGGGCACTGGATCGGCTGGAAGTGGTACTACTTCGCCGAGAACGGCCAGTGGAACGGCTGAGGCCTAACGCGCAGCACTGACAGCGCGTAACGCAGTGTGTGCCCCCGGGAAACCGGGGGCACACACTCGTCTTGTGATCAGTCAATTATCTGCGGGGTTAAAATCCCAGGATTTTCTCAGCTCACCTTGCCGTTGCCGCAAGGTTGAGCTCCTACAGTAGGTGTCATCACAAGGGAATACGGCACGGGCCGGGCCCGAGCAATGCCGACGAGACATCATTGAGGAGCCTTCTGGGACAACTTGCACTGTGTTGATGGGATACGCCGAGGGGCCGACCGCGAGGTTGGCCCCTCGGCGTCTCTGCAAGCGGAGCGAATCGTGGGAACTGTGTGCTGTGGGAAGAATGCTGTGGGAAGAGTGCAGTGGGAAGAGTGCTGTTTCAGGCATCTTTCGTGCTGCTCACCAATTTCGCACGTAATTCTCCGGCGGCTGTTTCAAAGGTTGAATTGTGATCGTTGGAATTGCAGCGTTTCTGGATGTTGTTGAATGTTCATGTAGTCAAATTACGTGCGACTTTGTGGAGCTGGCCTGCGCGCATGGCGGTCTTTGTGGTGACCGCATCCGGGACCTGGTGTTCTGGATAGGAAGTTGTCTTCTGGATGGGAACGGCTCTTCTGGATAGGTTATTTTCCTATCCAGAAGCCGATAACCTATCCAGATCGTCGTTTCCTATCCAGTTCGTTGGCGCCAGACGCCTTCGGTGGCCTCAGAAGTGGTGGTGCTGAGGGAACACTACACGAAGCCCTCTGGCGGCGTGTCGTCGGCGTGTCGGCCCCTCGTGTAGTGCAATTCCCCCCCTGTTGATTGAGGTGGACGGGTACGCGGCTTCCCTTGGACCTTCATGCGGTGTCCCGTCGAGTGGCATCACCGTCGCCGCTCGGGGCCTTGGGACACCCGCAGTGCAGATCGCCCGGGTAAAGAGTGCTGACATTGAGCTCTCGCGTGCGAAAAAACCGGGGCGCGTCAGGCGTATTGCCCAACGCGCCCCGGCCTCGTCGTTACGAGACGCTAGCTATTCAGAGGCGCTCAAAACCAGCGTCCCACGCGGCGCGCATGGGGTTCGCGTCGGCGACCAGCTGATCGAAACGCAGGTCGGCGATGTCGATGACCTCGCCGAGCGCGAAGCGTGCCTCGCGAGCGGGGGAGTGCTCGACGCGGCGCCAGCCCGAGGACAGCAGGTGCTTGCGATCCACCACGTTGTCCACGCAGATGACCAGCGGGCGACCAAACTTCTCATGGTAGGCGGCAGCCAGGGCGCGCAGCTCTTCGGCCTCCTCGGGGGTCACGTCGCCCACCGACAGGGACGAGGTATCCGAGCTGGCCTGCTCGTCGCCCGCGCCGTCGAGGATCAGGGAGACGACGTCCGTGTAGGACGCGATGAGCTCCTCGGCCTCCTCGGGGCTGGCCGCCAGGACCGCGTCCTCGAAGGAGGAACGCAGCTCGGAGACGGAGGCGAAGGGACGGGACTCCCAGGCGCGCTCGACCGGCCACGTGTGCGAGGAGAACATCGAGGAGAAGGTCTCGACGAACTGGTCGCGATCCATCGCGTTGACGTCGTCCAGGTTGATCTTCTTGCCGTCTACCACGGCCACGTCCGGCGAGGCCGGGCGTCCGATGTGGAAGAACAGGATGTTCAGGATGATGGCCGTCAGCGAGCCGATGGTCACGCCGGAGCCGAAGATGATCTGCAACCAGGCGGGCATCACAGTCACGATGCCGGGCTTAAGAGTCACGAGGAGGGCCAGGCCGATCGACGTGGAGACGATGACCGCGTTGCGGTCGTCGCGCAGGTCAACCTTCGCCAGGGTCTGGATGCCGACGACGGCGACGTTGGCGAACATCGCCAGCGAAGCGCCGCCGATGACAGGCTGCGGGATGGCCGCGACGATGGCCGCCGCCTTGGGCAGCAGGCCCAGGAAGATCATGAAGACACCCGCCGCGGTGACGACCCAGCGGGACTTCACGCGGGTGAGGCGCACGAGGCCGACGTTCTGCGCGAAGCAGGTGTAGGGGAAGGAGTTGAGGACGCCGCCCAGCAGGGTGGACAGGCCGTCGGCGCGCAGGGCGTTGGCGATGTCGCGCGGGGCGATGCGCTTGCCCACGACCTCGCCGGTGGCGAAGACGTCGCCCGTGGTCTCCACGGCGGTCACGGCCATGACGATAATCATGGCGAAGATCGCGGTGATGGAGAACTGGGGAAGCCCGAAGAAGAAGGGCTGGGTGACGGCCACCCAGCTGGACTCTCCGACGCCCGAGAAATTGGTCTTGCCCATCGCGAAGGCGACGCCCGTCATAATGACGAGGCCGAGGAGGACTGAGAGCGTTCCCATGAAGCCCTTGAAGAGGCGCTGAATGAGGACGATGATGACGATGGTGCCGATGGCGTAGCCGAGCGATTCGAGGGTGAGCGCCGCCTTCGTGTCCGCCGGTGCCTTATCCGTCCACCTCAAAATGTCGTCGGCAGAGACGGAGATCAGGGTCGTGCCCATGACCGTCAGGAGCGTGCCCGTGACCACCGGTGGGAAGAAGCGAAGGAACTTCGAGAAGATGGGGGCGACCAGGAAGACGAGGAGGCCGACGGCGATGATGGAGCCGTACATGGTGGCCAGGCCGGTCTTCGGGTCGGCACCGGGCGGCGTAGCCGCCGCTCCGATCGCGATGAGGGGGGAGACGGCGGTGAAAGTGACCCCCTGAATGAGGGGGAGCCTCACGCCGATGAAGCGGCCGATGCCGGCCGACTGGATGATGGTGGCGATGCCGCAGGTGAGCAGGTCTGCGTTGATGAGGTGAATTTTCGTTACGTCGTCGAGCCCAAGCTGGCTGGCAATGAAGATTGGGACGACCACGGCGCCCGCGTAAAACGCGAGGACGTGCTGAATGCCCAGAATGGTGAGTTTCCCAAAGGGAGGGACTTGATCGACGGGGTGGGGAGCGGACGAGGGGCTTGATGCCATCTGTGTCTCCTGGACCTTTATCCAAGTGGTGTTAGGGACGCCTCTATTCTCTGTGATCAGCATGATTGTTTTACGAGTTATTTAAAAAGTGTGGCGAGTTCTATGTCGTGGGCTCTTGTCGTTTACGATGTGAACAAAGCTGGACGTATGCGGGAGGGAGGCCGGTATGACGCGCAATGGTCGTCCTCCGTCGATGGCGGACGTGGCCGAATTGGTCGGAGTCTCGCATCAGACGGTGTCTCGCGTTGTGAACGGCAAGGGGCGCGTATCGCCTCGGACGCGCGAGCGCGTGCAGGCAGCGATCGAGCAGCTGGGTTACCGCCCGAACTCCGTGGCCCGTGCACTGGTGACCGCCCGCTCGGGCATTATCGGCCTCGTGACCACGACCTCGGCTCACTTCGGTCCCTCCTCGATGCTTGTCGCCCTGGAGGTCGCCGCCCGCGAGTCCGGGCTCTTCACGTCGGTCGTGGCCCTCGATCGTTTTGGTGCTGACGATGTGGCCAGCGCCTTCGATCACTTCTCCTCCCTGGCCGCCGAGGCGATCGTTGTCATCGCGCCGGTGGACTCCCTCGCCGAGGCCGTGGCTTCCCAGGGTGCGTCCGTGCCGGTGGTCGCGGTCTCCGGTGGGCGCACGTTCGGTCGCGGAGTGTCGGTCGTTCACGCGGATCAGCGTGGAGGTGCGCGTGCGCTCGCGGAGCACCTCATGTCGCTGGGGCATCAAGACATTGCGTGTGTGGCGGGTCCTCAGGAGTGGTTCGAGGCGCGCGAGCGCGTGGCCGGGTGGCGCGAGGCAATGGATGAGGCAGGCCTGTCGAAGCGTGCGCCGCTCGTTGGCTCGTGGGAGGCGCGCTGGGGGTATGTCGCCGGACAGGCCCTTGTCGAGGATGGCCTGCCTGACGCCGTCATGTGCGCGAACGATGAGGTCGCTGTCGGCCTTCTTCGTGCGTTCACCGAGGCCGGGGTGAGCGTTCCGGGTGACGTGTCGGTGGCGGGTTTCGACGACGTGCCAATGGCAGCCTACGCGGGGCCGGGGCTGACGACGGTGCGCCAGGATTTTGCGGACCTTGGGCGCTGCGCGCTTGAGGCGGTCAGCCGCGCGCTCGACGGTGAAGCGGTGGATACGTTCGTGCGTCCAACACGCCTCGTCGTGCGCGGTTCGACGGGAGTAAGTACTCGTTAGAGGATCTTTTCGTAGTCGTGCTTGCCTTGTGCGCGGGTGAATGTTAACGTTAACCCAACCGCTCATCGGTGCTCAGTGAGGAGTACGAATGGATCACCGAAACCCCGACACATGGACCCCCGAGTTCGCGCGCGAGATCGAGCGCGTTCGTGAATACGTCGCCACCCTGCATGCCGACCTGCCACGCTGGGGCCTCGTCGTCTGGACGGCAGGAAACGTCTCCCAGCGCGTGCGCGGCGAGGCCGAGGATGGCAGCCAGGACCTCCTCGTCATCAAGCCCTCGGGCGTGTCCTACGATGACCTGAGCCCCGAGGCGATGGTCGTGTGCGACCTCGACGGAAACCTCGTGCTGGGGGAGGGATCTCCCTCCTCGGACACCGCCGCACATGCCTACGTCTATCGCCACATGAGCGAGGTGGGCGGCGTCGTCCACACGCACTCAACCTACGCCACCGCCTGGGCCGCGCGCGGAGAGGAGATTCCCTGCGTCCTGACCATGATGGGCGACGAGTTTGGCGGTCCCGTCCCCGTTGGTCCCTTCGCTCTCATCGGCGATGACTCGATCGGGCGCGGCATCGTCGATACCCTGCGCGAATCGCGCTCGCCGGCTGTCCTCATGCGCAACCACGGCCCCTTCACGATCGGGCGCGACGCACGTGCTGCCGTCAAGGCCGCCGTCATGGTCGAGGAGGTCGCCAAGACCGTGCACGTTGCGCGGGCGGGCGGGCCTCTTGTTTCCATCGAACAGCATCACATCGACTCCCTCTACGATCGCTACCAAAACGTCTACGGACAGCACTGACATCAAAGGAGATTTCACCGTGACCAGTTTCTACGAGGGCCGCGAGGTCTGGTTCGTCACCGGCAGCCAGGACCTGTACGGCGAGGAAACGCTGGCGCAGGTTGCGCAGCAGTCCCAAGAGGTTGTTCGCCTGCTCAACGAATCCGACCTGCTTCCCGCGCCGATCGTGTGGAAGCCCGTCCTGAAGGACTCCGACTCCATCAAGCGTGCGATGCTCGAGGCCAGCGCGGACGACCGCGTCCTCGGCGTCATCTCCTGGATGCACACCTTCAGCCCCGCGAAGATGTGGATCCGAGGCCTCGAGGTCCTGCGCAAGCCCCTGCTGCACCTGGCGACCCAGGCCAATGTCGAGATCCCCTGGGACAGCATCGACATGGACTTCATGAACCTGAACCAGGCGGCGCACGGTGACCGCGAATACGCCTACATCCTGACGCGCCTGGGCCTGGCTCGCGCCACCGTGGTCGGTCATGCCTCGCAGGAGAACACCCGTCGTCGCGTCGCCAACTGGGTGCGCGCGGCCGGCGGCTTCGCGGCGACTAACGAGCTGCGTGTCGTGCGCTTCGGCGACAACATGCGCAACGTGGCCGTCACGGAGGGAGACAAGACCGAGGCCGAGCGTCGCCTCGGCGTCTCGGTGAACACATGGTCGGTCAACGACCTTGTCGCCGTCGTTGATGCCGTGGATGAGGAAGCCATCGATGCCCTCGTGGCCGAATACTGCGAGCGCTACGAGGTGGCCCCCGAGCTGACCCCGGGTGGGGATCGCGCGGAATCGCTGCGCTACGCCGCCCGTGAGGAGATCGCGCTGCGCGCCTTCCTTGAGGAGCGCGGGGCGATGGCCTTCACGACCAACTTCGAAGACCTCGGCGGGCTTCGTCAGCTCCCCGGCCTGGCCGTGCAGCGCCTGACCGAGGCCGGCTACGGCTTCAGTGCCGAGGGGGACTGGAAGACCGCGGTCCTTGTGCGCGCCGCGAAGGTCATGGGGGAGGGGCTGCCCGGCGGTGCTTCGCTCATGGAGGACTACACCTACAACCTCGTTGAGGGCCAGGAGATGATCCTGGGCGCCCACATGCTCGAGGTGTGCCCCTCGCTGACGAACGCCCGCCCGCGCATCGAGATCCATCCCCTGGGCATCGGGGACCGCGAGGATCCCGTGCGCATGGTCTTCGACGCGGCTCCGGGACGCGGCGTCGTCGTCGCCATGTCCGACATGCGCGACCGCTTCCGCCTCACCGCGAACATTGTCAATGTCATCGAGCCTCCCCAGCCGATGCCCAAGCTCCCGGTCGCCCGCGCGATGTGGATTCCCGAACCTGACTTCTACACCTCCGTCGAGGCGTGGCTGACGGCTGGCGGGGCGCACCACACGTGCATGTCGACGCAGATTGAGCCTGAGGTGTGGGAGAACTTCGCGGCGCTGGCGCACATGGAACTCGTCGTGATCGACGAGTCGACGACGCGACGCGACTTCGCCTCGGGTGTGCGCTGGAATCAGGCGTACCACCGCCTTGCTGAGGGGCTGTAAAACACTGTGTCCTCGGGAGTGTGACGCGTTTGCGCGGCGCGCTCCCGAGGTATTTCTTTGTGTATATGTCCATTCTTGAAGTTGTGAACGTTAACAATTGTTATCGGAACGTTATCAATTGGGCAATGTGTGGGTGACCTCTCTCTCATAGGGTAAAAGTCGTCAGACCACATGACGGATGTGTGG
>ERZ1699259.519-NODE-519-length-16004-cov-3.087359_pt1 | contig 16004 bp, 13 predicted proteins | sample MGYA00581525_ERZ1699259 | MGnify/ENA primary metagenome ERZ1699259 (study PRJEB42319, sample SAMD00040332) | human oral metagenome | material: saliva | host: Homo sapiens | study: EMG produced TPA metagenomics assembly of PRJDB4115 data set (Metgenomic analysis of... | reverse complement strand
TGGTCCTTGATGTTGTGGAGTTGCTGGGGATCGGTCTTGAGGTTGTAGAGGGCGGTGACTTTCTGCCCATCGAAGTGCAGGGCGTAGTCCCCCTCGATCATCTGGTAGATGCCATCCATATCCTGCACGACGAAGCGGGGGCGCGTCGTGTCGAAGGGGTTACCACCGAAGGTCACCATCGGCTTATCATCCCCGACGAGGTCGAGGATCGTGGGGAGTAGGTCGGCTTGGGAGGCGAGGTGCTCCGTATCACGGCCGACGAGTTCGCCTCGTGGGTCGAAGATGATGATAGGGATGCGGAAGGCACCCGTCGAGTTCTTGTACTGGGGCAGCGCACCTGGTACGGCGTGGTCAGCGACGATCACGAAGAGCGTGTTGTCATACCACGGCTGCTTGCTCGCCGTCTCGAAGAACTTCCGCAGCGCCATATCCGTGTAGGCTACGGCTTGGTGCATCGGGATCGTACCCTTGGGTAAGACCTTCTGATACTCCTCGGGCACACGGAAGGGGTGGTGCGAGGAGAGCGTGAACTCTGCCGCGAAGAAGGGCTGACGAAGCGTGCCGATCTGGCGAGCTACGTACTGGAGGAACTTCTCATCCCAGATACCCCAGTTGCCGTCGTAGTCAGCATCATTGGCATACTCCGTCTTACCATAGTATTCCTTGACGCCTGCCTGCACTACGAAGCCCAACAGAAAACAGAGCGCCACTTCACCGTGGTGCTCAGTGGCCCGCCAACTTGGAGTGACTACCTTAAACAGGCCGGGGTAGGACCGGACCATTTGCAGGTAACCGCCGTAAACCAGGGCTGGGTGGAGCAGGCAGCCCGCGCCGCAGCCCAAGTATGGCAAGACTGGCTGGGTGAAGTGGCAGCGCTAGGCGGCGTCGGCAGACAAGACTTACCCAAGCTTGACGTCGACGCCGACATACTGTGGGAAACCACCACCGAAACCCAAGCTGACCTTGGCCAAGACCAATCGCTGACGCAAGCTCCCTACTTTTGGGTGGCCGGCGAACGCAGCCAGGTAGCCGCTATTCGGCGGGCTTTAGTGCGCCAATGGGGCGTGGACAGGCGCCAAGTGTCCTTTATGGGCTACTGGCGCGCGGGCCAAGCCGAATCGTGAGGCCACGCATTAAGAAATATCGCTAAGGCTGTGGCTGGCGTTGCACAGATGTGCCCAATATCCCAATTTGACTGGCATTTAGTGGCTCTAGCAAGGCAAACTGTGTCAGGGGCTAAGTAGCCTTTGGATGCTGTATACAAAGCAGTAACCGCAATCATTACTACTAGCTATACCTGTGGTATGCGACAAGGAGGTTGTAAATATGGGATTCAAAGTAGTTGTTGGCGCTGATATCGCCGGATATGAGTACAAGGAACGTCTAAAGGCAGATCTGCAAGCCGATCCGCGTGTTGACGAAGTAATAGACGTAGGTGTTGATGCGGGACAAGACATTGATTACCCGCACATCGGGGTGGCAGTAGCCCGCAAAATTGCTGCCGGTGAAGGCGATCGCGGCTTGATTGTGTGCGGTACGGGCATGGGTATGGCGATGGCTGCCAACACCGTGCCGGGAATCCGCGCCTCAGTCGCTCACGATTCATTCTCTGTTGAGCGTTTAGTGCTTTCCAACAACGCACAGGTACTAACCCTAGGTCAGCGCGTAATCGGAATTGAACTGGCTCGCCGACTGGTTAAAGAGTGGCTGGGATACGTATTTGACGAAACCTCCCACTCAGCCCCCAAAGTTGCGGCTCTAAACGACTACAGTCTAAACCGGGAATGACCCGCACTTCACACTAGAAGTAACCTACCTCCCAGAAATTGCAATAAGGAGCGCAGATTAAATGGATCTCGACCTCGCGGTCGCCGGTATCTCCGTGTACTGGATTATCGCCGCTATCGCAGGTGGCTTTATCGGTGCCTGTATCGGTGGTAACTACGCATTCGTATTCACCGGAGTATCGGCCCTATTCGGCCTAGGCTACATGGTGGCCACCAAGGACAGCTACGTCCTAGACTACATTGCCTTTGGTCCCGTCTTTGGCCCTCACGTATGTTTTGCTGGTGGTGCGGCAGCCTCAGCATATGCAGCTAAGCGTGGCTATATTGAAGACGGTAAAGACATTGTTACCCCGCTTAGTGGCCTAGGTAAGCCGGATGTATGGCTGGTTGGTTCCGCCTTCGGTGTATTCGGTGCTATTTTGCAGAAGCTAGTACTGATGATCCCGTGGTTTGGCCACCACACCGACTCGGTTGCCTTCACCGTGTTCATCTCCGCTATCGTGGCTCGCCTAATGTTTGGTGACTCCATCTTCGGTTCCAAGCCGGCCCTACAGGGCTTCAAGCCCCGCGAAGGCGCTCGCTGGCTCGAATGGCAGGAAAAGCCCTCACAGTTCATCACCCTGGGTGTCATGTGGGGTATGGCTTTCGGTGGTGCCTCCCTGGTACTCAGCCACCACTTCCCGGTTCTGGCTGAAGCCAAGAACGCTCAGGTATTCGGTTTCGCTATCTCCGCCCTGTGCATCTTGATCCTGAACCTGGGTCACAACGTGCCCGTAACCCACCACATGACCATCACCGGTGGTCTGGCCGTAACCCAGTTCATCCCGGTGCTGGGTCTCCACCCAGGTCACGGTGTAGGCCTGATTTACCTGGTGCTCGGTGCCCTGGGTGGTCTAACCGGTGCTGTTATCGGCGAAGTTGCGGCTCGTGTCTTCTACGACCGTGGTAACACCCACATTGACCCCCCGGCCATCGCTATTTGGACCACCACCACCATCTTCATGGCGGCGGCCCAGATCGCTGGAGCCTAAGGTCTAAACCGCCATGGACGACGTCGTTAAAACCCCCACGGACTTTTACGCCGCCTACATCTTTGACATGGATGGCACTATCTACCTAGGAGACCATCTCCTGCCCGGTGCCAAACGGATGATCGAGCAGCTGCACGAGCGCAATATTCCCGTGCGCTACTTATCCAACAATCCCACCAAAGACCCGGCCGAGTATGCGCAAAAGTTGGCGCGACTGGGACTACCGACGCCGGTTGAAGAAATCGTCAACACGGTGGTCACCACGGTACGTTGGCTGCAAGCTAACCACCCCGACGCCGTCGTCTATCCAATCAGTGAAGAGCCACTTAAGCGGGCCCTAACCGAAGCCGGTTTTAAGATCAGCGAAGACCCCAGTGAAATCGATGTGGTTATCGCCTCCTACGACCGCACCTTCGAATACCGCAAGCTACAGATTGCCTTCGACGCCATCTGGTTTTACAAGCGGGCCATCCTGATTGCTACCAACCCAGACCGTTTCTGCCCCTTCCCGGGCGGACACGGTCAGCCGGATGCGGCCTCGATCATCGCCGCCATCGAGGCCTGCACCGGTACCAAATGCGTCGCCAACCTTGGCAAACCCAACCCGGTGATGCTCACCGCCTCACTAGCGGGTCTAGATGTAGAGCCAGCCAACTGCGTAATGGTGGGTGACCGGCTACAAACCGACATCCAGATGGCCCTAGACACCGGCATGGCCAGCGCCATGACCCTCACCGGCGAAGCCACTCTCGATGACGTGCGTGCACGTGCACAAAACCAGCGCCCACGCTACATACTCGATCGCATCGACAAACTTATCCCGCTACAGTACTGGCCCCAGCTAGGCTGGAGTGAAGACGACTAGCGCTTAACCGCGCCGGTTCTTACAGCCCGGTGGCTTCCTTGCTAAATAGCTAAGTCACCGGGCTTACTATTAACCAGGGACACGGTAGTCCCACAAGCAATTGCATTTTCATCAGTGCAATTACTAAACGCAAAGGAGCAAATGATGGCATTTGTAAACATTAACGGCCCATTTGTAATGGGTATTGATTTCGGTACCGAATCATGTCGCGTGGCTATTTTTGACCTAGAAGGCCACCCGATTTCATTCGCGGCCACCCCTTACAAGACCCACTACCCGCGCCCGGGCTGGGCTGAGCAGTCGCCCGACGACTGGTGGAACGCGCTGATGGCCTCCACCCGCAAAGCCATGGACAACGCCTACATTCCGCCCCAGTCCATTGGTGGCATTTCCTATGACGCCACCACCATGACCGTGGTGCCCATGGATAAAAACGGTAACGCCCTACGTAACGCCATCATGTGGATGGACGTGCGCGCCGCTGAGCAGGCAGAGCGGGCGCTGACCTCAGACTCCTGGGCACGCCTATATAACGGTGGCGGAACCATGCCGGCAACCGCCGAGTGGTACCCCTTCAAGGCCGCCTGGCTGCGTGAAAACGAGCGCGACATTTACGACGCCGCCTACCGCCTAGTTGACGCCCCCGACTGGCTCACCTACCGCCTGACCGGTAACTGGTCTGTCAACATCAACTCCGCCGCCCTGCGCATGTACTACAACCGCGACCACGGTGGCTGGCCGGAAGACTTCTACGCCCACGTGGGCGCCGGCGACGTCTTTGACAAGCTCCCTGAAACCGTAAATGACCTGGGTGTACTAGTGGGCGAGCTGTCCACCGTCGCTGCCCGCGACCTGGGCCTAGTGCCGGGCACGCCGGTAGCTCAGGGTCTGCCCGACGCTTGGGCCGGCCAGATCGGTTTGGGTGTGGTCAGCCCCGGCAAGCTAGCCCTGATCACCGGCTCTTCCCACGTAATCACCGGTCAAAGCGCGGTAGCTGGCTACGGTGAAGGCTTCTTCGGCTCCTACACCGACGGCGTTATCCGCGGCCAGTACACCGTTGAAGGCGGTATCTCCTCCTCCGGTTCGGTACTCAAGTGGTTCAAGGAAAACTTCGGCGGGGCCGTTGCCGCTGAGGCTGAAGCTACCGGCATGAGCCCCTACTACCTGTGGGACCGTAAGGCTGACGAGCTACCCATTGGTTGCGATGGCCTCATCGTCAACGAGTACTTCCAGGGCAACCGCACCCCCTACACCGACTCCAAGGCGCGCGGTATCTTCTCCGGCCTGTCCCTGGGTCACACTGCCGCCCACCTCTACCGTGCCATTGAGGAGGGCGTGTGTTACGACGTCGCCCACAACCTACTCAAGCTGCGCCAAGCCGGCATCGAAACCAAGGAGCTGGTGGCCTGCGGTGGGGCAACCAAGTCGCGTCAGTGGATGCAGATGCACGCGGACGTGACCGGGGTGCCCATCACCCTGACCGAAGTGGGCGACGCCGTCGTGCTGGGCTCTTGCATGCTGGCTGCGGTAGGTAGCGAGTTCTACTCCTCAATTGAGGACGCCGCCGCGAACATGGTACACGTAACCGAAACCATCGAGCCCAACCCTGAGGCCCACGAGGAATACCAGTTCTACTTCCAAACCTACATGGAGCGTTACCCGGCACTACGCGAGCAAATCCACTCCACGGTTGACCACCTCAACGCCAACGCCAAGAACTAAACCAGAGTAAGCTTATAGGGTGCTATAAAGCCCGTAGCTTGCCAGGATAATAAGAAAGGCACTTTTGAATGACTAAATCGTTTAGCTGGAATGAGCTAGATGAACGTGCAGTGGCGTTTGGCAAGGCACTGGCGGCAGACGCCGTGGAGAAGGTTGGCTCCGGACACCCGGGTGCTGCAATCTCCCTGACGGCGGCGGCCTACCTGCTCTACCAGAAGGAGATGCGAGTAGACCCGGCTTGCCCCACTTGGCTCGGACGCGACCGTTTTATCCTCAGCGCCGGGCACGCCTCGGTGATGCAGTACGTGCAGCTGGTGCTAGCTGGCTACGGGCTGGAGGTTAGCGATCTGGAGCAGCTGCGTAAGCGTGGCTCGCGCACCCCTGCACACCCCGAATATGGTCACACCCCGGGCGTGGAGGCCACCACCGGTCCGCTAGGTTCCGGTTTTGCCGCTGCGGTGGGTATGGCCGCCGCCGCCCGCCGTGAGCACGGCCTCTACGACGCCGCCACCCCTGCCGGTGAGTCAATTTTTGACCACAACATCTACGTGATCGCCGGTGACGGGTGTATGCAAGAAGGCGTAACCATTGAGGCCGCCTCCTTCGCGGGCACCCAGGAGCTGGGCAACCTGATCGTTATCTGGGACGACAACGCCATCACCATTGAAGGTGACGCCGCCCTGGCTTTCCGCGACGATGTTGAGGCCCGTTTTGCCGCTCAAGGTTGGCACACTGCGCACGTGGACTGGCGTAATGCCGGCAGCGACGGTGGCTACTACGAGGATGTAAAGGCCCTGCACGAGGCGCTAGAAGCTGCCCGCGCAGAAACCAAGCGTCCCTCACTAATCCGCCTGAGCACCATTATTGCCTGGCCATGCCCCACCAAGCAGGGTAGTGCCTCCTCCCACGGCGCTAAGCTGGGTGAGAGTGAGGTGGCTGGTCTCAAGCAGAACCTTGGCCTAGACCCCAACGAGCGTTTTGCTCTGCCGGAGCAGGTGCTAGAACACGCCCGGGCCCAGGCTGGCCAGCGCGGCGCTGAGCTGCACGCCGCTTGGGAAAAGCGCTTTGAGGCTTGGGGGCAGGCTAACCCGCAGGCCCTGGAGCTGCTAGAGCGAGTACGCGCCGGTCTGCTGCCGGCTGAGCTCGACGACGTCCTGCCGGTTTTCGAGCCGGGCTCTAGCCTGTCCACCCGCGCAGCCAGTGGCAAGACCCTGTCGGCTATCGCCTCCACACTGCCTGAGCTGTGGGGTGGCTCTGCTGATCTGGGCGGCTCCAACATGACCAACATTGCTGGTGCCAGCGAGTTCCTACCCGAAGGATCACTAAACCCTGAGGAAAATGGCCCCTACGGGCGCATTATCCACTTCGGGGTGCGTGAGCACGCTATGGGTAACATGCTCAACGGTATTGTGCAGTCTGGGCTGACTCGCGCCTATGGCGGTACCTTCCTGGTATTTTCTGACTACATGCGTCCGGCGGTGCGCCTGGCTGCCTTGCAGAAGCTACCCACCGTCTTTGTGTGGAGCCACGACTCTATCGGCGTGGGTGAGGATGGCCCCACCCACCAGCCCATTGAACACATTGCTTCACTGCGAGTTATCCCTGGCCTAAGCGTGGTTCGCCCCGCTGACGCCAACGAGGCTGCGCAGGCTTGGCTAGGCGCCTTGGCTCACCGCGATAGCCCCACCGGATTGGTGCTGTCGCGTCAAAACCTGCCGATCTTTGACCGCAGCGAGGGCGGCTTTGCTCCCGCTGAAGGTACTTTGCGTGGCGCCTACACCCTGGTTGAGGCCAGCAACTCCAAGCCGCAGGTGCTGCTGCTGGCTACCGGTAGTGAGGTGGCTTTGGCGGTTGAGGCACGCCAGGCTCTAGAAGCTGAAGGTATCCCCACCCGCGTGGTGTCTGTGCCCTGCTGGGAATGGTTCCACGCGCAGGATGCCGAGTATCGCGAGTCGGTGCTGCCCAGCCAGGTAAAGGCCCGCGTGGCCATGGAGGCTGCCTCCTCTATGGGTTGGCGCGAATGGGTTGGCGACGCCGGCGAGATCATTGCCATTGATGAGTACGGCGAGTCGGCTACGCCCGCTGAGCTGTTTGAGTACTTTGGTTTCACCGTGGATAACGTGGTGGCTAAGGCTAAGCAGTCACTGGCGCGCGCCTAAGCACGCACCTAAAACACACCTAACAGGTTTAGAGCGCGGTCAAACGCGTTGAACTCTAGACCTGAACACTAAGCAGGTGGAGATTGAATGCATCGTTAGATTCAATCTCCACCTGCTGGTTTTTATAAGAAGGTGTATTAAACCATGTCTATCTGGCAATATTGCGTCTCATTTGCGTGTCGTCTATTGGTTATAATCTTTGCACTGCCATAGGCTTGGCACATGAGATTCGGCGTCGATTTTGGAACCACCCACACTACCGTCGCTTATGCGGACCGTGGCAACTACCCAGTTGTCAGTTTTGGCAATGAAGCAGGCGACTGGATCGATTACATTCCGTCCTTAGTGGCCTGGGATGGAGCCAAACTTGTCTACGGTTTTGAAGCTGAAGCCGTGGCCCTGACTGGCGGCGATTTCCTGCGTTCAATTAAACGCCTGCTGTCTGATGTTGACGTCACCCCCAACACCCAGGTGAGCCTGGGGGAGCGCAGCTACCCCATTATGGAGCTAGTTAGCGGCTTTTTGGCTTATGTGGCTCAGCAGGTGCGCGAGTCTTCCACTATCAGCCCGCTGCGTGAAAATGAACCGCTGGAGGCGGTAATTGGTATTCCTGCCCACGCTTTTAGCGGTCAGCGCCTAATGACTATTGAGGCTTTTGAACGTGGCGGCTGGCAGGTGCTGTCCATGATTAATGAGCCCAGTGCTGCCGGTTTTGAATATACCCAGCGTTACGCTTCCACCATTAACTCCAAGCGCACCCGCGTACTGGTTTATGACCTCGGTGGTGGCACTTTTGACGCCTCCCTGGTTTCTTGCGAGGGTAAGCGCCACGAGGTGATTGATTCTTATGGTCACAACCAGCTCGGTGGTGACGACTTTGACTCTGCCCTAGCTGACCTGGTTTTGGCCAAGCTGGGCCGCGAGCGCGAGCAGCTAAGCTCGCGTGAGCTGAACCTGCTGCTGCATGAATGCCGTATCGCTAAGGAGTCTTTGAACCCCAACTCGCGTTCGGTGGCGGTTGAGGCTCTGGGTAAGAGCGTGAGCGTGCCGGTTAAGGCTTTCTATGAGGCTATTGATGAGCTGATTGAGCGTACTTTTGCCGCCATGGAGCCGTTGGTGCATGTTAATGCGCGCGGTAAGTTTGCGCTCACCACTGAGACTGCGGGCCTGTATGTGGTTGGTGGCGCCGCCCACCTGCCGGCTATTACTCGCGCCCTTAAGCAGCGTTATGGCTACCGTGTGCACCGTTCTAGCTACACGGCTGCTTCTACCGCTATTGGTTTGGCTATTGCGGCTGACCCTGACTCTGGTTACGCCCTGTATGACAAGCTTTCGCGTGGTGTGGGTGTGTTCCGTGAGATGCGTGGCGGTCAGGAGGTTAGCTTTGACCCGCTGCTGGGTGCTGACTTGTCGCTGGCTCCTAGCGGGGATGTGAGCTTGGTGCGTACCTACCAGGCTGCCCACAATGTGGGTCACTTCCGGTTTGTGGAGTACACCGAGACGGACGCTTATGGTGTGCCCGTGGGTGAGGTTTCCCCGGCTGGCACGGTGCTGTTCCCCTTCACTCGCCAGCTGCAGGAGGACCGGGGGGTTGACCTGGCTGAGGTTGCAGTGGAGCGTATTGATAATGGCCCGCTGATTGAGGAGCGTTACGTGGTTTCTTCTGCTTCTACGGTGCAGGTGACTATTAAGGATCTTTCTACTGGTTTCTCTGTCACCTGTGACCTGGGCGCCTGAGCGGGGCGCCAGTGCCGCTAGCCCTAGGCGAGATAGGCTTGGCTTGTGAGTGAAGTAGCCCCGCGTCGTCCGCGTCGTCCTTTGGCTATGCGCCGCTCTGTGGCTCAGCCTGTGCCTGAAGATTTAACCAAGGTGGTGGCTGAGCCGGAGCCGGATCCGGAGCCTAAGGCTAAATCTGCAGCTAGTCGGCTTGAGGCCGCTAAGTGGGCTGAGGTGGTGCGTCTGCGTACTTTGCCGGCTGCTTTAGCGCCGGTGTTGGCAGGCTCGGGCGTGGCTGGTGCTTTGGGTAGGTTCGACGCCGTATCTGCCTTGCTGGCGGCCCTGGTGGCGTTGGCTTTGCAGATTGGCTGCAACCTGGCTAATGACTACTCTGATGGGATTCGTGGCACCGACGACGAGCGCACTGGCCCGGCCCGCCTGACCGCTTCTGGGCTGGTGGAGCCGGTTAAGGTTAAGCGCGCAGCCTTTGGTTGCTTTGGCGCCGGGGCGCTGTTTGGCTTGATTTTGGTGGCTTTGAGTGGCACCTGGTGGCTGATTGCGGTGGGTGTGGCGGCTGTGGCGGCGGCTTGGTTTTACACGGGCGGCGCTAAACCCTATGGCTACTTGGGTTTGGGTGAAGTGTTTGTGTTCGTGTTCTTTGGGCTGGTGGCTACTGCCGGCACTACCTACACGCAGGCTCATGCGGTGCCCTGGTGGGGTTGGCTGACCGCTGTGGGGGTGGGTTTGATTGCCTGCTCGCTGCTGATGGTTAACAACCTGCGCGATATTGAAACCGACCCGGCCCACGGCAAACGCACTTTGGCGGTGCGTTTGGGTTATGAGCGCGCTAGTCGCCTCTACCAGGTGATGCTGCTGGCGCCCCTGGTATTGGGCCTGACCACCCTATGGGGTGGGGCAGAGCCGGGTGGCTCCCTGGGCGTGTTGGCGGCCGTGTCTGTGGTGGCGATTGTGCTGTGGGGGCAGCTGGCCCTGTTGGCTTGGCGCCCGGTAGCGGCTAAAGCTAAGGGCCGTGAACTAATTGGCGCCCTGAAAATGGCTGGTATTTACGAGCTGGTTTACGGCCTGAGCCTGGGCCTAGCCCTACTGGCGGTCTAGGGCACAGTTAAACTGTGTCCATGAGCGCGCACTACCCGCTTCCCAAGCAGGTTTCTGAAATTTTTGATCCCACTAAGTGGCGTGATATCGCTGGTTTTGAGGATCTAACTGACGTCACCTATCACCGGGCAGTTAGCCGCGACGAAAGCGGTAACTGCACTGATAAGCCGATTGTGCGCGTGGCCATTAACCGCCCTGAGCTGCGTAATGCTTTTCGCCCCCACACTGTCGATGAGCTTTACCGAACCCTTGACCATGCCCGCATGAGTGGGGATGTGGGTACGGTTATTCTCACCGGTAATGGTCCCTCGGCGCGCGACGGCGGCTGGGCTTTTTGTTCTGGCGGCGATCAGCGTATCCGTGGTCGTGACGGATACCGCTACGAAGTTGAGCCCACCCCGGCCTCCAAGCCGGCGTCGTCGGCAGAAAAAACCACAGAAAGTGGGCCGCAGGGAGCACCAGAGCCTATAGCAGCGCTAGACCCCAGCGGGCAGCTGGCCTCCACTACCGCCAGGCGTGAACGTATCGACGCCGCCCGCGCTGGCAGGCTGCATATTTTGGAAGTTCAGCGCCTAATTCGCACCATGCCTAAAGTGGTTATTGCGGCCGTGCCCGGGTGGGCGGCAGGCGGTGGTCACAGCCTAAACGTGGTGTGTGACCTGTCTATTGCTTCACGTCAGCACGCGCTTTTTAAGCAAACCGACGCCAATGTGGGTTCTTTCGACGCCGGCTACGGCTCGGCCCTACTGGCACGCCAGGTGGGCGATAAACGTGCCCGCGAAATTTTCTTCCTGGCGCGCACCTATGACGCGGAAACCGCCGAGCGTTGGGGGGTGGTCAACGAGGTGGTAGACCACGGAGAACTAGAAAATAAAGCCATTGAATACGGCGAGATTATAGCCACCAAATCTCCCCAGGCCATCCGTATGCTTAAGTTTGCTTTCAACCTGGCCGACGACGGTTTGGCCGGTCAGCAGGTCTTTGCTGGTGAAGCTACGCGCCTGGCCTACATGACCGACGAGGCTGTGGAGGGGCGTGATTCTTTCGTCAACAAACGCCCGGCGGACTGGTCTTCCTTCCCGTACTATTTCTAAAACCGGCTCTGAACAGGCCTTTGTTAACCGCCTGTACCTAAGGTCATGGCAGCCTAACCTGGTGTCAGTTTAAACTTATCTATGCGTACGTTTCGGTGCTTTTAGCTGATCAGCTTCGCCATTGTGTTTGCGCTGCTGTACTGCATTGCCGCCGAGTACTTCCCCAAGATTAAGCTGTGGCAGGGCGCTGCCTTTGGTCTACTGGTGTGGATCGGTGCGCACGTGGTGTTCATGCCGCTGCTGGGTTGGGTGCCCAGCCCCTTCCCGTGGGTTGCTGGCGGCCAGACCTGGTCCGAGCACTTTTCTGAAGCCCTAGGTCACGTAGTGTGGCTGTGGTCGATTGAAATTGTGCGCCGCGACCTGCGTAACCGCATCACCCGCCAGCCCGACCCGGAAGTTCCCTTGGAGCAGCCCTACCGCTGATAGCTAGCTGCAATCAGATTTAGTTGCCAAGACCGTCTTTAAGGCGGTCTTGGTTGCGTTTAGGGGCTCATTAATGGCGACGGCGTTCTGTCGCCTTTACTACGCGCTAGGCGGTGCCTGCTGCGGCACGGCAGCGTTATGCGCCCACCCCGGTGCGTGGGGAGGCGGTGACGTGCGGGGCTGGCAGGGCGGCGTCGTCGCTAAGGAATAATGAGGGCCATGCTTGAAACAATCCGTAAGCAATGCCCCCCGCCAGCCGCTGCGCTGTGGGAAAGCATTGACCGGGTAGAGGTTTTCTCAATCGCCATGCGGGTGCGATTTCGCGGTATCACCGTGCGCGACGGCGTCCTAGTGCATGGCCCCTCCGGATGGGGGGAGTGCGCCCCATTTTGGAACCACCCTGATAGCCACAGCGCTAAATGGCTGGCCAGCGCCCTGAGCCAAGCCACGAAACCGCTAGCTGACCAAGGCGTCCCCGAGCCTAAACGCCACCAAATTCCGGTTAACACCACTATCGCCGCCCTGGGGCCTGAGGAAGCTGAGGCGCGCGCGCTCGCAGCAGTGGGCGCAGGCATACACACCGCCAAGGTGAAGGTGGCCGACAAGCCCGATTGTTTAAGCGAGGATCTACAGCGCCTAGAGGCGGTACGCGGTGCCATGGGACCAGGGGCGGCTTTGCGCATTGATGTAAATGCCGCCTGGGATTTGGATCAGGCCCTAAAGCTACTACCCCTATATGATCGCGCTGCCGGCGGGCTCGAATACGCTGAGCAGCCTTGCCGCTCCACCGCTGATCTGGCGGTTTTACGCCGCAAACTCCAGGTGCCAATCGCCGCCGATGAATCCTTGCGTCTAGATGCCAACCCTATGGCGGTACGGCAGTTAGAGGCGGCGGATGTGGCCGTACTAAAAGTGGCCCCACTAGGTGGTATAAGCGCTGCTTATGAAATCTATAAGCGTTTAGAAATGCCGGCGGTGGTTTCTTCAGCCCTAGACACTTCGGTGGGGATTTACGCCGGTCTGCGCCTAGCTGGAACTCTAGATGAGCTGCCCTATGCTTGCGGCCTGGCCACCGGCTCGCTGCTGCAAGAAGACGTGATTGAGGCGCCCTTTAGGCCGGTAAATGGGCATTTGCTGCTTGGACAGCCGGTGTCCGTTGAGCGTATCCCGCCCGCTAGCGAGCCTCTACGCGAGCGCTGGTGCCAGCGCCTAGTGCGCCTGAGCACTCTGCTAGCTAGCTAAACTTAAAACCACATCTGGCGCCTTGGCGCGCTAGAGACCCAACTAGTTAGGCCAGTTGTGACCCCCCAAGAAGCATCCGCCCCCAGCGGCCCCGCCTTAGAAAACCCTGCCACCTTGCTGGCCCGCGCCGTGGTGGCATCCCTAGTTGAAGCCGGGGTTAAACGGGTGGTGATCAGCCCCGGCTCGCGTAACGCCCCGTTGACCTACGCCCTGGCCGACGCCGCGCAGGCCGGCTACCTGCAGCTGCGCGTGGTGGTTGACGAGCGCAGCGCCGCCTTTGTGGCTTTAGGTGCCTCCCGCTCCGACTGGCTGCATGAAGGCCTAGCTCGCCCCGCCGTGGCGGTTATGACCTCCGGTAGCGCGGTAGCTAACGCGCACCCTGCCGTGGTGGAGGCCGACGCCGCCGGGGTGCCGCTAATAATTTTGAGTGCCGACCGCCCCCACGCCCTGGTCAACACTGGCGCCAGCCAAACCACGGTGCAAACCGGGATTTTTGGCGCCGCCACCCGCTACCAGGCGGACCTGGGCGACACTAACGCAAGCGACGCCGTCGCCAATCAAGTACGCCGAGCGGTAGCTGCAGCTTCAGGGCGCCTAAGCCTAGACCCCGGCCCGGTGCATCTAAACGTGCGCCTAGCCCCGCCGCTGGCCCCCGCCGCCCCCTGGCAAGTGCCGCATTTGGAACCCAAAACCCACTGGCTGCGTGCGCGCAAGCCCCTAGCGGAGCAGCTAAATGGGGTTACAGTCAGCCAGGTAGGGTGCCGCTTAGGTTTAGATCCCGCCCGGCGTGGGGTGATTGTGGTGGGGGACAACGACGACGCCGAGTTAGCCCACTTCGCTGCCTCCCTGGCCCACGCTTGGGGGTGGCCGCTACTGGCTGAACCCACCTCGCTAGTGCGCACCAACGCCAACGCAGTGGCTGCCTACAGTGCGCTTTTAGCTGGTGGCGCCGGCTCAGTTGGTGGCGCCGGCTCAGCTAGCGGCGACGGCGCTCAGCTTTCTCAAGAGATCGAGCAGCTGCTGGTAGTCGGGCACCCCACCCTCACTCGCCCCATCGGCGCGCTACTGGCGCGGGAGGATATTTACCAGGTGGTGCTGACCAACCGGGCGCGCTGGAGTGACGTGAGCGGGCAAGCCGCCTACGTAACCACCCTAGAACAGGCTCTAAGCAGCCTAAATATCCCGGGTGGCGGTGCCGGTACGGAGGCGGGCGCAGACGCCGATGCCGGTGGAGATGCCAGCGCGAGTGCAGCTGCGGGGGTGGGCGCCGGCGTCGGCAAAAACGCTCCGTCACCGCTGTGGCTACAACGCTGGCTACAAGCCGGCCAACAGCAACTAAACGCCACCAGCGTAACTAAAGCCGCACAAATGGCTTTAACTACCTGGCAGGCCACCTCACAATACGAATCTCATAGCCAATCAACAGCAATTCACAGCGACGGCCTAGAAAGCAGCGTTACTTTAATGGCAGCTTCTTCGATGACCATCCGCTATCTAGATGCTCGATTACCTGCGGGTAAGCAACTGAAAAAGATGCCCGGCCCAGTAGTGGCTAATCGTGGATTAGCCGGTATTGACGGGACTATCTCCACCGCCGTGGGCCTAGCCTGGGCCAGTGGCCAACCAGTGCGGGTGATTATTGGAGATTTAGCGGCAGCACACGACTTAACCGGCCTGGTTAAGGCAGTTACAGAAACCGAGGTGGACCTGCAAGTAATCGTGTTAGACGATCATGGCGGCAAAATATTTAGCGGCCTTGAATATGGCGCCAGCGAGCTAAGTAATTATTTCCTACGCTTTTTCACTACCGCACAGCAGGTTGATTTCGCACAGGCAGCAGCCGCATTTGGCGCCCATGTGAGCGTAATTGACGACGTCGATGGGCTGCAATCCCTATTGTCTAAGACAATTGAGGGCCGTAGCCTGGTGCATGTCAAACTTGTTTAAGGGTTGCTGCTAACTCCACCAAATGACCACGTCACTATGATTAGCGTCCATAAGGTAGCCATTGTTAGCTACCGCTAAGCAATTAGGAACTATTGATGAGCGATAACTACCAGCCCCGTAACCCCTACGCCCCCAACTATGGCGCTAGGCCGGCCGGAAACTATGGCGCCGCCCCCTACGGCCAGGCCCCCTATGCTCCCTCTAGCGCCCCCGCAGCTCCCTCCGCTCCTGCTAGCGGCTACCCCGGCGGCTACAACAATGGTGCCAACTACACCTCTAACAGTGACAACAAGAAGAGCTCCCCGGGTTGGGGTGGGGTGATGGCCCTATCGCTGACCACCGCCCTGGTGGCCTCAGGTATCACCGCCGGCGGCATGTACTATGCCGGCGCCACAGATGAAGCTCAGCCTTCCGTCACCTCCACCTCCACCGTTTCAGCCAACAACCAGGGCAACACAAAACTGGTAACCACCCAGGGGCAAACTCCTGACTGGCAAAAGGTAGCCGAAAACGTCTCCAGCTCCGTGGTTTACATCCGGGCCAAGCTCTCTGACGGCGGCGCCAGTGGATCGGGTGTGGTTATCGACAAGCAAGGCCACATCATCACCAACAACCACGTGGTAGCCGGGGCTAGCGCGCTATACGCCCAGCTTAAAGACGGGCGTATCTACGAGCTGGAACTAACCGGCACTGACCCCGCCAATGACCTGGCAGTAGTCAAAATCAAGAACGCCCCCTCAGACCTGACCGTAGCCCAAATCGGCTCGTCCAAGGATCTAAAGGTAGGCCAGGGCGTAATGGCTATCGGTGCCCCGCTGGGACTTTCCTCCACCGCCACCACTGGTATCATCTCAGCCCTAGACCGCCCGGTAGTCACTAAGGGCGAGTCCAGTGATGACTCC
>ERZ1699259.498-NODE-498-length-16568-cov-4.077915_pt1 | contig 16568 bp, 9 predicted proteins | sample MGYA00581525_ERZ1699259 | MGnify/ENA primary metagenome ERZ1699259 (study PRJEB42319, sample SAMD00040332) | human oral metagenome | material: saliva | host: Homo sapiens | study: EMG produced TPA metagenomics assembly of PRJDB4115 data set (Metgenomic analysis of... | reverse complement strand
TCTCAGCCTTCCTTGCTGGTGCAAAGCAGTTGAATCTACGTGCTTACTCACTCAGCGGACAGTTAGTTCACTCGCTCTCAGCACAAGGTGACGAACTTAACGTTAATGCTTCTTCATGGAACAAGGGCGTTTACTTGATTCAAGTAAATGGTGGTAAGGCACAACGTATCGTTATCTATTAAGGCTTGATAAACGTTGGATAATATTCCCAAAGGATAGGAAGAACACTCCTCATCCTTGGGAATACGATAATTAATCACATGCTATAATATAAGAAAACTATAATATTTATAAATATATGAAGCATAAATTTACTTTTCTGCCATCCTTTCTTCTCTTAGTGATGGCAATGTTTTGGAGCTCGCTTGCTGCCCATGCGCAAGACGATCAACAGATCATCAAGTTCCATACTAACACTCCTGCTAAGGCTAAAAGTAGTGGAATTACAGCACAAGTATCCTTTGTGCTGGGCGCAAAAGACAATGCAACTACCGTTAGCATCGACTGTGGTTCAGGTGACGAAGAGTTCGATGTAAATAAAACCACAGTAAAGAGTGAGAATGGCAATCATACCATGACAGGCTCTCTCTACACTGGTACGGTATCAGATGATGGGTGGGTAACGATTAAGGGTGACCCTGCTAACATCTATTACTTTAATGCCTCAGGTAACGAAATCGACCAGATTGAGTTTAATGACAACCTAAAGCTACAAGTCTTGAACTTAGAGCATAACAACTTAAACTCACTCAATATTGATAAGTTACAGAGCCTAAGTGTTATCTATCTGCAGGACAATCCGTTCACAGCCACAACTCCTTTGATGATTGGTCGTATGCCTAATCTTATGGTGTTGGAGGTCACACAGATTGGACATATCTCTCCTAACTTCACGCTGAAGAACTTCCCTAAGCTCCGTTCGTTTGATGCTTACCACACTATTAGTCTCAAGACAGCAGACCCAACAGAGTGTCCTCTGCTGCAGCGTTTGAGCCTTGACATGACAAGTGTGGAAAGTGTCGACCTCTCAAAGAACCCATTACTGCAAATACTCAACGTGGGTGACTCTCGTATCAAGACTCTTGACCTTAGTCATAACCCTGAGATTACGCAGCTCTACATCTCTCACTCTTCTGGAGCAGTCAATACTGACGTGAAGTTCGAGACCATTGATGTGTCTCACTGTCCGAAGCTCTACTACTTCTATTGTGGTGGTAACAACTTGAAAGAGCTTGACTTAAGAAACAATCCAGAGCTCTTCACACTCTCTTGCGACCATAACCTCCTACGGAGCCTTGACGTTAGTCAGAACATAAACCTATATAGTGTCAACGTAAGATACAACTACATGGACTTTGCGACACTACCAGAACCAGGCAACTGGTTTGAGTACTATCACGAACAAAACCCTATGGAGTTGAACGATACATATAAGGTAGGTGATGTCATCGACCTTAGCAAGCGTGTGCTTCGTGCAAATACAACGACTCAGGCAAGACTCTATCGTGTTCCAAAGGCTGACCCAACAAAGCCAGTAGAGTTAGATGACAGCTATTACTCATACGAGGCTGGTAAGGTAACACTGAAGAAAGCACTTAATGAAGAGGTCTTTGTTCTGTTCAATAATAGCCGTCTTAAAGACTACCCTATCCGTACTGAGAACTTCAGAATAAAGACTGTTGCCGAGTTTGGAAAGGACGAGAAGGCTGTTGAAATGTCAAGTCTTGGATCTGAAGGCGACCCAGTTAACATGTCAGTGGGTATCCTTGGCGCTACTGCAGCTAATCCTGTAACAGTAAAGGTTGACTTAGGTAATGGAGAGACAAAGCCATTCCAGATTAAGGATGAGCGTCCTGCTACACCTAACATCGTTACCACACGTACTGGCGCTGGTAACATTATCATATATGTTCCACAAGATAAGTACGTAACAAGTCTTGAGTCTAATGGTCAATACATTGATAACATCAATCTCTCTGCACTTACAGAACTTCGCATACTGACGTTGAAGAATGCAGGTCTTACTACTATTGACCTCTCTTACAACAATAAGCTTGAGAAGCTCGACTTATCTAACAATCAGCTAAGACGTGTTGATCTCCGTGGTCCATCATCTTATTTTAATAAGAGTAAGTTGACTGATATCAACATTAGTAATAACCAGATTGACTCATTGCTCTACTATACCATCTATGGTGTAACGAAGCTTGATGTAAGTCATAACAATCTGAACAAGCTGGATCTTAAGGATGCCGACAACTTGCGTATGCTTGATATCTCTTACAACAAGTTCACTCGTCTCCTTCTTAACCACAGTGAACTAATAGAAGACGTCAATGTTGCAAACAACGAGTTGACCGAGATTGGAATACCAACCGTTGCACCTGTAAAGAAGTTGAACATCAGTGGCAACTACTTCACATTGGCTAATATGCCTAACGACTTCGGCCTTTCTCGTGGCAACTTCATCTATGCTCCGCAGCACGTTCTACAGATTTCAACCTCTTCACCAGGTATCGATCTCTCTGAACAGTGTATCACAAAAAATGGTGCTAAGACTCAGTTTGTATGGAAGAAGAAGGATGGTACACCGTTACAGTTGGGTACTGACTATACCATTACCGATGGTTCTGCTAAGTTCAAGAACCTTGCACTCGACTCTATCTATTGTGAGATGACGCATGCAGCCTACCCTGATTTCGAAGGCCAGAACGTCTTCAAGACAACATACGTTCATCCTATCGCCTTCCCACAGTATGAGTTGGCATCATTTACTACTGTCAACCAGACCGATAGCGTGGCACTTTCTCTCGCAAGCTATGTTCCTGGTAAGTCTGTCTACATCGAATGGGAGGGTAATGGTAACGTCACACAGTATGCACTTGGAGAGACTTACAAGCTCTTCCAAGCTAAGTCTAAGCCAAATACAAAGGTACGTGTACTTGTTGCTGAGCCTGATGATAAGGTGAAAGTGTTCAGTATCTCAAACGTTAAGATGGCCGATGCTGACTTTACTGGTATGAAGGAAGCAAAGCTTATCACTGTTTCGAAGGCAGGACTTACATCTATTAAGCTCCCTGCAGCACCAAACCTTACCGACTTGAACCTTGATGAGAATGAGTTGACAGACGTTGACTTGTCACCGTTCCCAAAGCTTTTCTCAGTCTCATTGATTGGTAATAAGATTAAGACCTTCGACTTATCAAAGGCGCCAAGCCTTAATGTTGCTTACCTATCAAGCAACAAGATGAAGGATATCAAACTTGATAACCCTATGCTTTGGAACCTTGACTTGAGCAATAACGAGCTCGAAAGCGTGTCACTCGACAAACTTCCTCAGTTGGAACAGTTGTGGTTGAACGCTAACAAACTTACAAAGGTTGATGTATCAAAGAATACTAACCTTAGAGTTCTCAACGTTGTTGGCAACCGTCTGAAGTTCTCTACAATGCCATTGCCAAGCAACAACGGCAGGCGATTTGATAAATACTCTTACAACCTTCAGGCCCCAATTGATGTTAAGTGCGTTAATGGTAAGGTCGATCTCAGCTCTGAGGCGGTTGTAGGAGGTGAGCATACTACCTACCGCTGGTTCAATGGTAATGTGCAATATGTTGATGGTCAGTTACAAGGTGAAGAGCTTACAGCCAATGACGAGTACACCGTTGAGAATGGTGTAACTACTTTGAAGCTTAGTGAAACCTTCACGAAACTTGTTTGTGTGATGGCGAACGATAACTTCCCTAATGCCCTCCTCCACACAAACTACATCACATTCACTCCAACAGGCATTGATGCAGTCAGTGCAGATAAGGATGTTAAGATCCAGTTCTACAATGGTGCTATTAATATCCTGGGTGCAAAGAATGCTACAACAGCTATCTACACTATCGATGGTAAGCTCGTTTACCAAGCTAAGATTGCTGACGATAGCACACGCATCTCCCTCGCTCGTGGTACCTACATCGTACGTGTAGGCAACAAGGCTGCGAAGATTAGCGTTAAGTAAGAACGATAACACGTAAATAAAAAGTCCCCTTGTTGGTTGCTGAACACTTGTTCGGCAAACAAACAAGGGGATTTCTTTGTCTAATTACCCCACCCTATACCCTCTGTCATAAGCAACAAACTAAACTCATGAAAGGCTTGGTCATAAGTTTCTAAAAACCTTTGCTATAATTGTCAGAATACTTCGATAGAAGCATCAGAAAGCTCTACTATTATCATTCGAGAGACCTTCTTGTAAACCTTTTTCGCACTACTCACTCCCAGTACACGCCTATCAACGTTCAAGAAGATGCTTTTCTTGCTTCAAGAACATGCCCTTCTTGCATGTTGAAGACGCCCTTCTTGATGCTTATTAGTCGTCTTCTTCTTTACTATCTATAACCAGCTGAATACATGATAGTTACATACTCACATCTTATACATATCCCCCTTCTTTATCCCAGACCTTTATACACATCATTGTCAAGACTTTTCAACACAATGCAGACAGAATAAATGGGAGACAGAGTAACAGAGGGACAGACAAAGACAGGGGAATTTTTTGAGACAGAATAACAGAGGGACGGACGAAGACAGAGGAGGTTTTTGAGACAGAATGACATAATGACAAATGGAGACAGATGATTTTTTGGAGACAGAATGACATAATGACAAATGGAGACAAATGATTTTTTTGAAGACAGAATGACATAATGACAAATGGAGACAGATGACTTTTTTGAAGACAGAATGACATAATGACAAATGGAGACAAATGATTTTTTTGAAGACAGAATGACATAATGACAAAAGGAGACAGGGTATGGTTTTGAAGACATAATGACATAATGACAAACGAAGAATGACATATTTTTTCTCACAGAGAACACAGATGAACAGAACACACAAAGGCCCACAGAGACATTAAGTCAACCGATTACACAGAACCTTACAGCCAACGTTAGCTAATCATCAACACCTAACACCCAACATTCAACACCCTTCTTTAGCAGTAACGCTCTGTGAACTCTGTATGCCGAAGGCCTTCTGTGTGCTCGAAACTGTGCGCCAAAATGCTCAGTGAACTCTGTGCGCTCTGTGAGAGAAAAAACCTTTACGAAGTATGTAAGCAGCCTAATAGGGGTATCTCGGTAATCACTCCCCTCTCCATTCGGAGAGGGGTTGGGGGTGAGGCCAGTAGGGGATGGGGAGCAGGCCAGTAGGGGCCGGGGGTGAGGCTACTATTACATACGTCTACAAAAACCTATTGACTATCAGGAGAAAACAGGTGTAAAGGCAAGGAGAGGAGGCTACCCTTCTATCCTAACTATTCTTATCATTCTGATTGATAGTCATCTACAAATATTGTATATTGTACCAACAAAAAACTTCAGCGTCCTAAAAATTGTCATAAAAGATTAGCTTATATTCTTTTAAATCACTACCTTTGCACCCACTAAACAATACCTTATGGACTGGTTAATTGATATTTTCTCAACAGCAAAACAGGATACGGTAGCACATATCGTGTTGCTTTATTCGATTGTCATTGCCGTAGGTGTACTACTTGGCAAGATTAAGATTGGAGGTATCTCACTTGGAGTAACCTTCGTTTTATTCGTCGGCATTGCAGCCGGAAGCATTAAATTCACAGGCCCTCTACCCGTGTTAAGTTTCCTACAAGACTTTGGATTGATTCTATTCGTCTTTATGATAGGTCTGCAAGTAGGGCCGGGTTTCTTCGAGAGCTTCGGTAAAGGCGGACTAAAACTTAACATTCTCGCCTCGGTGACAATCCTTCTTAACATCCTCGTGATGTTTGCTTGCTACTTTATCTTCTTCGACACGAAAGAATCAAGTAGCCTTCCTATGATGGTAGGTACGCTCTATGGTGCCGTAACAAACACCCCTGGTCTTGGTGCAGCGAATGAGGCTTTACACAACGTCTTTAAGAACGGGATGGACTTCGACATCACTTCCGGTTATGCCTGTGCCTATCCTTTGGGTGTCGTAGGTATTATCGGTGCAACAATTGCTATACGTTATATCTGTAAGGTAAACCTCGAAGAAGAGAATGAGAAGCTGAATGAGGAAGAAGCAGAGAACCCAAATGCGAAACCTCACACCATGTATTTGAGGGTACAAAACGCTTATATCGCAGGCCGAAAGCTCAAAGAAATATCAGAGTTCCTCAACCGCGACTTCGTTTGTACACGTCTTATGCACAATAACGTACTCAGTGTTCCTACTTTAGACAATGTCTTTGAGTTGGGTGATGAGATACTTATCGTTAGTGCAGAGGTTGATGCACAGGCTATCCAAGCCTTCATTGGTCCAGAGATTGAGGTAGACTGGCACGAGGAAGACCAGCCTCAACCACTCGTTAGTCGCCGTATTATCATCACCAACAGTTCTATCAACGGTAAGACCTTAGGCAATCTACATTTCCGTTCAGTCTATGGCGTGAACGTGACACGTATCATCCGCCAAGGTATGGACCTCTTTGCGGGTCGTAACCACCGCTTTATCGTTGGCGACCGCATCATGGTTGTTGGTCCAGAAGAGAATGTAAACCGTGTAGCAGAGATGATGGGTAACTCCGAGAAACGCCTCTATGCACCAAACATCGCAACTATCTTTATCGGTATCATGGTAGGTATTCTCTTTGGAAGTCTACCTATCAGTATTCCTAACATGCCTGTAGCTATGAAGCTCGGCTTGGCCGGTGGTCCGCTAATCATAGCCATTCTCTTAGGTCGTTTCGGCCATCGTATAGGTCTTGTCACCTATACAACGACATCAGCCAACCTAATGTTACGTGAGATGGGATTGGCCCTCTTCCTTGCTTCCGTGGGTATCAAGGCTGGCGCAGGGTTCTGGAATACGGTTATCCAAGGAGACGGTTTGAAGTATGTTTACACTGGTTTCCTCATCACCATCATCCCAATTCTTATCGTAGGAACCATCGCACGAATGAAGTATAAGTTCAATTACTTTACAATCATGGGTATGTTGGCTGGTACCTATACCGACCCTCCAGCATTGGGTTACGCTAACTCCATCTGTTCAAGCGAGGCTCCAGCTGTCGGATACTCAACTGTTTATCCGCTCAGTATGTTCCTAAGAATCTTTATGGCACAAGTGATAATACTCTTCTTCTGCCATCCTTAAAATGAGGAACAGCATTATTTAGAATCAAAAAGAGTTGGGTGTATCAGCAATCTGATGCACCCAACTCTTTTTGATTATCCACGAGAAAGAAAGAAGAAAGCAACGGTCTCCATCATAGAACGACTAAATCATGTTGTCAAATAAAGATGATAGATAATTATGTAGTTGCTTAACCCCTATTTGAGAAAAGTTTTGTAAATTTGCCTTTAGATTATAGATTGACTGCGACAAAGACCCTATAAGATAGATGAAGAAAGCAAGAACATACGGTAAAATACAAGGATGGGTAGCCTGCCTACTCCTCCTGTTGTGTGTTGCTTGTAGTTCGCCCAATCAGAAAGAGGTCGACCTCTATAATGACAAGGCCTACGCTCTCCATTATCGCAACCTCGACTCTGTCACAATCTATGCTAATAAAGCCTACAACTTAGCGAAGAACTATGACGCAGGAAAGGCAGAAGCACTGAATAACCTTGCCTTTGTCGACTTGATGAAGATGCGCTTTACGGCAGCTAACGCTAAGCTCGATTCCGTATTAAAGATTACTGATAACCAAGTAGAACTGCTGGTTGCTGATATCCAGTTGATGCGTCTCTGTCAGCGTGAGTCGCTCAATAAGGAGTTCTACGACTACTATGAAAAGGCCCAGAAAAGACTTCATCGTATTGAAGAAGACGAAGCACTGCTCTCTCCTCGTCAGCGACGTCGTATGGTCTATGCCCGCTCTGAGTTTGCTATCGTCACCTCCACCTATTATTATTATGTAGGTTTGGAACAGCCATCCATCAAAGCCATCCACCAGATAAACCCTGATGGAGAGATTCAAACAGACATAGCACAGCTGTTGGCCTACTTCTATAACATCGGTTCGGGTGGTATTATCAATACGAACACACAGAAAGCTATTGAACAAAAGGAGTTTGAGTATCTCATAAGATGCTATATGCTTGCACGACAACACAATTTCCCTTATTGGGAGGCAAACTCCTTGCAGGCTATCAGTGAGCTGATTGTGAACGATAAGAGTCGGGAGACACTGATGCACAATAACCTCCCCTCGTTCCAATACATCAATCTTGATAATATGCCTGATAGCCTCCTTGCAGGTAACTTGGCACAGCGTTCGCTGCATATCTTCCAACGTTATGGAGATGTCTATCAGACGGCAGGTTCTTATCGAACCTTGGCTTCATGCTATTGGCAGATTAAAGACTATCGTTCAGCAATCATTTGTCTGAATAAGGCATTAAACAACAATCCTGCTATAAAGCAGGCTCCAGACCTCGTTGCGTCTATCCGTGAGCAGTTGAGTGTGACTTATTCGGCGATTAACAACAAACAACAAAGTGATTACAACCGTAATATCTATCTTGACTTACAGGACGAAACGCGACAAGACAGGTATCTCACTTCACGTGCGGAACAATTAGAAAACACCTCACAACAGCTTAACCTCATCATTATTGCTGTGGCTCTTTCTATCATCATCGTATTGGGGTCGCTCGTTCTCTTCCATTACCTCCGTAGAAGAAAAGATACACAAGGGTCGTTAGACGACCTCCTTCAGCCTCTTGAACAATGGCGACAACAGAACGAACAGCACATGGCGGAGTTGGCTGAACAGTATGAAGAGATATCCGAACAACTGGATATCAATAAGTTACACCTCACTGATAATAAACGTAAGAACCTTGAACAAAGGGCTAAGATATCACTCGTCAACGGTGTTATCCCACTCATCGACCGTATGTTACATGAGATAGAAAGACTCAAGAAGGGCGGTGAAAGTGAGACTGTAAAGGCTGAACGTTACACCTATATACGGGAGTTGACGGATAAGATTAATGAATTAAACGCTGTACTCACAGAGTGGATCCAACTCAGACAAGGACGACTGTCGCTACACATCGAGAGCTTCCCAGTGCAACAGGTGTTCGATATCGTGAAGAAAGGACGTATGGGCTTCCACATGAAAGGTATAGAACTACGTGTAGAGCATACCAAGGCTATTGTCAAAGCCGACCGTGTTCTGACGCTTTTCATGGTGAATACCTTAGCTGATAACGCCCGTAAGTTTACAGAGAAAGGCGGGAAAGTGACGATTACATCTACCGAAGCACCAGACTATGTAGAGATAGCTGTTAGCGATACGGGCTGTGGACTCACAGAAGAAGAACAGCAACATATCTTCGACCATAAGCCTATTCATGACCAGAAAGACAGTTCATCGCATGGCTTCGGACTGATGAATTGTAAGGGTATCATCAATAAGTATAAGAAGATTAGCCAGATATTCGCTATCTGTGAGATTGGCGTTGAGAGTAAGAAAGGCAAGGGTAGCCGCTTCTTCTTCCGTCTGCCAAAGGGTATCAGCCGTGTCTTGTTGGCCTTCTTCCTTGCTACTGCTTCCTTATTGACTGCTCAGGCTCGACCAACAAGGACCTATGATAAGGCTGCAGCACTTGTAAAGAAGGATTACACCACGCTTGCGGCTATCTATGCCGACTCGGCTTACTTCTCTAATATCAATGGTTCATATAGTAAGACGTTGGCTTATGCGGATACTTGTCGATACTACCTTAATAAACGCTATCTACAGCTTCAGCCTAAAGGAAAGGAACTGATGAAGCGACTTGGGAGCCTATCTATTGTCCCAGCAGAGATTAAATGGTATCATGATAGTATCCCGATGAACTATGGAATTATCCTCGATATACGCAATGAGAGTGCTGTTGCGGCACTTGCCTTACATGAGTGGGACCTTTATAAATATAATAACTCTGTCTATACCCACCTCTTTAAGGAGCGTTATGCCGATAACTCTTTGGGCGAATACTGCCGAATGATGATGAAGTCGGAGACGAATAAGAATGTGGCTGTTGCCCTTCTCGTGCTCTTCCTACTATCCATTCTACCAGTGTATTACGTGATGTATTATCGTCACCGTCTTGTCTATCAGTTCTGTTTGGAACGTGTAAGACAGATAAACACTATCCTCCTTAGCGATGTTAGCGAAGAGAACAAACTAAGAGAGGTTGAGAAAGGGGTGAGCGACAGATTTCCTGAACGATTATTGGCTATCGTCAACCAGATTAAGGAGGCACTTGTCGCATCGGTGGAAGAGAACCAGAAGAGCCAGTCTGATATCGAACTGCTCGAAGATGAGGTGCGTTGTGTGGAATACGAGAACGAACGTTTGCACATTAGTAATAGTATTCTTGATAACTGTCTGTCAACGCTGAAACACGAGACAATGTACTATCCTTCACGTATTCGCCAGCTTGTCGACGAAGCTGACGGTCAACTTGAAGCGATTGACGAGTTGGCTATCTACTACAAGGAGCTCTATCAGATTCTTAGTCAGCAGGCTATGAGCCAGATTGAGGCCGTGAAACTTGTGTCGCGTCCTGTGGATATCACGACTTTGGTGAGCCCTGCAAAACTGACGACAGCCTTTGAGTCACCACTTATCAATGGCGACCCTGTCTTCCTGGCCTACTTATTTGAGATCTTATACCTTATTAATAATAACCAACCACTGACGGTCACTGCCGAAGAGCATCAGCCTGGTTACGTGACCTTACACGTCATCATGTCTACGCTGTCACTCTCTGATGATGCTTGTCGCAACCTCTTCCAACCATCTGCCGACCGTTTGATGTTCTTCATCTGCCGACAGATTGCCCGCGACAATGGCGAGGCTACAAATAAACGTGGCTGTGGTATCTCAGCTAACGAGACACCAGAGGGAGTGAGAATAGACGTGGTCTTGGCAAAAGCAAATTAAGAAACAAAATAAAACAAAATATATCTATGGAGAAGTTTAGAGTCATTATCGTTGAAGACGTACCCTTGGAATTAAAAGGAACGGAGGGTATCTTTAGAAACGAAATACCGGAGGCGGAGATTATCGGAACGGCTGAAAGCGAAGTTGCCTACTGGAAACTAATTAAGCAGAACCTACCCGACCTTGTGCTACTCGACCTCGGATTGGGTGGTTCAACAACGGTGGGCGTAGAGATATGTCGCCAAACAAAGCAGACTTATCCGAACGTGAAAGTACTTATCTTTACGGGTGAGATACTGAATGAAAAGCTGTGGGTCGATGTTCTTGACGCTGGTGCTGATGGCATCTGCTTGAAGAGTGGCGAACTACTGACACGTGGCGACGTGGCAAGTGTCATGTCAGGTAAACGAATGGTGTTCAATCAACCTATCCTTGAAAAGATTGTGGGTCGATTTAAGATGAGCGTGAGCGGTCAGCTAATGCACCAAGAGGCGATGGTCAGCTACGAGATTGATGAGTATGACGAACGCTTCCTTCGCCACCTTGCGCTCGGCTATACTAAGGAGCAGATAACCAACCTGCGTGGTATGCCTTTCGGTGTAAAGAGTTTGGAGAAACGACAGAACGAACTCGTACAGAAGCTCTTCCCTGATGGTAACAATGGGATGAGCGTCAATGCTACGCGCCTTGTAGTAAGGGCATTAGAACTGCGTATTATCGATATCGACAATCTCCACGCTGATGAGGAATAAGTTAGGATATATTGTCTTAGTACTTCTCGTTTCCCAACTGGCATTGATACTGCTTTCATGGCTTGTTACGGCAGCTTTTCCTGAGCTCCCGATGCGGTCTGTATTGAGTAGTGAAGGTATCAGATGGTTCTTTGGCTCATTTGTCAGCAACCAACTATCACCACTGCTTATCTACTTTATTATGGCGGTGATGGCAGTGGGTGCGTGTGTTCGTAGCCGCCTCTATGATGCGTTACGTGAGACATTATCCAACACGAGAAGTAGCCTAACAACATCTTCTGACCATCAGCATAAAGTTCATTATCGTGAGAAAGTTGGTCTGCGCATAGCTTTGGTCGAGTTTATCGTCTATGTTATCATCATGATTCTCCTCACTGCTATTCCCCACGCTATCCTACTAAGTGTGACAGGACAGCTATTCCCCAGTTCCTTCTCGTCCAGTTTTATACCTTCCTTATCGCTCATCATCATCATTATGTCACTTACCTACGGTGTGGCAAGTGGTACGATTGACAGTGTCGCAAAGATGCACAAGGTCCTTGTTGGTGGTTTGGAGGTTGGCTCAAGACTCGTTCCTACCTACGTTGTCGGCATTCAACTCTATATGTCGATAAGGTATGTATTCATCTTATAAAACTCCATGTAGATTGTTATTGGTTTGCAAACAGACAGCGAGGGTATGATGCTGTCTGTTTGCAAACCTTTTTGGCTCTTCAGATATTTGGAATGATAAGGATATAGCCTAAGCTTTGGTCTCTAATGACGTCTCACACAGAGAAAAGGAGAGTACGGAGTTTTTTTAACACAGCACAGTAACAAGAGATTCGTTGGAGAACTTATCTCTCACAGAACTCACAGATTAAACAGAAGCCTTTCAGCGAACAGGGAGAACCCACAAACGCCGATTGACGGCGACAGATTTATGTCTATTCATCAACACCTAACACCCATCACCCAACACCCATCTTTAGCAGTAACGTTCTGTGCTATCGGTTGACTTAATGTCTCTGTGTCCTCTTTGTGAAATCTGTTCATCTGTGTAGCTCTGTGAGAAAAGAACACAAGAGTCACGTAGGGGTACCTCTCACAGATTGAACAGAAGCTTTTCTGCGAACAGGGGAAACTCACAAACGCCTGCAAGCAGGTATTATGTCTTTTATCTATAACAAATCACAAGGAGCCACCACCTTCTGATTTGGATCCATACCTCGCCTTTTCATTAACTTTCCAAGTCCAAACACATGGTAAGACTTAATCGGTTTGGGCGTAGCGAGTTGAATACCAAATTGGTCTTTGTAAATATCGTATATAAGTTCTGAACAATAATATTTATTATTATTGAACTTAAAGGCTAAATCATACTTCTTACCAAGATATTTAGCATACCTAATCTTAACAGGTTTGTTAAGTACTCGTCTCCTCTTATACTTACCAAACTTTCCTCTACTAATCCATTTCTTAAGTGGGGTGAGCTTAACGACATTAGAGGCTTCAAGCACATAGACTTTACCGCCTTTTTCTACTATCACTCCACAATGTGACCACGGCGAATTAGTCGCTAACTGAATAAAAGGAGACTGATTACTTTGTGACACTTGAAAGATTAAATCTCCCTCTTTGAAATCATTTACTATCCGTGGTGTATGCTGTGCATATACTGCTATAGCAACGAGTAGTAACATGATTATTGTATTAAACTTTTTCTTCATTCTTTTCTTTATTTGTTAATGCTGCTTTTATAGGTAATCCTAATAGGAATCGACAATACCAAGCAGGTTATACTTAAACCTATGAATATTGAGCGTAGAACCAAGTTGTCCCTAACCCTTATGCTGTCTAAGCTGTGAGGAAACCTTTTTGCTTTCAGCTTCAAGGTTTCTATACTACCTAAACAGACTATATTCACGACTACCATTTCACCCTCGAACGAGGCAATTACATTTCACTAAATATCAACACCAATCTACCTCTTAAAACACGAAAATAGTTTTATTTATCGTTGCTATCACTTTTAACATTTCGTGTAAGTCATTACTTACTAACCAGTTAACTCCCACATTTGCATGACAGGAATGACAGCAAATTTATTTTTCACCGAAATCAAGCTTTTGGATGACCGCCCTCAAAATTGCGATTTTGGGCCTTCTCCATCAGTCCCTTCATGCCTCATCTCCGCTAATGAATGTCATTCGGAAAATAATGTGGGTCTTCAGGATTTTGGAGTGATAAGGTTTGCCACTTGTATTTAGAGTTTGAAGCAATGTCACACGGAGACACGGAGAAAACGGAGGATTATTAAATACAAAGCTATAGTAGTAACAGAGGCACCGTCGGTGCATAGAGCAACGGAGCTTGTTTGCCAATTCTATTAGCAATTTATATACAAAACGTTTATTCCAAAATATTTGTCAAGAATCTGTATGCTGCATCTCCGTCGCTCTTTGTGCCCTCGGCACCTCCGTGACATTGCGTTACCTCCGTCCCCTCCGTGACTCTGTGTGCCTTATATGTAAGAGTTTTAGTTTATCACTCCATATTTCGGATGAGACCAAAATATATTCAAATACGGCTACTTATTCTGAGTTGAGAATGGTGTTGATGTGTTGAGAAGATACTCGTAGAACGGTGTAAAGAGCAGATACAATTTGCCACTCCGACGCAATCCTGTAACGAACTATATCATTCCATTCTGGCGTCGGTCAATTAACCTTTGCAGATAAATGGGTCGTTCTATATTCATTCCTATTAGTTATTTATGCGTAAAAACGCAGTTTTTGCGACTACAATGGGTATGGTTTATTTTCTCACAATATCAATATTCTATTCGTTTTTTCGGCGTAAATACGCATTAATCAGTAAATAGTGCGGGTAGATTATGTGTATAGTGTGGGAACTATCTGACTGACTTTTTGTTGCTTCGTTACACTGTCTTTCCCGTCATGTGTCTTATCCATAATGATTCTGACGAGCTGAGCTATCTCCTCTTGCTGCTTGGATGTCGTAAGCGGAATAGGCTGGTTGCGTATATGCTCGAGGTAGATGTGATAATCACCATCTCGTTGGTCAGCCAACAATTTACCAGCCATTGAGGAATTGAGGACACCCAGTAAATAAAGCAAGTCTACTTCGCTTGACAACGCTTCCATCTCAGTCCGAGTGTACTTGCAGAATTTCTTGATACTTGAAGATATGCTTTTGTTGTTAACTCCCTTCAAATCTTTCCAAAGAATAGCACAATAGATGGAATGATTATGTAGGAAATGTTCTTCTACATCTATTGTCGCGTTTATATTTCCTAAACAGTTCATAATTAGTTTTGGACAGTCGTACAATTCACGAAAGGTAGGGCGCCGCAGCTTATCAGGGCATCTTTCTGTATTCCATTCAAGGTAGCGGATACGCTTCACTTGGTACTTGTCAATGTCTTTGGCTTCAATATATTTTCGACAATGTATATCATCGTAAATATCGCATATCAAATCCTTTTTCTTAAATACTCCTTTAGCTTTCTTTTCATCTGCATTAATAACCATTCCTACACTGATATAGCAGAAATCACCCAGAACATTCATATCAGTATAGCGGTTTCCGTCCCTTTTCTCGGAAGTGAGATTCCAGACATATTTCTTTTCATCCTGTTTTAATGTTTCTGGAGACTTATTCAATACTTTGCGGAATGTCTTGTCCGCATATATTTGAGTTATTCGAAGTTCACCTTTTGGTGATGAGTTCTGAACGAATGGTATACAATTGCTCACAGTTGCATTCTCAAAAATCTTTGTACCGTTCAGATCTGCAATTTCCAATAGTCGATATTCTTCTATAATCATCTTACGGAGTTTCTTGCCATATTTCTGATTTGTCAAAGGATATGGAACAATCATAGAGAATACTCCATTGGGGCATAGGAGTTGTAAGCCAAGTTCGATGAATGGAACAAATAAATCCCATTTCTCATAGAGTGATTTGTATTTCTTGCAGCCCATAATACGTTGGCGTTGCTCATTTAGTTCTGGGGATGCAATTTGCGTTGGCGCACTAATGTATGGAGGGTTGCCGATAGTAATGTCAAAACCACCCTCTTTTGAGGGTCGTCTCAGACATACACAGAAATCAATGATAGATACCATATTCTTTCCATCCTTCCTGCAGGCAATTTATAGGTGTATGAAGTTCGGTGTAGACAAGATATCGGTAGAAGGTGGTTTTTGATACTTTCAACTTTTTGGCTATAACAGTTTTTTCTGTTCCTTTATTAAGTTCCTTGATAATCCACTCATGCCTGTTGGCGCATTTGGGGTTAAGCCTACAACGAAATCCTTTGGTATGTCCAAGTTTTGCTCCTTCTGCCTTCTTTCTTGCCAACGCTTCTTTTGTTCGTTGGCTGATAAGATTACGTTCTATCTCTGCCGAAAGCCCGAAAGCGAAGGCGAGGACTTTACTCTGAATATCATCCCCAAGCCGATAGTTATCTTTGATAGTCCACACGCGACATTCTTTTGTCATGCAGATATTCAGTATCTCCATAATCATAAATAGGTTACGACCAAGGCGGGACAATTCACTGCAAATGATAATATCGTCCTTTCTTACCTTTTTAAGTAATCTGCCAAGTTCTCGCTTGCTATAGTTTTTTGTGCCACTGATAGTTTCCTCAATCCAGTCGTCAATTGAAAGATTTTGATGTTTACAAAAATTGCTAATCTCAAAGCGTTGATTCTCTACCGTTTGTTTATCGCTGCTAACTCTGATATATCCGTAAATCATATTTATTTATTGGTTTGTTATTCTTTAACTACAAACGTATATTTGAGATAATTGTCATATAATCTTTCGTAAAGATAGTTCTCTACAGTGCGGTGGTAGAGGAG
>ERZ1699259.494-NODE-494-length-16648-cov-2.975062_pt1 | contig 16648 bp, 2 predicted proteins | sample MGYA00581525_ERZ1699259 | MGnify/ENA primary metagenome ERZ1699259 (study PRJEB42319, sample SAMD00040332) | human oral metagenome | material: saliva | host: Homo sapiens | study: EMG produced TPA metagenomics assembly of PRJDB4115 data set (Metgenomic analysis of... | reverse complement strand
AAATATGAGTGCACTTACGAGACCTACTACGAAACCAATACGAGCCCCAATTTTACCATACAAATTCGCAATATCTGGTCGTTTATGACCAAGACTCTGTCCCGTATGAGATGCCCCTGCAAAGCCAAGTCCCATAGCAAAGTAATAGAATATATCCATCAAATTCATACACACATAGTGTGCTGCTAATGGTACCGCCCCTAAGGATGCAACGATCATTGTGTACGTATACATACCAAATCGTTCAAAAAACTGTTCCCCTAATGAGCTACCGCCTACGTGGAACATAGTATGCAAAACGGTTCGTTCAAACTTCCACTTTGAAGGATGTCGCAAGGTTAATCCCGTTGTAGTATGTTGTGAAATCGTACGCAGTAATAATAGAGCAATAACGGCACTACTAATCAGTGTCGAAACACCGGCGCCCATGACACCGAGTTCAGGAAAGAAACCAATACCATAAATCAAGAAGAAGTTCATTATAGTATTTAAAATATTACCTACTACATTGGACTTAAAAATAACCTTAGTATTGCCATACCCAATAAGGGCAGCCCCTACAATTTGACTAAAGGATTGGAATATTAGACTAATGACAATAAAACGACCATACCAGACAGCCGTTTCTATATAACCGTCTTCAGCACCTGTAAAGCGTAAGATATGCTCTAAATTAAAGAAACATATTGCCAATAAAGGTACATAAATCAAGAAATTCAAGAGTATGGATTGCTTAAGAACAGCATTCATACCATCAACTTCATCTTCACCGTGGCGGCGAGCTATAATAGCCGTTACCGCAATCGACAGGGCACGACAGAATATAAGCATCACCATCTCTGGCTGCCCCATAATACCTACCGATGCAAGCGCAGACGCACCGAGGGCCCCTACCATGGCTAAATCAATAGCTGTCATAAACTGTAGCATCAAACCTTGTAATGTAGCAGGCCAAGCTATTTTCAAATAATTGCCATACATCTGCTTTGTTGTACCTACAGGACCTAATCGTTCTGTAGCGGGCAACATAGCATCAATGGACAACCATCGTTGTATGCGGTCTAACATAGTAACTCCTATTCATGCAAGATCGTATAAGATTGAGCTATCTATTAGCCCCAATATCTTCTGTATTATATCACAACAATATATGAAAAGTCATTCATATATAATAATTTTATTTAATAATTTATATCAAATTTGCAAAAGAACCTCTTATAGTGTCTGAATATACCCTACTAGGTATTCCAACATATAAGAGGTTCTTTTAATTTTCAGAAAATATTATATCAGTCTATTTTGTGAAATTAATTATCAATTATCAGCCTTTGGATGATAACAATTGACTAACTGCTGCACGCAAGTCTTCTAAGCCTTGTTTAGTTTCAGCTAGTTCTTGACGTTGACGCTCATTTTCAGCTTCCAACGTATTGAGACGAGCCGCTTGATCTGCGATAACAGTTTTTTGTTCACTATTTTCTTTTTTGAGACTAGATACTTCATCTTGCATTACATACACAGAGCTAATAGGGCCTGCTTTGTAACGATCAGGAATATTTTTCTTTTCTGGGCTAGAGCCAAATTTGTGAGTTACACCTGCATTGACCATGTTGCGGTTTGCACCAAGAGATACACCAACGTTGAACATTGTATCTTCATTTGTATAATGTGCAAGACCTAAGGCCGCTGCTGTTTCACCGCGATAGTTACCAACACCAGCCATCACTTGAGTTGGTTCCAATGGGTCATATTGAATTGGTTTCAACGCTGCCATTGCTGCTGCATGCGCACCTACGCGTTGTACCTCACCGGCTACTTGACCAATAGCATCGCCGATTCTAGCATTAGATGCTTTCAACTGACTAACATTAACTGCATCAGTATCATCTGTACCAGGCGCAATACCTTTAAGTTGGTTATTACCATTATTAAGGCCATCCTTAGTCAAGGAAATAGTGCCTGCATTAGGATTATTAGGATTTGCACTGCCTGGTGTAATTGTTATGCCATTACCATCTGTGACAGTTGTATTACCTGCTGCATCTTTAAATGTAGCAGACTTCATATCCTTCAGTTCAGGATTTACTGCATAACTAATTGTTTTACCTGCTTGGCTAACCATCATATTATTGCCCGCTTTGAAAGTAACTGTTTCATCAGTTTTTACTTTTTCAGCTGTTGCAGTTGGTGTGCTATTAATACCAGAGCCTTCTGTACCAATAGTTGCATTCCATCCAGCATTTTCAACGGCGGATTTAACTTGATCTTCCGTAGCAGCACGGCCAGATGCAATATTATTTGGATCCCAAGTTTTGTTAGTTAATCCTGTAACAACACCATCTTTGCCATTTACTGCAACAGGATTATTACCACCTGTAGTAATAATGCCATCTTTACCATCGATGCCTACAGTACCAATTGTAGCCTTGCCATCCTTACCATCAAGAGCAATCTTATCGCCAGCTTTTACAGAACCATTTTTGCCATCGATAGCAACCGCATTAGCACCATCACCAGCCTTGATTGTACCAGTTGTACCATCTACAGTAACTGCCTTAGTTGGATCTGTACCCAATGTAACCTTATCATTCAACTTGTTATCGTAAATGATATGTCCATCAGCGGCAGTAGTTTTAGTCAATACAATATTGCCTGTAGTACTACCAGCACTTTCACCACCATTAGCAGTCAATTCTGTTTTAGACGCCTTAGACTTAGCCTCTAATTGACGTACATTGACAGCATCGGTATCATCTGTACCATCTGCAATATTAGAAATCTTATTGCCACCATTATTGAGACCATCTTTAGTTAAGGATACTGGATCCTTACCAGATGTAGTAATGGTTACACCATCTTTAGTAAGAGCTGTGTTATTACCATTGCCATCATCGATAACTGTACTATCTGCTGTAGAAGTATTTGTTTTTGTACCATCCGTAATCTTAGTACCATCTGCAGTTGTTGCTGTAGACTTAGTACCATCTGCTACTGTATTACCAGCTGCAGTAGATGTATTGGTTTGAGTACCCGCAGTTTGTGTAATAGAATCACCATTGATAACCGTTGTGTTATTACCAGTACCATTGAAGCTTGCAGAATTCATGTTCACAAGGTCTTTATTCAAGGAGTATGTGAAGTCACGCTCATTTTGGTTGATGGTGATATTTTCACCAGCAATCATAGTAACCTTTGCATCTTTACCTACTTTGGCATCTGATTTAGTACCAGTTTGTTTTCCAGATGTAGCAGCATCCTTATCTGCTGTAATTTGCCATGTTTGGTTAGCTGCAGCATCAGCTACTACTTTCAATTGATCCTCGGTAGCAGCACGACCAGATACAGCATTGCCATCCCAAGTCGTATTAGCAAGACCTGTTACATGGTTATTTGTACCATCTACTGTAACGCCACCGATATTAGCAGTTTTACCTGTAATAGTACCAGTAGTACCATCTAACGTTACCGCCTTATTACCACCTGTTGTAATTGTATTATTTACACCATCAATAGCTGCACTACCAATAGTAGCCTTACCCGCTGTACCATCAATAACAATGGCATTAGCACCAGTACCAAATGTCAATGTATCATTAAGTTTTACATTGTAAATTGTATGACCATCTGCAGCCGTTGTAGACGTTAATTTTACATTGCCAGTTGTTGCGTTAGCTGCTTCATCATCATTAGCAGTGATTTCTGTTTTAGATGCTTTTTTAGCTGCATTAATAGCATCTGCTACATTCTTAGCTGTTGCCACACCATCAGTAGCAGGGCCTGTAATAGTGCCATCTGTACCAGCTGTAATAGCCGCTGTTTTTACATCATATTTAACAACGCCTGCATCATCGATAGTAGCAGTTGTTAACGTGCCATCTTTAAAGTTCAAGCCATCAGCTAAGGATACTTGTTTAGCTGAACCATCATTTGCTTTATAAGACAATTTAGTCTTCGTAGCAACTTTAGTACCGTCAATAGTTACCTTGTAATCCTTAGTTGTGCCATCTGCACTTGGAGTACCTGTAACAGTCAAAGGATTATCCGCATCAGTTGTATCAGTACTTACTGTAACTGCACTTACCGCAGATTTCTTAACCTCTGCTTCAGATACTTTTACAGTTAAGTTTTTACCATCTGCATCAGTTGTTACGTATTTACCGTCACCTTTGATGCCCAATGTATCATCTTTAAGATTTACTACACCGGCAGATGTATTAGTATCGCCAGCAAATTTCAAGTTAATAGCATCAGTGCTTGCTTTAGCAGCTTTATTGATAGCATCAGCTACATTTTTAGCAGTTGCTAAACCATCATCACCTGTTACAGATGCTGCACCTGTAGTGGCATTACTATCGATAGTAACACGTTTTGTAGACACCTCTACAGTATCACCATTCATCTTCGTAGAAATGAAATCACCAGTAGCACCTTTTACATTGAACGCTACATCACCATCTTTTAAAGATTGACTAGATGTTGTGCCACTATCTGCACCAAGGGACACTTTACGGCTCACAGCCGCTGCAGCATCATTGATCTTGGTCTTAGTATCATCATTAATATCAAATGTTACCTTACCATCATTATCTACTGTAGCTTTTGTCATTGTGCCATCTACAAAGTCTAAACCTTTAGATAATTTAACGGACTTAGCATCTGTATCAGCAGCTGTATTAGCACGGTATGTTAACGTTTGGCTTGCTACAGTATCTTTCAACTGTTTTACATTTACCGCATCAGTATCATCTGTACCTTCTGCAACCTCTTTAATTTTGTTGCCACCAGCGTTGATCTCATCAAGAGTAAATTGGACCTCTTTACCTGCTGCATTTCGGAAGGCCATGCCTTGAGCACTACCTTGAGCAAAATCCCCATCTTCATCATTAAACATGAGATTTTTAGAATCAAGAGAGCTGCTATTAGGTCCGGCTTGTAAAGATAAAGTACCAACGTCTAAATAAGTATTTGCTGTATTCGGTTGATTTACATCAATACCATTATTGATTCTAATACCATCACGGTCAATTTGTGTATAATTACCTACAGCTGGATCACCAAACTTACCACTAGCATTAATTGCATCAAACTTGATTGTCTCACCTACACCATTTTCAAGAGAAATAGAGTTTAATTTCTTAAGGTCTTTGTTTAATGTGGTAGCGATATTTTTACCAGTTTGTGTAACTGTAATATTGTTATCACCAGTAAAGTCTACAGTATCTCCGCCGGCTACAGTAGTCGGTGTATCACCATTAGTAGATAGTTTCCATGCTGCACCATCTTTAGCTTGGCTAGCAGCTTTATTAATCGCGTCGGCCACGTTCTTAGCTGTTGCTAAACCATCATCACCGGTAACAGAGGCAGTACCTGTAGCATCACTGTTGATAGTGGAACGTTTTGTAGAAACTTCTACAGTGTCGCCATTCATCTTCGTAGAAATGAAGTCACCAGTCGCACCTTTTACATTAAATACTACATCGCCATCTTTTAAGGATTGACTAGATGCTGTGCCGCTATCTGCACCAAGAGAAATATTACGAGCAACTGCAACGGAAGAGTTATCTACTTTAGTTTTAGTATCTGCATCTAAACCAACTGTAACAGTTTGACCATTTACAGTGGCTGTCACACCATTTGTACCAGCCACATTAAGTTTTTGGTTTTTAAGATCAATAGTACCGTTATTTGTACCATCTGTAATATTTAAGTTTTGAGACAAGTTAGCAACAGCTTGCTTAACATCACCAATATTTGCTGCATTGGAATCAGTTGTACCACCACTAGCAACATTAGTAATTGTCTTGTTACCACCGTTGATACCATCAGTTTTATCAATGGAGATGCCACCTACAGTTACTTTATCTGTTGTGATACCAGTACCTGTAATTGCAGTAGTACCATTTGTTAAACCAGATGTGTTCATTACTGTATTGCCAGCTGTAATAGAATCTACTGCAAGATCTTTCTTCGTAGCTACAGTAATTTTCTTTTTATCTGTACCATCTTGAGTGATTAAAATATTATCACCATTGATAAGATCTACTGTATCCCCACCTTGTACAGTTGTTTTATCTGTTGTGCTGGAATTTGTTGTAAGATTCCATGCTGCACCAGCTTTAGCTGCATCAGCTGCTTTATTGATAGCATCGGCTACATTTTTAGATGTTGCTAAGCCATCATCGCCTGTTACAGATGCTGCGCCTGTATTAGCATCACTAGTAATTGCCGCACGTTTAGTGGAAATTTCAACAGTGTTACCATTCATCTTCGTAGATACTAAGTCACCTGTCGCACCTTTCACATTGAATGCCACATCACCATCTTTTAAGGATTGGCTAGATGCTGTGCCGCTATCTGCACCAAGAGAGATGTTACGAGCTACTGCTGTGGACGCATTATCTACTTTAGTTTTTGTAGCTGCATCAAGACCTACTGTAACAGTTTGGCCATTTACAGTTGTAGACACACCATTCGTACCGGAAACAGTAAGTTTTTGATTCTTAAGATTTACAGTACCGTCTGTAGCACCATCAGAAACAGTAAGATTTTGAGACAAGCCATCTACAGCTTTATTGATAGAATCTGCTACATTTTTAGCAGTCGCTAACCCATCTGTAGGGCTATTTACTTTAGCTTTACCATCAGCATCATTAGTAATAGTTTCTGTGGCAGTAGAAATTGTTACAGTACCATTTGTACCTACAGTTGCTTTTGTAAAAGTACCATCTGTAAAGTTTAAGCCATTTGCCAAGGACACTTTGTTTGCATTAGCACCATTAGCTTTGTATGTTAATTGTGTTTGATTAGCTAGCTTAGTAGTATCGATACCAATAGCATAATCCTTGGAGTTAGTACCTGCTGTTGGTGTAATTGTAATAGGATTATCTGCCGTATTAGCCTTGCTAACAGTTACTGCGCCTACAGCTAAATCTTTTACTTTAGCAGAATCAACAGCTACTTGTACACCTGTAGTAGAAGCCTTAGTAGTAACTAGATCGCCATCACCAGCCACTTTAAAGGTTGCATCACCGTCTTTAAGATACTTAAGACCTGTAAATCCTGTATCACCTGTTAAACCAATACCTTTAGTCGTAGCATTTACCGTATTCTTGTCTAGACCAACAACAAGACTACCATTATTCGTACCCACTAAATCAGTTCTAATACCATTAGCACCAATTACTTTTAGTGGACTTTCACTAAGCTTAACACTGCCAGTTTTAGAATTTGTATCTAATTTTAATGTCACGTCAGATACAGCATTCTTAACATCTGTAATGTTAGCTGCATTAGTACCTACATTACCACCGCTAGAAACATTGGTAATTTGTTGACCACCTGCACTAATACCATCTGTACCAAACTTAACAGTTTTCGTACCATTTTTTGCAGTTAAACCATCACGAGTTATGGTCACATTATTACTACCAGTAGTCGGACCAATTTGAAGCGTTGTATTACTCAATACATTATCGCCGGCTTTAAATGAATCGCCAGTAAAGTTTCTACCTTTTACAGAACCATTTGTACCATCTAGAGTAATTTGATTACCACCAGAAGAAACCGTAACAGATTTATTTGCTTTCACAGTATCTACAGTAATCGCCTTATTCAAAGAAGTAGTAATTTTTTTGCCACTACGAGTTACTGTAATATTGTTGTCCCCACCAAAGATTACAGTATCTGATTTATTGATTACTTCAGGAGCTGTAGAAGTATTCTCAGCAGCTAATTTCCAATGATATGCATTGGCAGAAATAGCTTTATTGATAGCATCTGCTACATTTTTAGAATCAGCCATGCCTGTAGCATTTGCAGAAGCTTGACCATTTGTGACATCAATATTTTGTGTTTTACCAGAAATTGTAAGGTTTTGACCGTTGGCAGCTGTTGTAATATATGTATTATCGCCCTTAAGTCCTAATGTACTATTTGCAATATTCACATTGCCAGTATTTACATTACCAGAGAACGCAAGGTTAACACTCTTTAATTGGGCTACGTTAACTGCATCTGTATCTCTTATACCCGCTGCGAGGCCTGTAAGTTGACGTGTTACAGTAGTACCATTACCAATAGAAACGGCACCAGTTGTACTAGTAAGTACATTGCCAGTTAAACCAGAATAAATATCTGTACGGTTTGTATTAGGATTATAACCTTTATTAGTAACACCACCTATTACATTAGCAACTGAATCTCGACCTAAAGCAACACCACCATCTACGGTAGCTATAGAATCAGGACCAATAGCAACAGATTTAACAGCACTTGCATTAGCTCTAGTACCAATAGCAATAGAATATTGAGATGTGGAGTTAACGCGACTGCCTATGGCAATTGATTCTAGACCATTAGCTGTCGTAGCAGAACCGATTGCAAGAGCTCTATTGCCTGTAGCTTTCGTTGGCGTAGATCCATAAGAACCAATGGCAATAGTTCCATCACTATTTGCTGAAGCACTACCACCTAACGCCACAGAATTATCACCATCAGCCGTTACATTCATACCCATAGCAACACTATTAAATTTATTAGCCTTAGCAGCTTGACCAACTGCAACACCGCCTAACGCAGCCGTAGTTCTATTAGTACCTACAGCAACACCATTTTTACCTATTGCAGATGATAGATGACCTACCGCAAGGGAATTTTCTCCCGTAGCAGTAGTTTGCATACCAACAGCAGTAGCCGATGTAGCACTAGCTGTAGATAAAATACCTAAAACTGTTGAAGACGCGCCTGTAGACGTATTCTTTCTGCCTACTGCTACCGCACCTTCACCGGTAGCTTGAGATTCAGAACCAACAGCTAGAGAATTAGATGTTTTAGCATTTGTCTTATAACAAATACTTACACCTGCACCACCATCTGCCTTAGCAGCAGTACCAATCGCTACGCTATATCCACCAGAAGCAACCGCATAATTATTAAATTGATCGGATGATGCGCCACCAATAGCAACATCGCCAGCATTAGTTGCTTGTGCATATGTACCACCTGCAAAAGCGCCAAAGCCAGTCGCCTGAGTAGCACTACCAATAGCAGTACCACGAACACTAGAATTCGCGATTAGGCCTAAGGATACACCACCTCTGCCAGTCGCATGAGCACCAGCACCAATAGCTACAGCTGGTTGAGCTGGATCAGCATATTGTGAATTAGCTATTGCTCTGTAACCGATAGCAATAGATTGATTACTGTTGGACTGGGATTCATTACCGATAGCAAGACCATTAGTTAAGTTTGAATACATTTTAGTACCGCCCTCAATAGTTCCAGTCGGTCTATCTGCTGCACTTACATCTGCAACTACACCAACTTGCATCGCCAAGGCAGCTAAAATACTAGCTACTACGATTTTCTTTTTCCCTGTTTTGTTCTTAGCCATTTCAGATACTACAACATAGCATTGTTTTGACTTAGACCAAATGACTTTAAATATCTTATTCATACATTTTCCTTCTTTAAATTACTAACCCTCAACTATATAAAGTATATGTTCCACACTTCTCTCAGTCTGGAAATAATGAAAGCTACGCAGACTTTCATTTATAAAACCTATCTTTAATTTTACCATAATTCATCTAATCTTCTCAATTTAAAAGTGTATTTTTTGGATATTTACTATTATCTCAATTATGCATAGAGTATGCTTAAACACGCAGTATTATCATAATTCATTTATAATTCACCTTAATAAATTGCATATTTTATGAATTTTTATGCTTCTAATTGAGAATGAAAAGAATATTAGATTTCATTACAAAATTAATCATCGTCTAAAAATATTCATAAATTATTCCTTTTATACAGTTTTATTGATAATTTTATTAATCATTAAATCAGAATTTTCAGACTATTTTATTTTACAGATATAGCTTTAATAAACTATTTTTATTTTCATACTAAAAAGAGCCTCCTCTTTCGAGGAAGGCTCTTTATAGTTTTACATATCCATTCACGGGATATACATAGTTCTAACTATATGTACAATATGATTATGCTTTATTTGCCAACAATTGGTTAACTGCTGCTTTCAACGCATCAATTTCAGATTGTTGTTGTTCAAGCTTGGATTTGTACTCTTCATTTTGGGAACGCAAGTGACTTACTTCATCTTGCATTACGTAGATAGAGCTGATAGGACCCGCTTTATAACGTTCTGGAATCGCATCTTTTCTATCACGGCTACCACCAAATTTATGAGTTACACCAGCATTAATCATGTTATGGCTAGAACCAAGTGTAACACCAACATTGAACATAGTGTCTTCAGTTTTGTAGTGGGCAAGACCGATTGCACCAGCTGTTTCACCACGGTAGTTACCAATACCAGCCATGATTTGTGTTGGTTCCAATGGATCATATTGGATTGGTTTCAACGCTGCCATAGCCGCTGCATGAGCACCAACACGTTGTGTTTCAACACCTACGCGATTAATAGCTTGTTGTAAACCAGCTTTAGTTTCTTTCAATTGGCTAACGTTTACTGCATCTGTGTCAGCTGTACCAGGTGCTACACCATGAATTTGGTTACCACCATTGTTCAAGCCATCTACAGTAAGGGATACAGGGCTAGCTGCAGCATTTGCAGGATTAATAGTCATGCCTGCACCATTAACTGTTGTAGCGTTACCAGCTGCATCTTTTACAGTTGTACCAGCAGGAGTGATCTTAGTGGATGGACCATTTTCATCACCTACAGTTACACTGTTAAGACCTTTCACGTCTTTAGCTAGGCTATATGTGAAAGTAGTACCGTCTTGTTTAACTTCAAGATTATCACCGGCTTGGAATTTAACAGTATCGCCGCCTTGTACTTTTTCAACAGTACCGCCAGCTGCAGTTACATTCCATGCAGATAGATCTTTAACTTGTTGTTTACCAGCAGGTGTTAAGTTGCTCAAGTCTTGATTTGCTGCATTATCGATTTTTGCTTTTGTTGCATCATCGATTTTAACAGTTACATCTTCACCATTAGCTACCGTCGTTAAACCGTTTTCGCCTTTGATGTTAAATTTCACATCACCAGTGCTCAAGGATTTCTCTGTTGTAGAACCAGTGTTACCACCTAAGGAAATCTTACGACCGATAGCTTCTGTGTTTTTATCAATCTGAGCTTTGTTTTTCGCAATATTATCAGCATTTTTACCAATGTTAGTTTTATTTTCTGCTACTTGGTCATCAACTTGTTTCAATTGATCTTCAGTTGCAGCACGACCACTTACAGGTTGTGTTTTACCTGGAACCCAAGTTTTATTAGTCAAGCCTGTTACTTCTGGAGTTTCTACACCATCAGTTGCTTTTACTTTTGGAGCTGTAATTGTGTCATTAGCAGTTACAGTATCGAATGTTACATCTTTCTTAGTTGCAATTGTGAAGTCTTTACCATTTTGAGTAATGGAGATGTTATCACCATCGATGAACTTAACTGCGTTACCACCTTCAACCTTTTCAGCAGTACCATTGTTAGCCACTACATTCCATGCGGATAAATCTTTAACTTGTTGTTTACCAGTATCTGTTAAGTTGCTCAAATCAGTATTTGCTGCGTTGTTGATTTTGTTTGCAGTATCATCATCTAACTTAACAGTTACATCATCACCATTAGCTTCAGTAACGATACCGTTTTGCCCTTTAATATTGAATTTCACATCGCCTGTGCTCAAGGATTTTTTGTCAGTAGAACCAGTGTCACCACCTAAGGAGATTTTACGAGCGATTGCTGTTGTATTTTTGTCAATATTATCTTTATTTGTTTTAATATCGCCAGCATTTTTATCGATAGCAGTTTTGTTATCAGCAATATTTTTCTTGTTCTTAGCTACTTCATCATCAACTGCTTTCAATTGATCTTCAGTCGCAGCACGACCAGATACAGGTTGTGTTACACCTGGATTCCAAGTAGTATTTGTTAAACCACTCACTTCAGGAGCTGTAATTTTTTGATTTGCTGTAACGTTGTCAAATGTTACATCTTTCTTTGTGGCAACAGTGAACTCTTTACCATTTTGTGTAATGGTAACATTATCACCATCGATGAATTTAACTGTATCGCCACCTTGAACCTTTTCAGCAGTACCATTGTTAGCTACTACATTCCAAGCTGCTAAATCTTTAACTTGTTGTTTACCATCTGGAGTTAAATTGCTCAAATCACGGTTTGCTGCATTATCGATTTTATCTTTTGTAGCATCGTCCAATTTAACAGTTACATCTACGCCATTAGCTGCAGTAGTAATGCCATTTTCACCTTTAATGTTGAACTTCACATCACCTGTGCTCAAAGATTTTTTATCTGTATCACCATCATCACTACCTAAGGAGATATTACGAGCAATAGCCGTTGTATTTTGGTCAATTTTATCTTTGTTTGACGCAATTTCCCTTGCATTGTTAGCAATATCGTCAGCATTTTTATTGATAGCAGTTTTGTTAGCCGCAATATCACCAGCATTTTTAGTAATATTAGCTTTATTTTTTGCAATATCATTAGTATTTTGAGTAATATTGCCTGTATTTGTTTTGACTTGATCGTCAACTGCTTTCAATTGATCTTCTGTAGCTGCACGGCCAGATGTAATGTTATTTGGATCCCAAGTTTTATTAGTCAAGCCTGTTACTTGAGGTGTTTCTACACCTGTTGTAGCCTTCACTGTTGGTGCTGTAACTGTTTGATTTGCAGTAACAGAATTGAATGTTACATCTGGCTTAGTTGCAAATGTGAAGTCTTTACCAGATTGTGTAATGACAATGTTATCACCATTGATATATTTAACAGTGTCGCCACCTAACACTTTTTCTGCAGTACCATTATTAGCAACTACATTCCAAGCAGCTAAATCTTTAACTTGCTTTTTACCATCTGGAGTCAAGTTGCTCAAATCTTTGTCAGCAGCGTTATCGATTTTATTTTTAGTATCTGTATCAAGTTTAACTGTTACATCATTACCGGAAGCGGTTGTAGTAATACCATCTTCACCTTTAATAGTGAAGTCTACATCATCAGCGCTTAAGGATTTCTTAGTTGTAGTACCAGTATTACCATTTAAGAAAATCTTACGCGCAATAGCTGTTGTATTTTTATCGATTTCTGTTTTGTTATCAGCAATCTTTTGCTTATTATCTGCAATATCAGTAGTATTTTGAGTGATATTGTCTTTATTAGCTTTAACTTGATTATCAACTTGTTTCAATTGATCTTCTGTAGCCGCACGACCAGGTACAGGTGCTGTTTGACCTGGAGTCCAGTCTCTATTAGTTAAGCCGGTTACTTGAGGTGTCACTACGCCTGTTGTAGCGTTCACAGTTGGAGCTGTAATTGCTTGTGTAGCTGTTATGTTATCAAATGTAACATCTTTCTTTGTGGCAATTGTAAAGTTTTTACCAGCTTGTGTAATTTCGATGTTATCACCATCGATGAACTTAACAGTGTCGCCACCTTTAACATTTTCAGCAGTACCACTGTTAGCGACCACTTTCCAAGCAGCTAAATCTTTAACTTTTTGTTCACCTGCAGGATTCAAATTGCTCAAATCTTTGTCAGCAGCGTTATCGATTTTATTTTTAGTATCTGTATCAAGTTTAACTGTTACATCATTACCAGCAGCTGTTGTAGCAATACCATCTTCACCTTTAATTTTGAAGCTTACAGCTCCATCATTTAAGGATTTCGCTGTTGTAGAACCAGTATTACCTTCTAAGGAAATTTTGTTAGCAAGTGCAGTTTTGTTAGCTTCTGCTTTAGCGTCTGTTTTCTTCAATTGAGATACATTGACAGCATCTTTATCTGCTACACCATCAGCTACGTTGGTAACTTTCTTGTCGCCTGCATTGATGCCTTTGTCGCCATCAATTTTTACAGTTGGATTACCTGCAGCATTGTTGAAAGATGCACTGTTCAAGCCAGTAAGTTCTTTCTTCAAGGACACAGAGATATTTTTATCATTTCTAGCAACCGTAATATTATCGTCGCCAGAGAAATCTACTTTATTACCTTTTTCAACCGTTACTGGTGTTGCTTCACCATTAGCGGAAAGGTTCCATCCGTATTTATTTTGATCAATAGCCTTATTAATTGCATCAGCCACGTTAGCAGCATCTGCCATGCCCGCTGTGCCTGTAGCTGTACCATTTGTTACAGTAATATCTTGCTTTTTACCAGCAATTGTAATTTTCTTGCCATTAGCTGTAGTTTCAATGTATGTGTTATCGCCATTTACAGCTAATTTGCTATTTGCTAAATTCACATCGCCACTACCAGTGTCGCCTGTGAAAGCAAGGTTAACGCTCTTCAATTGTGCTACGTTAACAGCATCTGTATCAGCTGTACCAGCAGCAACATAGTTGATTTGGCGAGTTTGATCTGTTGTACCGACAGCAACACCACCTAATGTAGATGTTAAAGTAGCACCACTTAAACCAGCATATTTATCAGTGCGACCAGTATTGGAATTATGGCCTGCTATACCTGCTGCAGTACTAGCCGCAGATTTAGAGCCAATCGCAACACCATTAGTAACTGTTGCACTTGCACCATCACCGATAACTACAGATTTTTCTGCAGCTGCAGTTGTAGATGCATTTGGACCAATGGCAATAGAGTTAGTTGCCTCTGCACCTTTGTTATTTTTATTAGGTGTATCATCAGAATTAATAGATACATATTTATGTGAAAGTTCGTTTGCAATAGCAGCTAACTGAGAACCGTTGATTGCGTCTGTAGAGGTAGCACTTACTTCACCAGGTGCTACGTTTTTTAATTGACGTTCATAACCTGCAGAACCAAAGGATACAACGTCACCGGGTAAAGTATTTTCGCCACCTCGCCATGTTGCCACAACACCACTTGGCAATGTATAACTAGTTTGTTTTGTACCAGCTAAATCAGTAGTAGAGCCACCGCCTAATGCAATAGAATTATCTCGGTTTGCTTTCGCACCAGTACCGATAGCAACAGCATTTGTAACATCATCAGTAGACGTACTACCAGCAACTCGATCCTTAGCATTAGCGGCTGTCCCAATAGCAATACTTGCATTACCGGATTGAGCCTTCATACCTAGAGTAATACTCGCATGACCAGCTGTAGCTCTTGGCCATCTAGGGTTAGACAAGTCATGTCCAGTCAATTTAAGAACTGCATCTTTTAATGATCCCGGAACAAGGTCCCCACTTTTATTATCTGTATAAGTTACAGTTCGACCATTTGCATTATCTGTATCATCGCCACCAATAACAATAGATGCGTCACCTTTAGCATATGTATTACCACCGATAGCAATACTTTGGTCGCCCTCTACAATAGCACCGTCATTATCAGCAGCACCACCACCAATGGCAATCCCTTGTTTACTATTTTTTACTTTTGCATTTGTACCAATCGCAATCGTAGTATTACCCACAGCAGATGCTTTCGAACCAACGGCAACACTGGCCGTACTTAATGCGGCAGGACTACTAGTAGAATATGCTCCGTTACCAATAGCAATACTATCATTACTATCAGTCTTTGCACCGGTACCGATTACAACAACATCGTTTTGATTAGCCGTTGCACCTTTACCTATACCAACTGCATTTAAACCTGTAACACTAGCACCGGAACCAAATGCAACTGCAGTCGCATTGCTACCACTAGGTACATCATTTACCGCCAATGCCACATTAGCGTTAGTCATAGCCAATGCTGCAAATACAGCAGCTACAACAATTTTCTTTTTACCGCTATTGTTTTTAGCGAATTCAGATACTACTACGTAGCAATTTTTAGATTTGTTCCAAACTACTTTAAAAATCTTGTTCATTCATTTCTCCTTTAAACTACTATAAAGCTCTCAAACTTCTATATAACAAGTAACCTCTATTTCAAATTTTTCGATATAGCGAGTATACCAAATTTTTCGATATGCTTGCAACCCCTTTTCACTAATATTTCATTTTTGGAATAGCTATTGCAAATACAGCAATAACGGGAGTTCTTTAAACCCCTTATAAAACAAAACCTAATAATTGGGGTGATTTTATACCATAATTTAGAAGAGAAGATGAATTTAAACTCACATTTTAACTTTTTCCATATAAATATAATTGATAAATTATAAAAATAATTGTCAAAACGCCTTATATAGCTACACTCTAATAACCCCACCTGTTTTACAGCACTATATTTCATTAAATTTTTATAAATTAATATTTCAGTCAAATTGAGATACATTGGCAGGCAAAAACAAAAATAACGTCTAAAGAATAATCTCTTTAGACGTTATTTTTTATATGACATTATTTAATTTAAATACATAAGCACTTTGTTCATGTGCTAATTTAATCCGCTTATGTAAACGTTCCATATACGCTCGGTATATATCTTGCGCTTCGTCAATAGATACGATATTAAAGTTAATCCCATCCCCTACCGGCAATTGGCTAAGCCGAGGTAGGTCCGCGGTAATGATAGTGCCTATTTTTGTATAGCCCCCTGTTGTTTGGCGATCTGCCATGAGGACAATGGGATGTCCATTCGATGGCACTTGGATAGAACCAAATACGGCACCATCAGAAATAATATCTGCACTGTCTACGTGTTCAATTTCAGGACCATCTAAGCGGAAACCCATACGGTCACATTCTACAGTCAGTGTATAGA
>ERZ1699259.487-NODE-487-length-16975-cov-2.796949_pt1 | contig 16975 bp, 12 predicted proteins | sample MGYA00581525_ERZ1699259 | MGnify/ENA primary metagenome ERZ1699259 (study PRJEB42319, sample SAMD00040332) | human oral metagenome | material: saliva | host: Homo sapiens | study: EMG produced TPA metagenomics assembly of PRJDB4115 data set (Metgenomic analysis of... | reverse complement strand
GCGCAGGGCCGGCTAGGGCGGGCGGGGCTGGAGTTACAGGCGCCTTGGCTGCGGCGTCGTCGCAAAATAATGCGGCCCCACTAAACGCAGCCGCAACCACCCACTCAGCGCAGCCTGAAGTAAAGCTCGGCTGGCCGGTCACCGCCGGAACCCCCTCAAGCCCGGCCACCAGCGCTTTTGCACCAGCCTCACATCGCGAAGAAATTGACGCTGCAGGCAAGCCTCAAATCGGCAAAATCATTGCAGTTTGGGGTACCCTCGGGGCGCCTGGGCGCTCCACCTTGGCACTGGCATTGGCTGCCTACCTAAACGAGCAGGGCAGCACCATTTTGGTTGACTGCGACATTAACGCTCCCGCACAGGTACAGCTGCTGGGACTGCCTGAAGACTCCTCTGGCCTGGCTAGCGCCGCACGCCTGGCCACCCACGGCGAGCTCGACTCCATCCGCCTGGTACAAACCCTGCTCAGCGCCAAAGCTGACCTGCAGGTACTAACTGGCCTGGGACGCTCAGGGCGCTGGCGTGAACTGCCGGTGGCCTCCATGAATAAGGTCTGGGAAGTTTGCCGTCACACCGCTGAATACACGGTGGTGGACCTAAGCGGTGGGCTGGAAGAAGAACGGGTAGAAGACTTCGCCATGGAACCCGACCATGACGCCGTCGCCGCCGCCCTACTTGAACAAGCAGACCTGACTTTGATTGTGGGCGCGGCCGACCCAGTAGGTATTAGGCGCCTAATCCAGCTGCTCAACTCCAACCGTCAAGCAGTTGGTGGACGCCGCCAGGTGGTAGTTAACCGAGTACGCTCAAGCACCGCCGGGGCCGACCCCAACACCGCTATCGGCAGCGTACTTGCCCGCTACACCAGCGCTTCAGACATTGTCTACGTGCCGGCAGACTATCGCCTATTCGATAAGGCCCTGATGCAAGCCCAGCCGGTGGCAGTGGTGGAAAGCCGCAGCGCGGCCGCCAAATCCATTGCCAAACTGGCCAAACTAGTGATGACCCAGCTGGCTTAAGCGGCTAGCTTTGGCGAGGCGCTAGCGCTTTAGTTCCGGTTAGGCCGTTAAACTAAACGTTATGCGCGTATATCTACCTGCCACAGTGGCGGACCTTTCCGCCCCGGCCATTACCTCCCGCCAGGCTCACGCCGCCACCGCTTCACTGGCTGCGGCGCTACCTGACGAAGACGAGGAAGGTCTGGAAGTGTCGGCCTGCCTGTGCGCAGCCGACTCCTCAGTAATTGCCATCTCTGAGCAAGATGAGGCGCAAAAACGCTACCGTCGCGTAGTAATTGCTGCTGACGTGGAGCGTGAGAACCTGCGTGAATTAGAGGTCGACGACGAAACCCTACCTGGCACTGTCCAGGTGCTGGTGGATGTGCCCTGGGATGACGTGGCCGCAGTATTGGCAGATGAAGATCAAGCCAGCGCGGATGTAAAACTAGCAGCCGAAGGCGACGAGGAAGCTTTTGAACGCAGCGCTGACGCCGATCTGCTCTGGTTCGACGTGTGTGAAGTGGCGGTACTGGCCAAAAACTGGTCCTAAACTCGCGCGCAGGACCTAAACACGCGTGCAGGCCCTAAACTCGTGTGCAAGCTTGAGGACACGCCAGACTTGCCAGCGGCGAGGGCGCGCACCTAAACCCGTGTGCGCAGGGTAGAGCCACCGCCAAGCAGGGGACGCACCTCAACGGCGGCAGGGATAGCGCGCTTTAGCTCGCTAACGTGAGAAACAATCCCCACTACGCGCCCGCCTGAATGCAAGGCGCTAAGCACGTCCATAACCTCAGCCAGCGTGCCCTCATCAAGGGAACCAAAACCCTCATCAATAAACAGGGTGTTCATCTCGATGCCCCCATTTTGGGTGGCCACCACATCAGCCAAAGCTAGGGCTAAAGCCAAAGACACATAGAAACTCTCGCCGCCTGAAAGTGTACGTGGAGAGCGGGTAGTGCCACTTAAATGGTCAACCACCGCCAGGCCCAAGCCCTGCTTCTGCTGGCGAGTGTCTTCCTCACTATCAACATTAATCAGCTCATAGCGGCCCGCCCCAATCACTCCCAGGCGTTCATTGGCGAACACTAACACCTGGCGGAAATGGGCCTGCAATACCCAAGCAGACAGTGTCAAGCGAGCCTGGTTGTCGCCATTGGCGGCGCTAGCCAAAGCCAATAGTTGGCCATCCTTATCGCTGGCCTTACTACGGCGAGCCAAAAGCTCATTTAGCTTAGCTAGCTGCGCATTTACCTGCCCGGCAAACGCCTGCCAGGTACTGGCGTAGGTTTGGCACGCTTGCGTTTTAGCCTGAGCCTGCTCTAGCTGGCCCTGGGTTTGCTCTAGCGGGGGAGGAGTCAGCTCAATTCCTTCAAGCTCAGCCAAAGCCGCCTGGTTAATGGATAAGGATTTTTCGTAGCTGGCTGAGGTAGCTTTCAAAGCGGCCAAATCTAGCCCGGCAAAAGCCTGACAGGCCTGCGCATAGTCATCCTGGACGTTGGTGGTGCTGGTGTCTTGGGTTGGCTCTGCTTGGGTTGGCTCTGTCTCGGCTGGGTCTGTAGGGGCAGGGGCCGCCGGTTTAGCGCTGTGATCAGCAAAGTTGGCGCTGGCCTGGGCCCATTGCGTGGCGAAACTGTCAGCGGCCTGCTGCGCACGCTTTTTACATTGGTCCAGCTCCTGGGCGGCGTTAGCCAACTGCTCAAGGGCGGCGGCCAACTGACTCAAATACTCAACCTTCGCGGCTACACTCTCAAATCCCTCACAGCTTAGCGAAGCCGCATCGGCCTCAATCTTTTCACCCAACAACTGGATCTCTTTAGCGTCACCAGCCAGGCGAGCCTGGGCCGTCTGATTATCTGCCCGCAGCGCCTCAAGCTGCCCATTTAGCTTGGCAATCTGCGCCTTACAGCTGCTTGCCTGCTCACTAGCCTGCTGGGCTGCCGCCAGAGCCGCTTTAGCTTCCTGTAACTGCTCACGGGCCTGGGCTGGGCTTAGCTGGCAAGGCTGAGCTGCAAGTTGGGCGGCCAGTTTTGTTACCCATTCGCTGGCCTGCGAAAGCTCGCCTTGAACCTCATTAACTTTCTCAAGGGCCTGATCTAGCTGCTCCTGGCTGATGTTCTCACCGCCCTGGGTGGCTGGGGCCGGGTGCTCGGTGGCGCCGCAGACCGGGCAAGGCTCACCAGCAACCAAGTTTTGCGCCAAGTTCAGGGCCGACTGGCTTAGCCACTGCTCCAACATGTGCTTATGTCTCTGGCTAGCCTGCTTTAACTCCAGCGCCACGAGCTGTTGAAGTTTGCGTGCCCGCTGATGATCTTTGACTAGCTGCTCATGGGCTTTAGCTAGTTTCAGGGTCTGGGCGGCTTGCTCCTGGGCCAGCTGGGCAGCGGGTAAGGTGGCGGCCTGCTCGTTTAGCTGCTCCAAAAGCTCCTGCTTGGAGGCAATTTGGGTGGGCAGCTGATTTTCGCGTTCGCGTCCCTGGGCTAGTTTGGCACTGGCGCTTTCGTGGGCCTGGGTTTTGGTCTGTAAATCACGACGCCGCCCGGCCAGCCCCGCCTCCAATTCTACCTGCGGGTTTAGGGCTGCCACCTGGGCGGTTAGCTGCACACTTAAGGCCTGGGCACCTCGGTAATCTAAAGGCTGTAAAACAGCTTGTGCGTGCTCATCTGACTCCAGCTGCTCAAGCGCCAGAGCCTGGCTTAGCTGGCGCTGCGCTACAGCTTGCTGGGCCTGTTTTAGCTGCTCATGCCAAGGCTTTAAGTCAGATAGAGCCTGCAAGGCCTGAATCTGGGCTAGGCGCTGCCTCTGCGCAGGCCCCTGGGCCACTAGCTGCTCATGCTCTTTAGTAAGCGACAAATAGCGTTCCTGGCGGGCTGCCAAATCACGCTGAGAAGCAAATTCGCTGCGTAATTTATCTTCCTGTCCTCTAAGCGCGCTCACTTCCAAATTGGCGCAACGCTGGTTGTGCTCCAGCCAGGGCGTAAGCGGCTTAAACCGGCTGTCCCAAGCGGTTTCTAGCGGGTCAAACTCGCAGTCAACTTCCGGCACCGGCTCGTAGACCAGGCAGCGCGCCGGGTCTAACTGAGGCGCCTCATCTAACAGCGAGGCCAACACCCCCAAATTGGCTCGCAAGGTAGCGTCTAAAGCTTCCTGATTCTTTTTGACCTTACGGGCACGCTCAACTAGATCAAGCTGCAAATCTTCAAAAATCGTGGTGCCAAATAGCTCTTGCAGCAGATCTTGGCGGTCTTTTGAAGTTGAACGCAAAAACTGGGCGAACTTACCTTGCGGTAAAACCACGGTTTGGGTGAATTGCTCACGGCTTAGGCCTACAATGCGGGTTATTTCAGTGCCGACGTCGCTGGTTTTAGTAAGTGGTTCACTTACTTCCCGCAGCTGCTCATCTAGCTTAAATAGCCAGGCTTTAGCGTTTTGTTTAGTGACGCCTTTACCGTTTTTCTTAACCCGCTCATAGGCTGGTTGGCGACGCACCTTATAGTTACCTGAGGAGGTAGAAAAAATCAGCTCCACTTCAGTTTTAGCCTGCTCACTGGCATAGCGTGAACGGATCCGGCTATCGGAAGAATCCCTACCGCCAGAAACCTTGCCATAAAGAGCAAACACAATTGCATCAATAATAGTTGATTTACCCGCCCCGGTAGGGCCAGAGAGTAGGAACCGGCCGGTGTCGCTAAAAGCCTCAAAATCAATAACTTCGTGGCCTGGAAATGGCCCCACCGCATCCATCGTTAGCCGCAAAATGCGCATCAGTGCGCCTCCTTAACAACTTTTTCATAGCTGCTACGCAAAATCTGGAGCTGGTAGGGATTTAACTCAATACCCATCTCATCCATAAAACCTTGGCTTAACTGCAAGGGGGAAAGCGTGTTGTCGCGGTTAAGACGCGGGGAGTCAATTTGCTGGGGCAAATCTGTTTGCTCAAACACGCACAAGCCCTTAAAACGCTGCTTGAGTTGAGCTAAAGCCTGCGGTGGACGCGCTCCAGCCAGGCGCACCCGCAGCCAATGCTCACTGTATTTATCAAAATCGGGTCCCATTAGCTGCTCAAAAGTGCCGCTAATAGTGGCAATAGGTTGGAAGCTGGGCACAGCCACCCGCTCCAAGCTAACTAGCCCGGCGCCGTCAAACTCAGCGATAACAGAAGACTTTTCAAACTCAGCCTCCCCAAAAGACAGGGGCACCGGTGAGCCGCTATAGACCAGTCGCGCCGGTGGGCGGGCAGAGTCTAAGTCACCTAAAGCTATCTCCTGGGGGCGGTGCAAATGCCCTAAAGCTGCATAGGCCAGGCCCGGGACTTGGGTAAAAAGCGCGCTGGGCACGCTATCAACCCCACCCACGCGAATATCGCGTTCAGACTGGCTAGCTTGGCCGCCCACCACAAAAGCATGGGCCATCACCAACACCGGTGTTTTCGGCTTATGCGCCGCCAAATCCGCCTGTACCAGGCGCAGCGCGGCGCCCACCGCCGCCTCATGGGAGCGCGCCAGCATCTGCCAAGTTTGTGGATGCTCCTCGCCTTCAGCCCACACTTGCTCACCCAAAAGCCGCAAGTGAGAGGGCAAAGTGACCCGGGCGGCGTCGGGATCAAGATAAGGCAGGGGATAAACCCGCAAACCAACCCGGCCACTGGCGTCAGGAAAGTCATAGCCGCGCCCACAATTTTCAATCCGGGCCCCAATAGTTAGGCGCTCATTTAGCTGCTCAGCGTTGAAGCCTAAACGAATATCACTGTCGTGGTTGCCGGCAGTTAACACCACGCGGGTCAGCTCAGTTAGCCGCCTAAATGCCTCATCAGCCAGGGCCACCGACTGGGTGGGGGCAACCGCGCGGTCAAAAACATCCCCAGATAGCACCACCAAATCAATTTTTTGGTCTTTAACCACCTCAATGAGGTGATCCAAAAAAGCGCTGTGGATCTCATGCAGATCATGGCCGTGGAAGAAACGGCCCAGGTGCCAGTCGGAAGTGTGCAACACGCGCATAAGCAAAGTGTGCCACTTGCGGCCTATCTAGGCCGACAATTTGCCTGTCGACCCGTTAGACTTGAGCAGTGGCCATTGACTTTTCAGCTGAAATTGAGCGACTAGAACACACCTACTCTTCCATCGCAGCAGTAACCGACCCGCAAGCACTGCGGGTACGCATCGACGAATTAAGCGAAAAAGCTGCCGCCCCAGACCTTTGGGATGACCCCGAGGCGGCCCAGGTGGTCACCAGCGCCCTGTCCCACGCCCAGGCTGAACTGGCGCGCGTGGAGAAGCTGGGCGAGCGCATTGAAGACCTACAAGCCATGGTGGAGCTAGCTGAGGAAGAAGAAGGCGACGAGCGCGAGGCTATCCTCGACGAGGCCGGCGCTGACCTGGAAGCTATCTCCAAAGACCTGGCAGATCTGGAAATCCGCACCCTACTTTCGGGCGAATACGATCAGCGCGACGCCGTAGTAACTATCCGTTCAGGTGCCGGCGGTGTGGATGCGGCAGACTTCGCCCAGATGCTGCTACGCATGTACCTGCGTTGGGCTGAACGCCACGAATACCCGGTTAAAGTGCTGGACACCTCCTACGCTGAAGAAGCTGGTCTAAAGTCGGTTACCTTCGAGGTGCATGCCCCCTACGCTTACGGCACGCTTTCGGTTGAGGGCGGCACCCACCGTCTGGTGCGTATCAGCCCCTTCGACAACCAGGGCAGGCGCCAGACTTCATTTGCGGCGGTTGAGGTTATTCCTCTGATTGAATCCACCGACCACATCGAAATTCCTGAAACCGATATCCGCATTGACGTCTTCCGCTCCTCAGGCCCGGGTGGTCAGAGCGTTAACACCACCGACTCGGCTGTGCGCATCACCCACTTGCCCACCGGCCTGGTGGTGTCCATGCAGGACGAAAAGTCCCAGATCCAAAACCGCGCCGCCGCCATGCGCGTGCTGCAGTCGCGCCTGCTGCTGCTAAAGCAGCAGGAAGAAGACGCCAAGAAGAAGGAACTGGCTGGCGACGTTAAGGCATCCTGGGGTGACCAGATGCGCTCCTACGTGCTCAACCCCTACCAGATGGTTAAGGACCTGCGTACCAGCTACGAGGTGGGTAACCCTGAATCTGTGTTCGACGGCGACATTGACGGTTTCATCGACGCTGGCATCCGCTGGCGCAAGCAGCAAGAAAGCGCTGAGTAAGCGTCAGGAGCAAGAAGGCGCTGAGTACAAGAAAGCGCCGAGTAAAAGCGCCAAATAAAACGCTAGTGGCCAGCCGGTTTAAACCGGCTGGCCACGACTTTTTTGGGGGCGGTTTAGGCGCGCATTTGAGGGGCGCTTTAGGCTCGCGCCCAGGTTTTTACGCGCCAGCGGGCATCGCCGCTAGGCGGACGCCAATGGCTATCGCTGGCACTGGCTTCTAGACGGAAACGTGAATAATCCACTTGGGGAGCCAGGGTTAACTGGCGCCCATGCAACGGCCCCAGCTTGGCGCGGGCATCTAGCTCCAGCTCGCTAATCACCAGCACATCAGCCAGATCGCTGTCTAAAGCCAGCTGATACACCTGGGCTCCACCTACCACCCAAACCCTTGGGAAAGTACGGTAAATACCCTCACGCGAATCTGGGCCCAGGCCCGCGCCAGCCAACTGCAAAGCTTCATCTAGGGTGGATGCGCAGGTGGGCCCAGCTACACCCCGGCGGGTAAGCACCACACAGTTACGTCCAGGCAGGGCCCCACCCAGCGAATGCCAGGTGCGCGAACCCATAACTACGCCGCAACCCATGGTGGCGGCCCGAAAATGCTTGAAATCAGCCGGCACCCGCCAGGCCATGTCACCGTCAACCCCAAGCACGCCGTCGTCAGACTGGGCCCAAATCAGCCCCACGCGCCCCAAAGCCGGAGACAAAGCCGGCGCCGTCGTGGTTGCCGGCGCCGTAGCAACTACACCGCTCACACCGCTACCGGAGCCTTAATCGTGGGGTGGTGACGGTAGCCATCAGAAGCATCAATGTCATCCATCTGATAGCTGTCAATCGAAGCAGCCGGGCGCAAATGCAAAGTGGGGAAGCTATAAGCCTGCGGCACCCGGCTAAGCTGCGTGCGCACCTGCTCCAAGTGGTTCAAATAAATGTGGCAGTCCCCGCCAGTCCACACCAGCTCACCGGGCTGCAAACCAGTTTGCTGCGCCAACATATGCACCAGCAGCGCATAGGAAGCAATATTGAAGGGCACCCCTAAGAATAGGTCGGCGCTGCGCTGATAAATCTGCAAAGACAGCTTGCCGTCGGCCACATAGCACTGGAAGAAAGCGTGACAAGGCGCCAGCGCCATATCCTGCAAAGCCCCCACATTCCAGGCCGAAACAATCATCCGGCGCGAATCAGGGTTAGCCCGCAAATCCGCAACTAGCTGCGCAATCTGGTCATAGGTGGCCCCGTCAGCACCCTGCCAGCTACGCCACTGGTGCCCATAAACCGGCCCCAGCTCACCGGCGGCGTCGGCCCACTCATCCCAAATAGTGATGCCGCGCTCTTGCAACCAACGCACATTAGTGTCGCCACGCAAAAACCACAGCAGCTCACCCTTAACCGCCTTCATAGCCACAAACTTGGTGGTAATACGCGGAAAACCCTTGCTTAAGTCATAGCGCAACTGGCGGCCAAAAACACTGAGCGTGCCCGTACCGGTGCGGTCAGATTTACGGGCACCACTGGTGAGCACCTCAGCTAAAAGCTCCTCATAGGCCACATCCACGCCTTCAGGCGCGGTCAGCCCCATAGCTTCCAAAAAGGGGTAGCTCATAGGTCAATAACCTTGCTTTCATCTAAGTCCAGGTCTGAAACTTTCAAGGTGGAAAGATCCTGGGCATGATCCTGCATCGCCACCTGGGTGGACTCAATCACCTGCCGGGCCAGGGAACGTCCACCCCACCAGCCCACAGCCGCGCCAATCCCCAGGGGAGCCAGGCGCCCAGCAGCCACGCCCAAAACCTTGCGCCCGGCATACTTAGCGGCGCGAGTAGCCAGTTTGGCGTTAACCGTACGTACCGTGGAAATAGGCAGGGTGTTAACCAGCTGCCCCACCCACACCAGAGACTGCATCCCCAGCTGACCCTCAATAATTTCCTGGCCCTCCTTGCCCAACAGAGCGCTGAGCAGCAGGGTACGACGGCGCTCGCGGTCTACCACGGAAATGCCCTGCAGCTGGGCTACGGTGAGCACATAGTAGGCGGCTTGCACGAAAAATGCGGCGGTTTGGGCCGTGGTTAGGCCCGCTGCCGTAATGGTGCCAACTGAAGGTAGAGCGGCGGCTGTACCTACTGCCCCGCTAGATAGCGAAACGTCACGCACTAGGGCGCGCCCAGCTAATTCCACCAGTTCCTCAGTGGTGGCGTGGGGGTGTTGGGCCCGCATACGCTCGGCGCGCACAACCACCCGGTCTGCCGGAATGGATAGGGCCTTATCTAGTGCAGTTTCAAACTTGTTAGGTTCTAGGGACAAGCCCCCGCTCCCTTCAGTTAGTGGTTAATTTAGGCGATAGGGGTGCCGTTGAGGCGGGTGGTTACGGGGGCGCCGTGCTCTACCGTGTGGCCTACCGTGCAGTAACGGTCAATGGCTACATCCACGCGTTCACGCAGCTTGGCTAGTTGGTTTTCGTCTAGGCCGGCTAGGGCTGCGTCAATGTCGACGACGAAGGACTCGTAGCGCTCTTCCGCATCGTTTTTGACGGCGGTGGCCACGGCGGTCAGTTGACCGTCTTGCCCCAGTTCGCGGGCGATACGGTGGTCGGCTGAGAGAGTCTGGCAGGTGAGCAGGGCGATCTTCATTAGTTCACCGGGGGTGAAGTTGCCTTCGCCGCCAACCTCAACGCTTACGCCGGCTTCGTTTCCGGCCAGGTAGTGGCGGGTGCCTAGGCGCTTAGCCCAAACCCCGGCGGCGGGTAGGTTGGCAGGGACAAGTTCAGGATGTAGTTCACTCATGTGCAATATCTTTACATGTTGCGCCGTCAGCGGGCAGGGCTATTGCTTGCGGCGCAATGGACCTTGTGCCCGGCATCTGGCCTCGCTAGGGCTGCGGCCGGGCAGGCAGTTTGGGTGCGCCTAGTTGGCGCTGTGGCCCGCCAGGTATTTAGCGGCACAGGCAAGCTCATAGGCGACGGCGTCGTCGGAGAACTTCAGAGCGCTGCGTAAGATGCGCTCACCAAAAAGCGGGATCGCCAAAGTCGCGTCAATATCCACGTTTAGCTCACAACCTGAGGCGGTGGGGGTTAAAGTACCCTGGCCACTTAGTTTGAGCGGCACCCCGCTGATCTGGGTGGCAATTTGGCCCTGGTAGCTTGAGTCAGAGCGGGGTTGGGTGCACCAACGCTGAGCCAGAGCCAGGTTTACCTCACCTTTTATAAAACGGCTGGCGTTGGCCGGAATAACAGTGGGGCTTACGGCGGCCTTGGTGAGCGTGCCCTGCCAGGTTTTACCGGCGTCGTCGGCGCTGGCAGGCAAGGCGTTAGCGTGCAAATTTTCTAGCGGGGCCCTACCAAAACGGATTAACTGGTAAGCCGGGTCGTTAAACATCGACAAAATCTGTTCGCAAGGAGCCTGATAATTTATTTTCACTGATGTACGCATGAGATAAGCCTGCCATGCGCGCTAGGCTGGAGTCATGACGACTCTCCCCGCAGCGCTACGAGACAAAGTTGAGTTTGCCCCAGCTGACCTGGACTGGCTGCATCAACTTGTGGGGGACTGGCAGCTGGTGGCTGACATGTCGATGGCTGACCTGGTGCTGTGGGTGTGTAACAAGAATGGGCGTCTGATGGCTATGGATCAGTGCCGTCCCTCCAACAACACCACTGTGCACCATGACGACGTAATCGGTCTGCGTATGCCGGCAGCGCGTGAAGCACTGGCCCTGGAAGCGCTGGCCTCCTGCCAGGTAAGGGTCGCTAAAAACAATATTTGGAACGGCACGGTAGCTGTTAAAGAAGAATTCATTCCGGTGGTGCGCAGTGGGCGAGCTATTGCAGTGCTAACTCGTGAATCCACCGTGGGGCTGCTTAGCGGCGGGCGCCTGATTGACGATGGCCAGCTGCAAGCGGCTAACCGCCTGTGCCAGATGATTTCTCAGGGAGATTTTCCCGTGTCAGGGGCGGGCACCAGCGTACGCCACGGGATGCCGCGTGTAACTGACGGTATGATCTGCCTCAGTGTTGAGGGGAATGTTACCTACGCCTCACCTAACGCAACCACCTGTTTTCACCGGTTAGGTATTAAGGGAAGCCTGGATAAAGTACAGCTACTTGAGCAGGTAACTAACCTGATTCCTCCCCATAGCCACGTGGATGAGACTATGTCGCTGGTGCTTATGGGACGCCAGGCTTGGCTAACTGAGCTGGAGCTAGGGGGAGTGTTCTTGGCGGTGCGCTCTGTGCCGCTGCTAGACGCTGGCCAGCGGGCTGGGGGACTGCTGCTGGTGCGTGACATCACCGAGCTGCGTCGTAGAGAACAAGTGCTGCTGAGCAAGGACGCCACCATCCGCGAAATTCACCACCGCGTTAAAAACAATCTACAAACCGTCTCGGCGCTGCTGCGTATGCAGGCGCGGCGCGCTGAGCAGCCGGAGGCGCAGGCAGCCCTGCGTGAGGCGGAGCGGCGCGTGGCTACCATCGCCACCGTGCATGATGCGTTGAGTCAAAACATTGATGAAATCGTTAATTTTGATGAGGTTTTCGGTCAGGTTTTGCGTCAGGCCGCAGTGGTGGCTGAAAGTGACCATAAGGTAAGTGTCCAGCTGGAGGGCAGGTTTGGCATGGTCGGTGGCGACGCCGCCCAGGCCCTGGTTACGGTGCTGGCGGAGCTGGTCGCTAACGCTGTTGAGCATGGCTTGGCTAAACGTGACGGTACGGTTACGGTTACCGCCCAGCGTGATGGGGCCGCTTTGAAGGTGCTGGTTAGCGACGACGGCGAAGGCTTGGCTGAGGGCAAGGTAATGAGTGGTTTGGGTACCCAGATTGTCTCCACTTTGGTGCGCACTGAGCTGCACGGCGTCATTGACTGGTCACCTAACCCGCAAGGCGGCACAGTGGTAACTATCCACGCCTGCCTGGAAGACTAGGCGCCTTAAAAAATTTATAGCTGCGCTAAAAATTTATGGCCGCACCAAGTTGGTACGGCCATAAATTTTCGGTCAGGCAGAACGACGAGCACGGGCAGCCCTACGTTTTAGGGAGCGCCGTTCGTCTTCACTCATTCCACCCCAGACGCCAGCGTCTTGACCGTTGTCCAGAGCCCATTTCAAACACACATCCACAACTGAACAGCTGCGGCATACAGTCTTGGCTTCCGCGATTTGGGCGATTGCCGGACCGGTGTTACCCACAGGGAAGAACAGCTCCGGGTCTGCGTTCAGGCATGCTGCACGCTCACGCCAGTCCATGGACATTCTCCCTTCTTAATACCGCCATTAAGGCCAGGTAAAAACAGATGAACGGTCGTCGCCGCCGTAGCGCCGATCGCCCGTTCGATTTGCCTGTCCAACTCTCACACGGTATAAGCGCTAGGACAAGACTTTTTACCTGAGAACTGCGCAGAAATGCGGTGGAAGTAATCACATTTGGGCACTTTTGAGCAGTTTTTGCAAATTTCAAGAGGTTTACTTGTGGAAAAGCCTACACTTGTGGGTTGTCTGCAAATATGGAGCTTGCATTTTGGCAGATTTGTACAGGTGTGATTTGTGAGCTAGCTATGACAAGCCCCCTGCCTGGTAGGTGCTGGCGGTGAGGGTCAAGCCAGCGCGTCAAGCGCACATTAGCTAATTGCGTCCCTTCGCCCAGGCCAGGGGCAAGTAGTAGCAGTGGGCTTAGGCTGCGTAGCTGAGCTAGAGGCCCGCTGTAAGTGTTGGCGGCGCGGCTGGTTAAGGCGGTGGCAAAAACCGGGGTGCCAGCATCTAGGGCAGTTTCTACGGTGTTAATGGCGCTTGGGTAGGCTTGGTCTAGGTTGTCGATAAAAATTGCACGCTGAGCCAGGGCTGGGTCGGTGGCCTGCAAAATGTCGTAGACGCGCGCCAGGGCGGTGCTGCGGCCACTACCAGCAGGCCCAATGATAGCCAGCCCTTGGCTTAGCTGCGGGCACCAAGGCTGGGCTTGGTCACCGCCTAAACCCAGCGCCCAGGGCGGGCAGGTGGGGACAATCTCCGGCAGGGCCACAACTGGGGCAGCCGCGAGCGCCGTCGTCGTGTCTGAGGGGTTAACGGGTAAATCTGAGGCGCTAGCGGGCGAATCTACGACGCTAGCAGGCAAATTTGCGGCACTAGTGGGCAAAACCGGCGCCAGCAAAATCTGGGCGGCGCACCAGTGCGAGGCTAAAGTGAGCACCCCGGCACCCACCTGATTAGGGGCCTGCTGGCAGCGTTTAAGGCCGGCTTGATCAGCCAGGGTGTCAGAGCAAACTCCCAGGTACAGGCGCTGGGAAATATTGGCGCACCAACGCATTGGGGCATTAGCTAAATCCCCAGCTAAAGCTAGGGCAAACAGGCCTCGACGTGAAGCATTAACCAGTTTTTCTAGCACGTCGCGGCCTTCACCCAGTCCCAAGACAGTGTCTATTGCCTCGCCCACACAGTCCAGATCATCAATTAGTAGCAGTTGGCCACGTAGTTTTCCCTCCAAAGCTAACTGGGTTAGGCGCAAAACTTCGCAAGGATGAAAGGTGTCTAATTGCGAGCCGGCCAGGGCTGCATTTGGCAAAGCCAGCTGGTTTAAATCAGCGCCTATCACATGGGTAACCAGACCAGCCTGGGCGGCGCTGCTAGCCAGTTGCCGCAGCGCAGCGGTGCGCCCCGAAGCGCTGGTACCAAAAATCCCTAGCGGCGTGGCGCTGTCCCAGTTAAAAGCCCCATAGGCTAGCTGCTCAGGCAGGTCACATAGGGCCAAGGCCAAATTTTGGCGGGTACTAACCAGGCTGGTAGCTAGTCCTTTAGCGGGTGCCGGGGCGCCGTGGGCAGTAAGTAACTGTTGGGCTTGGGTAAAAGTGAGGTTAGCTGGGGGCGGCGCTAGCCAGGGTGACTGACAAGGTGGCAGGGCCTGGGCGGCTTTAACGCAAGCATCAATCCACACAGCGCTTTCCTGGGCAGTGCCGGCATAGGGGCAGCGAAAATGTCCGCGCTGGGTGCTTAGACATAAAAACCCCGGCGCACGCGGCAAATCTGGCAGGTCACCGTGGCCCAGCAGTGGGGCGCCTTCGCTGGCGTCAAGCATCCGCAGGCACACTCGTAGCGCCGCATTGGCGGTAATTGAGGTGCTTAGCGCCCCATGGGGGTGTTGGGTGGCTAAAATCAGGTGCATCCCTAAACTGCGTCCCTGCGCGGCCAGGCGCAGCAGATGCTCAAGTAGCTCTTCTTGGGTGGCCGCCAGGGTGGCGAACTCATCCACCACCACTAGCATCCGGGCTAGCGGCGCCAAGCTGGGTTGGTGGTGGCGTAGCTGCTCATATTCGGTTATGTCTTTACAGTTGCTTTTGCGCAAAATTTGTTCACGACGGCGCAGTTGGGCACTGATGGCCTCAATAGCCCTGGCGGTGGCGGCAGGCTCTAAATCAGTTAGTAGATCGACGCAGTGCGGCAGGCGCTTTAGCGGCCCCAGGCAGGTGCCGCCCTTGTAGTCAACCAAAATCAGTTGCAAAGCTGAGGGGGAATGGGCCCAAGCTAACTGCAATAGCCAACTGGTTAATAGCTCTGATTTACCAGCCCCGGTAGTGCCCACCACCAGGGCGTGGGGCCCATCAGCCACCAAATCCACCCAAGCTTGGCCACAGTCACCCACCCCTAAACAGGCGCGCAGCTGGGTTGGGCTTTTGGCGGAAGCGCTGGGATCAGCCTGGGTAAACTTGGCAGGCTTGGCCTTAGAAAAGGCTGCCAGGCTGGGTAAACTTGGCGGTTGCTTTAGGTTCTTGAAGCTGGCTGGCAAAAGTAGGGCCAGCTTCTAAATCCAAAAGTGAAGCCAAGGCAATACAAGCTGGGCCTTGACGTTCTTGCGTGGCCTGCAAAGTGGCGGGAGTAAAAATCTGGCGCCACCATGAATCAGAAATCTCAGCTACGCGCCTAGGGGCGCGAATACAGCGGGTAGCTGGCTTAGTGGTGGCCCACATCAACCAAGCCTGGTTTTGGCCCTCATCCCAAAGCAGGTGGGCTCCGCCGCTAACCGGTTGCACCCGGGCCTGGGCTGTGGCTAACAGCTGCGCACACAGCCAGCGCCCGGTTGTCTGGGCATTAGGGCCGGTAATGGTAATACGCTCATCGGGGCGAATCCGGGTGGCGTGAAAGCGGCGGATACCCGGCCAAGCCCGCAAACAGTTTTTCGTATTGGGTTTATGCTCGCCAACCATGGCGCAGGCCAGCGCCAAAGTAGCCGGATCAGGTAGACGCCCGGGGCTAGCGCCTCGACCAGAGGGATAGCTACGCAGCATCATTAGCCCCAACATGGGGGCGCTAATTAGCATCATTGACCAGCCCTGATCGGTTAGCAAAAACCCGGCCATGGCCACCAGCGGCAAAAGCACATACAAGCTTTGCAACAAAAACCCGCCAGCATGAGGCTGGGGCACCTGCAACTGGCGCGGCAAGCGCCGCAGCTGCAACACGGTAGTGCCAATACGAATCCGGGCGCGCGGATACCACACCAGGCGGCGGCGTCGTCGCCAAAAACAACCCCCACAGCGCAACCAAAGCCCATTAACAGAGCCCACATCACGCACCCGCAAAGCCCCTCGCAGCTGACGCAGGCGCAAATGCTGCCAGGAAACAAACTGGTCATCAGGTAAATCAGCCCGGCCTAAAGCAGCGGCGCTCGCGGGCAGAACCATGCCGGCATGAGGGCCGTGCACAACTGCTATATGCAGCTCAGCGTCGGTGGCTGCACGCAGCGAATAAACATCATTAAGCGGCGTTGCCATATTTCAAGCATAACACAACATAATCAAATATGATCTAGTGCTGGGGAAAAATCGCGAGAAGGGTGGATTTCTGCGATGATTGAGCCATGACTAGCCCGCAGGCAGTAAGCCAAATTCCCGCATCCGCACGCGAGCGTTGGGGGCAGCTGGTACGCACCATCGATCGCGCCCGCCACGATTACTACGACGCCGTAGACACCCAAAGTTCGCTCAGCGATCAGGAATATGACCGCCTTTACCGCGAGCTAGAAGAACTTGAAGACACCTACCCGGCGCTGGCCCTGCCCTCCTCGCCAACTCAGCATGTAGGTGGCCAAGGCGCCAATCAGTTTGCTCCCATCACTCACGCTGAGCGCATGTACTCGTTACAAGATGTTTTTAGCTTGGAGGAGCTAGCTCAGTGGTGTGCGCGCATAGACCCAACCGATGAACTACCCATGACCGCCGAGGTTAAGGTTGACGGCCTGGCCATCTCACTAACCTACCTAGACGGTGTCTTAACCCAGGCTGCCACGCGCGGAGATGGGCGTGTGGGTGAAGACATCACTGCCAATGCCCGCACTATCACCTCAATTCCGTTAGTGCTAGCCGGCGCCAATCACCCCAAGCGCATTGAGGTGCGCGGTGAGGTGTATTTCCCAAGCGAAGCTTTTGCCCGATTTAACCGTGAACGCCAGGAAGAAAATCAGCGCCGCGAGCAGCGCAACCTACAAGCGCGTGAGCAGGGACGTAAAACTGAGCCGCTGCTGCAGATTTTCGCTAACCCACGCAACGCCGCTGCCGGCTCGCTGCGCCAAAAAAACCCGGCAGTGACCGCCTCGCGCCCACTAGCTATGGTGGTACACGGTTTTGGGGCGGTTGAGGTGCAAGATGAAGCCCAAGAACTGCCGCAAACTCAGCGTGAATGGTATGAGCTAATGCGCTCCTGGGGCTTGCCAGTGTCTAGCTACACGCAGGTGCTAGTGGGGCGCAAACAGCGCGAAGAATATATCGCCACTTACGCTAAGCGTCGCGACCAGCTGGTACACGACATCGACGGTATCGTGTTC
>ERZ1699259.482-NODE-482-length-17095-cov-4.206388_pt1 | contig 17095 bp, 13 predicted proteins | sample MGYA00581525_ERZ1699259 | MGnify/ENA primary metagenome ERZ1699259 (study PRJEB42319, sample SAMD00040332) | human oral metagenome | material: saliva | host: Homo sapiens | study: EMG produced TPA metagenomics assembly of PRJDB4115 data set (Metgenomic analysis of... | reverse complement strand
GTGCCGCGCTTCTTGTGGAACGCAAAGATGCGGTTCGGCAAGACCTTCACCTCCTACCAACTCGCCAAACGCATGGGGGCCAAACGGGTCCTGGTGGTGACGTTCAAGCCTGCAGTGCAGGATGCTTGGCACGAGGACCTGGCCAGCCACGTGGACTTTGACGGCTGGCAGTACCGAAACACCGAACTCATGGCTGAGCAGGGCCCCGGCGACCCCGACAAGCCGCTGGTGTACTTCGGCTCCTTCCAAGACCTACTCGGCCGGGACAAGAAGACCGGGTTGATCAAGTCGAAGAACGAGTGGGTGCACACCATCAACTGGGACCTGGTCATCTTCGACGAGTACCACTTTGGGGCATGGCGGGAATCAGCCAAGGCTCTCTTCGAGGGCGAGGATCAGAAGGTTGCAAAGAAGGAACTGGCGGCTGAGTTCGCCGATGGCGCGCTGGATACCTTTGACACCGAGCTCGACGAGTTGGGCAGTGACGAGGCGGAGTTCTTGCCGATCACCACTCGAGCCTACCTCTACCTGTCAGGCACCCCTTTCAAAGCCTTGGCGACGGGAGAGTTCATTGAAGAGCAGATCTTCAACTGGACTTACACCGATGAGCAAGAAGCCAAAGCCCGCTGGGAGCTCGAGCACCCCGGTGAGCGAAACCCTTACGGTTCGCTACCAGAGATGCGTCTGCTGACTTACCAAATGCCTGACGACATCCTCTCAGTTGCCGTACAAGGCGAGTTCGACGAGTTTGACCTCAATACCTTCTTCGAGGCCACCGGAGAAGGCGACACGGCACGCTTCGTCCATGAGTCCGATGTGCAGAAGTGGCTCGACCTCATTCGTGGCGAGCATGCGCCCACGCAGCTCGACTCGCTCAAGGCTGGCAGTAGGCCGCCCTTCCCGTACGCAGATGCCCGTTTGCTGCCTTACATGCAGCACTCGTTCTGGTTCTTACCGACCGTAGCTTCTTGCTTCGCGATGGCGAACATGCTGCGCGCCCGCCACAACATCTACTGGCACTCTTACGAGGTTGTTGTGGCCGCAGGAGCGAAGGCGGGAATCGGTGTGGCGGCGCTTCCGCCCGTGCGTGCGGCAATTGCGGATGGTCACGACACCAAGACCATCACGCTTTCGTGCGGGAAGCTCACTACCGGTGTGACGGTGAAGCAGTGGTCCTCAATCTTAATGCTGCGTAACCTCACCAGTCCCGAGACCTACTTCCAGGCTGCGTTCCGGGTGCAGTCACCATGGGCAATCACCAACCCCAACGGCGACAACCTGAACGAGGAAGAGATCCTCAAGCCGGTGGCCTTCGTATTCGACTTCGCCCCCACGCGCGCACTGCGGCAGATGGCCGACTATGCGGGTGGGTTGAACCCCACTGCCGATAGCCCGGAGCGGGCAGTTGCCGACCTGGTGAAGTTCCTTCCCGTCCTTGCCTACGACGGTGCGAATATGAAGGAAGTAAACGCCGGCGAGATCCTCGACATTGCTATGTCCGGCACCTCAGCGACCTTGCTTGCCAAGAAGTGGGAGTCCGCGATCCTGGTGAATGTGGACAACATGACTCTGCGCAAGATCATGGATAACGAGGCGGCCATGGATGCCATCATGAATATTGAAGGATTCCGCGCGCTGGGCTCAGACATCTTCGAGACGGTCGTCAACAAGAGCGAGAAGGTATCGGCCACCAAGAAGGAGAAGGGTCGCGACCTCACCAAGAAGGAGGAGAAGGAACTCTCTGACGAGGAAAAGGAGTACAAGTCCAAGCGCAAGCAGATCCAAGAGAAACTCATCAAGTTCGCTACCCGGATCCCCGCGTTCATGTACTTGACCGATTTCCGTGAGAACACGCTGCATGACGTGATCACCAAGATCGAGCCAGACTTGTTCAAGAAGGTCACTGGCCTGTCAGTGCCTGACTTCAACCTGCTCGTGAACCTCGGAGTCTTCAACTCCATCCACATGAACCAAGCAGTCTTCGCGTTCCGTCGCTACGAGGACGCCTCGCTGCACTACACCGGTATCCGCTCCCACCCGGAGCAAAAGCGCATGCTTGGCCTTTATGATACCGTCATCACCTTGGAGGAGCAGCGCTGAGTAGCCGATAAGCGCTAACACACCGCTAACGGGGCGTCGCTGATAGCCGCCTTGGGGACATTCCTGTTCCGGAGTCAGCTATCAGCGTATCTACCCCCTTGATCGCGGGCTCAATTCAGCCCTGTGATTTACCGGTTTTCCGGCTCTTCAGAGTTGAGTGTGGGTGGAGGTGTGCCTGATGGTATCCGGAGAGTTGCTCGACTTCATCGACTGTTGGCGGCTGGAGACCGGCAGAGCCAAGCCCGCACGCATCTGGTTCATCGACGACATCATCCCAGCCGGGATCTAAACGCTACGCGGCTTCTCTTAAATGATTCAGTTCCGTAGAAAGTCATTTGCTTCTCGCCCCACCAGGTGAGGAATTTTTGAGCTGATTCGCCATTGTGTTCAATGTCGAATGCGCTGTCGAATGAGGCGATGACTCCGTTGGTTGCTTCGGCAAGAGCTGCTGCAACCAGCCCGTACCCTGTCGATGCAACAGCAGGGCCGCCCATGTTTCGGTATTCATACCAGTAATGATCTTGACGAAGTACCTTTGCTAGCTGCTCGGGTGGCAGCAGATCCTCAAACTCCTCGACGATGCTCCACAGTCCAAGATGTTCTGGTTTTGAGTTGAACGGATAAACGAGATCTTCTTCAGTGATCCGATCATCATCCTCAACAGCGAAACAACTAGGCCAAGAGGTGGAGTCCCACTCGCCGTTAATCCAGTAGCCAAAGCCAAGTTCCATACCTGGTTCCCAGGCCAAACTTTCGTCAACGAAGCGGAGCTGCGAGCCCCCCGCAGAGGGGTAGAACGCCTTGACTTCGATCCGAGAGCCGACTCCGTGTCTGTCAAGGAGCTGCTGGAAAAGCTCCTGTGTGCGGGCGCGTGTCTGCTCCACGAGCGGCATGAAGCTCGTTGTCGGATAGACGTCGATGGTCGTTGACATACCCCAATTCTAGAGCCCGAATGAGCGCGAACACAGGAGGCAATTCCCATGGCTGACTCATCTTTTGGGGCTCTTCATAATTGGGGGTGTAGTTGGGGTCTGGGCCTGTGTGCAAGTTGTTGACGGTTTGTTTATGCGGCTGTTGTCCAGGCCGCTTCGTGTCGTTCGTCTTCGATGGGGGGATTTGGCGCCGAGGCTGGTGTAGACCTGGTCGCGGGTGGTAAAGGCACGCCGGTAGTAGTACTCGGTTGTGAGGGTGGCCCACAAGGATTCAGCCACCCACCGTCCACACGGCGGGTGGCACGTGCCCAATCGAGGGGGTAAGCGACTCTTGGTGGGGTCGGCGATGACCGAGATTCTCAGCGTCGCCGACCCCACAGCAGGTCAGTAAGCGGTCACTTGGCGACCCCAGCGTCCCTCTCGAACCCAACCTGCCACAACCCCATATCGAGGAGTTTCATCTGCGGATAGATGAGGTCGTCAGTCCGCATTCCGCGCCGCGCTTCCTCGAGGCGGTCGTTGTGGGCCTCGTAAATGTCCGCGAGTTCGAGGAGAGAATCCTCGTTATAACTCTTCTTTTCTAGGCCTAAATACTTCGCTCCTTCTTCAAAGAATCTGTCGTACGCGGGCACGCACCCGAGCGTTCCCATGAGGATTTTCGTGATGAGGACCGGCGACACCTGGCTCGCGACCGCGCGCCCGGCGACCTCATTGCGTATCGGCCGGAAATCGTCAGCGATGTCGTCGGACAGTTTCTTCAGCTGCGCCCAGACGTCCCTGTTTCGCACATCCGTGCACGCGAGCCCGAGTAGGCAGTCATATTCGGGCTTGAGGACCTTCTCGACGATGGGCGTGTGCACCTTGTAGTCCTTCTGAAGTATGAAGCACGAACCCCGATACATCCCCCAGCTCGCCAGGTAGAAAGCTAGGTGCAGGCTCAAATAGTCGTAGTCCGGGGACGGGTCGGTCCGCGCATCTCGAAAGACGCGATAGCAATGCTCCCACGAGCGGGAGCGCCCATTCTCATTCGCGCGCGCGTCATCGTAGAAAGTCTGCGCAGCACTAATCAACTCATCAATGAGTTCCATAGTTGTACTCCTTGTGTCTTCACGGCAGTCTTCTCGTCCTCAAGAGTTCTCGTCGTTTCAGCGGTTCCTATGCGCACGGATTCGGATGCGAGAGGTCGATCGCCGATCGCGCCGACATGTGCCGTTCGTTCCCGAGCGCCGATGAACAACCCCGCTTCATTTCTCGATAACCATATCGCACGGGGCCGGCATCTGTGTCCACTTGCAAGGCCGATAACTCGGTATCGCCGACCGGTGACAATCTGGGAACACGTCCATACCCACAGGTCACGACGAGGCCGGGGCTGGGTTGTGCACATTCGTGCGATTTCGGGAATGTGGGTGGGAGGATTTGCGTGATGGTTGCGCAGCATTCTTAGTGTTTCGTGTCGGTTCTGCGCGTACCCTGACAGCTAAGGGTCCGCCCCCAACGGCGGGGGCGGACCAACACGCATCTCACCGTGGAGGGCACACCATGGATAACTCACCCCTGTCCGATGGATCTGTTGCTGAGGAAGAGGAAGCCTTCCTCGACTCGGCGTCGCGCCGCACGCCCGAGCGTGAGCTGCCCGCCAGCCGCACGCGCCCCCAGGCTCCTTCCTGGATGCGCGTCGGCGCTGTTGATTGGGGTATCCGCATCGCAGTCGTGGGACTGGTGATTGGCGGGTTCTTCGCCCTCTATGTCAACGGTGTCGCCGAAGGCTGGTGGCACGCCTGGGGTGAGACACCCACCGTCGCGGCCACAGGCCCCACGGCCCAGCCCACACCCGCCCCCACAGTGTCGAGCGAGGCCGCCATGTCGGGCGGCTACCAAATCGGACCCGACGGAGTCCTCGTACGCCCAGCCGAGTTCGCGGCAGACACCTACACCAAACCGGAGCTACCCGAGGCGGCAAAGGAAAACAGCGAACGAGGCGCAGAAGCAGCCGCAGAATACTTCCATGCACTCATGGGATACACGTGGAATACAGGAGATGTCCAGGCAATCCAGGATGTTTCCGATCCGTCATCGAAGTTCATTTCATCGTATGTGCACGACGTCTCCGATTTGTATGCGAACGGCTGGGCGTACGGGAGTACTTCCCAGATTGTTCACGTTCTCAAGATCGAACCAATTGATGCTAACGGATCGGATATTCCTCCCAACACGGTTGTCGTCGCATTTCGCATAAGATCCACGGACGGAACGATGTGTCGCGGACAGAAGATCCATGTCAACGATACGGAATATGACTCAACACTAGTCCTCTTCATGACATGGAAGGACAACCGATGGATTGAGACGCAAGCGACGATACGGACCGGCGATGAATAAGAAATCTCGTAACTGCATAAGAGCTATCGCAGCCTCACTGTGCATATTTCTTCCGTGTGTCTGTCCGTCTGCAGCACGCGCTGATGATGGAAACGAAGGCCCATATCGACAACGCTCAGATGCACACGATAGTTCTGTAGAGACCTTCGCACAGTGGCTCATTAAAAATCAGGACCCAGTACTCAATGTGCCGAGCAATATAAATGCAGGCGATGATACAAATCGCCTCACGGCTGATGCCAATGCTAATCCTGAGTCAGCAACTCTGTCTGATTGGGCCAGATGCGCATCCACCACTATAGGCAAGATAGCAAACAGCCCCATCATTTCCGATGAGACCTACACGAACAACTGCGCACTCCCCAACGATGCTAGCGAAGACACGTCTCGTCCTGGACGTCTGCCTACGACACGGGAAATCTTGCTTGCCGCTGCAAATCTCATCCATGCCGACGGCGCCGGCCTGCACAAGCGGCCCGAAGGGGTGTCGTACACGAACAAGTACATCCCCACACTCGTGGCAGCTACCCACCCCACGCAGACCCACACCGTCACTCTGTTGGGCCACGACATCACCATCACTCTGACGGCCACCTCCTACACGTGGAGCTGGGGAGACGGAACCCTGGACGTGACCACGACCTCGCCGGGCATGCCCTGGCAAGAAGGCATGGACCCCAACACCGACCCCGCCCTCATCCGTCACTACTACACGCCACCAAACGGATGGCGATCCAGGTTCGATGGCCCCTACCCCGACGCCACGCGCACCATCACGCTGACCACCACCTGGGCGGGCACGGCCACTAACCCCTTCACGGGCGACACCCAGACCATCAACGGCCTCGTGACCACCACTGAGACGACCGGACCGTTCCCGCTCAGTCAACTTATCGTCAACAACACCGACACCTCAGAAGAAAAACAAGGTCACTAAAGCGCGGAGCAGGAACGAATTACGCGACCACCATGGCCGCCGTGCCCGCGCACATGAGGGCGAGGCCGAGCAGGTAGCGCGGTGCGAAACGCTCGTGAAACGCCACTGCTGACACGGCGACGGTCACGAGGATCGACAGCTTATCGATGGGCACCACGACCGAGGCGGGCCCATCTTTCAGCGCGTGATAGTACGCCAGCCACGACGCGCACGTCGCAGCGCCCGACGCGACGATAAACGCCAGCTCCCGGCCGGGGATCGACCGAACCTCGCTCAGGCGCCCCTGCACGCCCACGATCATCCACGCCATTGCCAGCACCACCAGCGTGCGCACCGCTGTCCCCAGCGTCGGATCCACGCCTGAAATGCCGACCTTCCCAAGGATCGACGTCAATGCGGCAAACAGAGCGGACGCGAGCGCGAAGGTCAGCCAGCTCCCACCCCCGCGCAGCGCTCGAGGAAGGCCCGATAGCTCAGCGGGCTCCACCATCAGAAGCGTCCCCGCCGTAATCGCCACAATCCCGGCCGCGCCCCACACGCTCACCGGCTCGCCCAGCAGGATGAGTGCGAGGAGAATCGCGAGGACCGTCGACAGCTTGTCGATCGGTGCCACGCGCGATACATCCCCTCGAGACAGTGCTGCAAAGTAGCAGAGCCACGAGGCCCCCGTCGCCAGTCCGGACAGAACCAGGAACAGCGCAGAAGTCCCGTCGATAGACGCGATGCCGGAAGCCGTTCCCGTCAGCGCCGCCATACCCCACGCCCCCGTGGCCACGACAACCGTGCGCAGCGCCGTCGCGACCGTCGAACTCGTCGACGCGACGCCCGCCTTCGCGAGGATGGCAGTCAGCCCCGCGAACAGGGCTGACAAGCAGGCAGCGAGGATCCACATGAGACCAGAGTATGTCCGCTCCCGGCGTCCTCGCACCCGAGCACAATGACGGTGTGTCATGGGCGCCAGATCGCAGAAAAAGTAGGATATAGTTGTCGCGTATCCAGGCCTCGTGTTGGGGTCACAACGGAGTGTAAAGGAACGAGATGAGCGACAACCTCGACGAACTCGGCGTCAACGGCGAATTCGAAGAAAACGGCCGAGAGATCGTGCTCGACACGAGCGGCGAAGCGGAGCTGACAGAAGAAGCCTCCGATGGCATCGCTGAGCTGCGCGAAACGATTGCCGAACAGGACTCTGAGGCCGAAAAGTATGCGATCGAATTCCTCAAGAAGGTCGTGCGTATCCGCGGCGTGCGGATCACCCGCGACGAGTTCCTCCGTCAGGAGCTGCGCAAACTCCACATGAGCGACGATGCGATTGCGAGCGCCGTCGACTCGAACCCCGTCCTCGCTGGCGTCTCTGTGACCGATCTCGATAAGCTCGCGGACGGCATCATCTCCTTCGAGACGAACAAGTCCGCGGCGATGTCCTTCGCCGCAGGCCTCCCCGGTGGCTTTGCGATGCTCGGCACGATCCCCGCGGACCTGACCCAGTACTACGTGCACGCCTTCAGGATCATGCAGAAGCTCGCCTACCTGTATGGCTGGCGTGAGCTCCTCAGCGACATGGACGAGGTCGACGACGAGACGATCGGCGTCCTCGCGGTGTTCTTCGGAGTCATGCTCGGCGTGGGCGGCGCGGCCCAGTCGCTGACGGCCTTCGCGCGCTCGGTTGCGGTGCCCGCCTTCCAAAAGCAGGTGACGAAGCAGGCCCTCACGAAGACCTCGTGGTACCCGGTCATGAAGCACTGTCTGCGATACATCGGCATCAACCTCACGAAGAAGGGCTTCGCGCAGGGCGTTTCCAAGGCTATCCCGCTCATCGGTGGCGCCGTCTCGGGTGGCATGACCTTCGTGTCGCTTCAGTCTCAGTCCCATCGCCTCAAGAATCACCTGCGTGAGCTGCCGCCTCCCGGAGTCGACGCCGAGGTCTGGAAGCGCTCTGTCAACGACGCGACCCCCGACGACCAGGAGCCGGGCGTGCTGGACAATGCCCAGCAGGCGCTCGAGAGCACGACCAGGGCCGTCACGAGTGGCGCAAAGACTGCGGCTACCGGCATCGCCGACGGCGCAATGACCGCGGCCTCCGGCATCGCGGAAGGCGTCAAGGGCCTCTTCGGTCGACGCAAGTAACGATCATCGGTCACGAGGCCGGGGCGGGGGACGCGTGACAGTGCGGCCTAGCCCCGGCCTCGTCAATCCTGGGCTGAGTGGAGCAGGAACCCGGTAGAGTGGGGGCCACCCGCGCGCTGTCAGCGCGTCGTCAGACGAGGAGGAATCCGATGCCCGACACGACGAACGCCCACGCCCACAGCAGCCAGCCGGCCAGAGTCGCCGCGGGGCAGCAATCCGAAGCGGAACAGCGAGCGCTCGAGTTCCTGGCGAAGGTCGTGCGCGTGCCCGGCGTGCGCGTCAACCGCGAGGAGTTCCTGCGCCAGGAGCTACGCAAGCTCCACATGAGCGATGATGCTATCGAGCGTGCAATCGACTCGAACCCGCTGCTCGCCGGAGTTGCCCTGACCGAGATCGACAGGCTCGCCGAGGACGCAATCTCCTACGAGACGAACAAGTCGGCGGCCATCTCCTTCGTCGCGGGTATCCCCGGCGGCTTCGCGATGCTCGGCACGATCCCCGCGGACCTGATGCAGTATTACGCGCACGCCCTGAGGATCATGCAAAAGCTCGCCTACCTGTACGGCTGGGGCGAGCTCCTCCCGAACGACCGTGATGCCGACGACGACACAATCGGCGTGCTCGCCGTGTTTTTCGGCGTCATGCTGGGAGTCGGCGGTGCCGCCCAGTCCCTGACGGCGTTCGCGCGCGTTGCCGCGAAGACCGCCTACCAGAATCATGCGACCAAACGCGCCCTCATGAGCATCACCTGGTATCCGGTCGTCAAGCACAGCCTGCGTCTCATCGGCATCAACATCACGAAGAGCACCGCCGCCAAGGGATTCTCGAAGATCGTCCCGGTCATCGGAGGATTCGTGTCGAGCGGCCTGACTTTCATGGCGCTCCAGTCCCAATCCGCTCTCCTCAAGGGGCACCTGCGCGAGATCCCGCCTCCCGGCGTCGATGCCGACGAGTGGGATCGGCATCGCCTCGGCGCGACCAGGCAGGGACAGACACCTGAGACAGGGACGACTATCAAGAAGGGCCTGCGCGGCAAAGCGAAGGTCGTGATGGTCGGCGCAAAGAGCGCGGCCTCGGGCATCGCCGACGGCGCCTCCAGCCTCTCCGGGGGCCTGAAGGGGCGTCTCGGGCGCCGCAAGTAACGACATCACCGACGAGGCCCGGGCCGGGATCGCGCGCATCAGCGGTACCCAGCCCCGGCCTCGTTACCGTGTATACCCCGCCACTGTTTGCCCTCCTCACGCGCCCGGGGGAGGGAAAACCTGCCACGATATGCGGGTGAGTGAGACGACTGAAACGGCCCTGGCCTCGTCCCTGACGGAGGCGGGTCCCCTGATCCTGCAGGCCTTCGCCTGGGACATGGTCCCGGACGCCAGCCACTGGCGCTACCTCGCCGAGCATGCCCAAGAGATCGTGGACCTGGGCGTCACCATCATCTGGCTGCCGCCCGCCTACAAGGGCCACGCGGGTATCAACGACGTCGGCTACGGCGTCTACGACCTCTACGACCTGGGCGAGTTCGACCAGAGGGGCTCCGTCCCCACGAAGTACGGGACGAAGGACGAGTACCTGGCCGCTATCGAGGCCCTGCACGAGGCGGGAATTGCCGTGTGCGCCGACATCGTCCTCAACCACCGCATGGGCGCCGACGAGTCCGAGACCGTGCGAGCCACCCCGATCAACCCCCACAACCGCCATGAGGCTATCGGGGAGCCCGAGACGATCGAGGCGTGGACACGCTTCACGTTCCCGGGGCGCGCGGGTGCGTACTCGGACTTCACGTGGGACTGGACGTGCTTCCACGGCATCGACTGGGATGAAGCCACGAAGCGCAACGGCCTGTGGCTCTTCGACGGCAAGCAGTGGAACGAGTCCGTCGACACCGAGTTCGGCAACTTCGACTACCTGATGGGCTGCGACGTGCACGTCACCGACCCCCGCGTCAGCGAGGAGCTGGACCGCTGGGGCAAGTGGTACGTCGAGACGACCGGAGTGGATGGGCTGCGCCTGGACGCCGTCAAGCACGTGGGCTCCGACTTCTATGCGCGCTGGCTCGAGGACCTGCGCGCCTCGACGGGGCGCCGCCTGCCTGCCGTCGGCGAGTACTGGAGCGGCGACGTGCGCGAACTTGAGGACTACCTGGCGCGAGTCTCCAACGTCATGCTCTTCGACGTCCCCCTGCACTACCACCTGCACGATGCGTCGGTTTCGGACGGCAACGTGGACCTTGCTCGCCTGTGGGAGAACACGCTGACGGCCTCCCGCCCCGACAAGTCCGTCACCTTCGTCGAAAACCACGACACGCAGCCAGGCCAGTCCCTGGCCTCCACGGTCGCCCCCTGGTTCAAGGCGGCTGCCTACGCCCTCATCCTCTTCAACGAGGCCGGGGTTCCCTGCGTGTTCTGGGGTGACCTCCTGGGTTCCCCCGAGTCTGACGACCTGCCTGCCGTGCGCGAGCTGCCGATCCTCATGGGGATCCGGTCCCGAGCGGCTGTCGGCCCGCAGCACAACGCCTTCGACGATCCCGACGTGGTCGGCTTCGCCCGCGAAGGCAAGGACGAGATCCCCGGCTCCGGCTGCGCCGTCATCCTCTCCGACCGAATGGGCGCCGAGAAAACCCTCTACGTGGGCCAGCGTCACGCGGGCCAGGAATGGGAGTGCGTTATCGGCGGCCACCCGTCCGTGCGCGTCGCGGACGACGGAACGCTCACCGGTGTGGTCAGCGACGGCGGCCTCAGCGTCTACGTGCCGCGCGCCTGAGCGCATAACAAGCCCCGGCCTCGTCCATGGTGACGAGGCCGGGGAACGTTGAAGTACGTGCCCTACTCCTGGGTGCCGCCCAGGGCGGGGATGCGTTCGATCTGATCCTTGAAGAAGGCCTCAGCCGAGGCGACGAAACGCTCGATGCTGGTCGAGACCTGCGCGTCCGTCAGGCCGTAACGGGCAGTCACGAACTGCTCGGCGCACAAGCGCTGACGGCCGTCGTCCAACGACGCCACGTAGACCTTCGGCCAAGTGGTGGCTCCGTTCCAGTCATTGCACGCCTGGATGAGGCGCTGGCGCAGCTCCATCGACACGTCCTCCGGGATCGCGGCCCACATGCTCAGGTCCGTACCCTCATTCGCGATCGAGAAGATGAAGTAGCCGCGACCGATGCCCATGTGCAGGCTCTGGTCTTCCACCCTGTAGTTAAAGTCGTTGCGATCGAAGTAATCGATGAGTCTTTGCACCTCGAGGGGGCGCACGACCGTGCGGCGCTGAATGGCAGCCTTGCACTCGGCGATGATTTCCGGCGCGTCCTCGTTAGACGGATCCATGGCGAGGCACTGCTCCAGGTAAGTCAGCGCGCTCTCCTCCTGGTCCTGCCAGTACAGGGCCGTGCCGATGCGTTAGTACCAGCGTGGATCCGCCATGCCATCAGCCTCGACACTGCGCAGTAGTTCGATGGCGTGCTTAATGTGATCGCGGAAAGAATCCATATAGGGCTGCGCGTAGTTGATGTAGGCGCGCGCCAGCAGGCTCGTCAGCTCGTAGTCCATCGCCGAGGGAGGCTGCCCCTCGATGAGCGCGATGATCTTTTGGTGTTCCTTCTCCTCGTGCAAGAGATTAATCTGGTCGATAAGCGACGAGCGAGAATCCACGGAATCTCCTTCAAACGATGCCGAATGTGACTGCCAGGTCACAAGCATAACAGGGTAGGTGCAGGCGCCGAGGCTCCTAAAGGAACGCTCACTGTGTAGGCTGACAGGATGGACCAGATCGGTATGAACGAGCACCGCATGAACGATGACCTGCGTGCGCGCATGAGTGAGGCCGACGCAGCCCAGTGGGACGAGATCCAACGGTGGAAGGCCGCTCAGCTCAGCTATAAGCGTCCCCACGCCATCACCGAGAAGATGAAGTCCGCCGCACTGGTGCCCGTGAGCAAAGCAGTCTCCATCGCGCGCAAAGTCCCCGGCGGTGAAGCGCTGACCCGGACCGTGTCCTCCGCCGCCCTCGGGCTCGTTGAATTGGCGGCTTCCGCCTCCGAGGCATCGGTGAGGCGCAAGCGCATCCTCAAGGCCTACCGCGCCGCCGGGCACGACGTGAATACGCTGCAGGATATCCGCGCGCTGCCCCTGGATCAGGTGCTCGCGGTGAAACCGCGCCTGAGTCTCGCATATTCGGGCACGGCAGCCGCTGAGGGAGCCGTCAGCGGTGTCTTTGCTTCCGGTGGATCCGTCGCCGCCGTTCTCGGTATGGGCGTGGCATCGGCGCCGGGCGTGGGGGTCACGGCCTCGGCAATGGCCGTCGATGTGACGACCTTCCTCGCCGCGGCCACGCGCCTCGTCGCCCACACGGCCGCCTATTACGGCTACGACTCAGAGGACCCCACCGAGCGACTCTTCTCCACGATGGTTCTCTCCCAAGCGATCGATCCCGCCGGAGCGGGGCGCGATTTCATCGTTGAAAAGCAGGCGACCATGCTCGCTTTCAACAAGGTGATGCAGGATCTGGCTCGTCAGGGATCCGTCGAAATGCTGGGAGGAAGCGCTATCGTCAGCGCCATGAAATCGCTGTTTTCGGCGATGGGTGTTCGCCTGGCCACCCGCAAGCTCGCGCAGATCGTCCCTGTCGCCGGAATCGTGGTGAGCGCAGGCCTGAACGCCGCGCTCATGCGCACCATCGGGGAAACGGCCGACCATCTGTACCGGGAGCGTTTCCTGGCGGAGCGCTACGGCCACGTTCATGCGAGCGGCGCGTCGACGGACCTCGTACCGTCGACCGGGTCTCAGGAGCTGAGCATCGACGTCGCGCGTTACGTCGAACTCGCTGAGGGCGAGAGCCGCCCGTAGGAGAGCGGCCGTCCCGCTCGCTCGAGGCTGTGGGCCGCTTTATCTCGGTCGGGTAGGCTTGAGGTATGACGGATCAGCCGGAGGAAGACCACAGCACGCGCGACGATATTCGTCAGCGCATGACCGACGACGATCGCGCGCAGTGGGATGTAATCCAGGAATGGAAGGCCGCCCAGGTCAACCCGCGCAGCCCTCGAGTTATCACACAGCGCATCCGCTCGTACGTGCTCACCCCTGTGAAAAAAGTGGTTGGCCTCGTGGGCAAAATCCCCGGCGGGGCTGCGATTGCAGGCTGGATCTCATCGGCTGTCCTGGGGCTTGTCGAGAAGGCGACATCAGCCGCCGAATCCTCGGTTCGACGCGAACGAATTGTGAAGGCGCATCGCAGGGCCGGTAACGACGTGGAGTGTCTTGAGGACATCCGAAACCTGAACCTGGCAGAGATCCAATTGGTCAGGCCCCACCTGAAGGTTGGATATGCCGCCGTTACCGCGACGGAAGGAGCGGTGAGCAGCGTATTCGCGACGGGAGGGGCGGTCGCGGCCATCCTCGGTCTAGGCATCGCTTCGGCACCCGGTATCGGCGTGATTGCAGCGGCGATCGGGCTTGATATCGCGACGTTCCTGATCTCCTCTGCGCGCCTTGTGTCACACACGGCTGCGTACTACGGGTATGACACGAGGGAACCGACGGAAAAGCTCTTCTCCGCGATGGTTTTATCCCAGGCGATCGCCCCGCGAAGCTCGGCTGATGACCATGCCGTCGAGAAGGAGACCTCGATGCGTATATTCAACAAGGTGGTGCGCAAGCTCACCAAACGCGGATCGATGGAGAGCGTCGGGAACAACGCGCTGACCGCGTCTGTGAACTCCTTATTCGCGGCCCTCGGAGCTCGTCTCGTCGGCATGAAGATGGCGCAGATCCTGCCGCTTATCGGCATCATCGTCGGCATGGTCCTCAACGCGTCCCTCATCCGTACCATCGGTGTGACCGCCGACCACCTCTACCGTGAACGTCTTCTGATCGAGCGATACGGACAGGACGACTCCGCGCCCGATCATGAAGAAGCAGACGATGAAGATGATCTGGATACGGAAGTCGCGCGCTACATCGAGCTCGCCAAGGCGGAAAAGCGTCGCTAGCGCGCCCCGATGGGGTTAGCTCCTCGAGTTCCAGTTCTGCCAGTCATTCCAGTCGTCGTCCTGAGCGTCGACTGAAATCATCGGCATGCGCGCAGACGCGCTCTGCTCCTCGGTCTCTGACTCGATGGGCTCCTTGTTGTCCTCGCGCTGCTTGCGGCGTTTGCCCCAACCCCAGCGCTTGCGACGCTTCGACTCGCCTTCCTGCTCGCGGCGCGCCTCCTCATTCCACGAGAACTCGGAGTTCCAGTCTTCCTGGAGCGGGGCGGGCATTGCCGGTGCCTGCGGTGTCACTGGGGCCTGCGGCATTGCCGGTGCCTGCGGTGCGGCAGGGGGCTGGGGCGCGAACGGCGCCTGGGCGGTCTGGGGTGCGACCGAGGGCTGGGGTGCGACCGGGGGCTGGGGCGCGAACGGCGCCTGGGCGGTCTGGGGTGCGACCGGGGGCTGCTGCATCGGGATGGCCTGAAGAGCAGCGGGCACGTAGGGCGCCGCCGACTGAGCCTGCACCGCCGGTGCTACGGGAGCGCTTTCCTGGCTGGGAGACGCTGTCGGGGGAGTCTGCGTAAAGGCTGATGCGGGCTCGGCTGCTGTGGGTGCGGACTCGCTGCGCGTGTTCGTGGACCAGGCGCTGGAATTCACCCGACGAACACGCGGGAACTGCGCGGTCGGCATCTCGCCGTCATCGTCCACCGAAACGAACGAGGCCGACTCAGGTTCGGGGACCACGACCGGTTCGGGTTCGGGAACGACGACCGGTTCGGGTTCGGGAACCACGAGGGGTTCGGGTTCGGGGACCACGACCGGTTCGGGTTCGGGTTCGGGGACCACGAGGGGTTCGGGTTCCGGTTCGGGAACTACGACCGGTTCGGGTTCGGGTTCGGGAACCACGACCGGGGCCGGTTCGGGTTCGGGTTCGGGAACGACGACCGGTTCGGGTTCGGGAACCACGACGGGCTCCGGCGTAGCCTTGGGAATCACGACCGGCGCCAGCTGAGGAACCGTAATATGCGTCGGCGTCGCAGTTGATTCCGGTTCGGGTTCGGGGACCACGACCGGTTCGGGTTCGGGAACGACGACCGGTTCGGGTTCGGGTTCGGGGACCACGACCGGTTCGGGTTCGGGAACGACGACCGGTTCGGGTTCGGGAACGACGACCGGTTCGGGTTCGGGTTCGGGGACTACGACCGGGGCCGGTTTGGGTTCCGGTTCGGGAACCACGAGGGGTTCGGGTTCGGGAACCACGAGGGGTTCGGGTTCGGGAACCACGAGGGGTTCGGGTTCGGGAACCACGAGGGGTTCGGGTTCGGGAACCACGACCGGGGCCGGTTCGGGTTCCGGTTCAGGAACCACGACGGGCTCAGGTTCCGGAATTGCGACCGGTTCCGGCTCCGGAACGACTGCACGCTGAATCTTCGGGATCAGCATCGTCTCGGGAGCATCCTCCACGCTCGGGGACGGGACGGGCACGGAAGACGAGTAAGAAGAGTCGGTGGGTGAGTGCTCAATTGCGGCGACACTTTGTTGCGGTTCGGCCTTGGGAGCGTGCGCTGCCATCTCTGAGACTCCAGGGCTTGGGATCCCGCGTGCGGGCGTGGCAACATCCTCAGGAGCAGGAGCAGGAGCAGGAGCAGGAGCAGGAGCAGGAGCAGGAGCAGGAGCAGGAGCAGGAGCAGGAGCAGGAGTGGCGGGGACTGCCGGTGCATAGCGGTCAGTCGAAGCCTGAGGCGTGTGGGCAGCCGACGGTGCTCCCTGCTCCTGGGGGAAACCAGGAGCGTAGTGTGCAGCGGCCGCGTTCGGATCCTGCATCGGTTGCATCGGTTGCATCGGTTGCGTCGGCTGCATAGTCTGCATCGGCTGTGCCGGGAACACGGCAGGACGGTGCCCATCACGTGAACGCTTGCGCTTCGGTGGCTTAGTCGCCTGAACAGGGTCGCTGGGCGCGGGAGCTGTGGGAGTGGGGCGGGACTTATGCTCCCAGACAAAGCCGGTGTCACGCGGCTTGGGCTGCGGAAGCGAGGCGAGATCCTGCCGTGCTGAATTCGTTGACGGAGCACGTCGAGAGGCCTCGGGTGAGGAAGTGCCTCCTCTGCCCTGATTGATCACTGGGGCGGGGCTGCTCTGCGCCGGGACGCCCATTGCTTGCCCCGGCGCATAGGGTGCAGAAGCCCCCGTGCCCCGAGGTGCGGACGGGCGTCGCACATGTGAGGGGGCAGTGCTGTGCTGTGTGCCCTCAGTGGGCTGCGTCGAGCGCTTCGAACGAATCACGTAAATGACGATGACGACAACCAACACGATGACGATGAGGCCGACGATCAAACCGATGAGGAGCCCGAGCGGGGGATCCGAAGGAGAATCGGATGCAGCAGAGGATGCACTATCGGACGAGTTTTCGTTTCCGGGGATGGGCGTTGCGCCCCAGGGATCCTTCAGAGCATTGGCGCCATCCGCTGCGGCCGGATTTCCGCCGGGAGCAAGTGTGCCGTTGACCGTGATGACCTGCGGGACAGTATCCGTCCACGTTGACACGGACAAGGCTCGCCCCTCGTAGGTCGTCGCCGACGTAGCAGCACCAGACGTCGCCGACTTGACTTCCCCTTCGACGCTCAGGGAGACGGAAGCGAAGGACAGGGAAGAGCCGAAGGC
>ERZ1699259.481-NODE-481-length-17095-cov-12.345886_pt1 | contig 17095 bp, 8 predicted proteins | sample MGYA00581525_ERZ1699259 | MGnify/ENA primary metagenome ERZ1699259 (study PRJEB42319, sample SAMD00040332) | human oral metagenome | material: saliva | host: Homo sapiens | study: EMG produced TPA metagenomics assembly of PRJDB4115 data set (Metgenomic analysis of... | reverse complement strand
TTCACGTTCTCAAAGTCGGGGTGCGCCTCCAGAACCTCACGCATGACCAGGGCGTACTCCTCCCAGTCAGTCGCCAGACGCCAAATGCCGCCGGGCTTGAGCACGCGCGCAACCTTATCAGCGAACGCCGGGGACACCAGGCGGCGCTTGTGGTGGCGGGACTTGTGCCAGGGATCCGGGAAGAACACCCACAGCTCGTCCACGGAGTTCTCCTCAAGCATGTTGTCGAGCAGCTCGGGTGCGTTCGCCTGAGCCACACGCACGTTCTCCACGCCGGCGTTGCCCATCTTCAGCAGCAGGTCCGCGATGCCGGGGGTGTACACCTCAACGGCGAGGAAGTTCGCCTCGGGCACCTCAGCTGCGCGGTGCACAATCGCCTCGCCCAGGCCGGAACCGATCTCAACGACCTGGTACGCCTCACGGCCATAAATCTTATCCGGGTCGAAAGTTGCCTCGGGGGACACGGAGGTGTCGGTGCGCAGGCGCGGGATGTCCAGCACGTGGGTGGGGGAGTAGGTGTCCCACGCCTTCTGGCGGCGCGCGGTGAGGCGGTCACCGCGGCGGACGAAGGAGTAGGGCTGGCGGAAGAATTCCTCGGGAACCGGCTTCTTGGCCTTTTCTTCGGTGGATTCGGGTGCCTGGCTAGGCTGCGTGTTCTCAGTAGACATACCTAAAAGAATAGCGTAGCGCCGCTAAACCGTGCGGTTTCGCGGCGTGCGGGGGCTGGCGTGACGCTGAACTAGCTGGGAGCATGCCGGTCTGAGAAACACGAAAATTCAGTGTGCATACAAAAGTGCGGCGGCTCAGGGGTGGTGCGGGGCGTGTTCCGGGTGGAGGTTGAGGGATGCCCACAGGCTCACCCCGTCCCAATCGCCTCGTCTCAAAAATCTGGTGATGTTGTATTCCTTGTACTTGTGTGGGTATGAGGGGGTAAAATTTGAAATTATGCATTCTCTGCATAACCCTTTATCGGCGATGCAAGAAATCGGAAGCCCCGCAAAATCGGAGCCCACAAGCCCAAGCGCACCGCGCCGGCTCGGGAAGCGCGGGAACCGCCTCCTGGCGCGCCGTTCAGGATTATGCATGAATACCAACCACCCGGACTCGCCCCCGAGTGAAATTTAGGGCGAATCGACGCAGGAAAGAGAAATACGTGACACAGCAGCCAATGCAGCACAACTCCGTCACCGGCCTAGACTCCGAAGCTGAGCACTCCAAGCTTCAGCGCGGACTAAGCTACCGACACATCCAGCTGATCGCTATTGGCGGCGCCATCGGCACCGGCCTTTTCCTCGGCTCGGCGAAGACCATCGCCCTGACCGGCCCCTCCATCGTCTTGGTGTACGCCATTATCGGTAGCGTCATCTACTTTGTTCTGCGCGCCATGGGCGAGATTCTGCTCTCCAACCCCAAGTACAAGTCCTTCACCGACTTCATTACCGACATTCTCGGCCTGCGCGCCGGCTTCTTCGTCGGCTGGTCGTACTGGTTCTTCTGGGTCGTTACAGGTATCGCGGACGTCATCGCGATTACCGGCTACGTGCAATATTGGCTACCCGACATGCCCAAATTCATTCCGGCGCTCGTCGTCATCGTGGCGCTGTTGCTGCTGAACCTGCCCTCGGTGAAGAACTTCGGTGAAATCGAATTCTGGTTCGCGGTCATTAAAATCGTCGCGATTGTCGCCCTCATTATTGTTGGTGCGCTCATGGTCGCCTTCAGCTTCACCAGCCCCGACGGTACTACCGCCTCCGTAACCCACCTGTGGGACCACCCCGGCCCCTCCGGTAGCGGTATCTTCACCCAGGGCGTGACCGGCTTCCTGGGCTCCTTCCAGATTGCTCTCTTCGCCTTCGTGGGTGCTGAGCTTGTTGGTACCGCCGTGGCTGAGACCAAGCACCCCGAACGTACCCTGCCCAAGGCTATTAACGCCGTGCCCTTCCGCATTGCGCTCTTCTACGCTGTGCCGCTGATGACCATCCTCGCCGTGACCCCCTGGGACAAGCTGGATAAGTCCATGAGCCCCTTTGTGGGCATGTTCTCCCTGGCGGGCATTGCTGTTGCCGCATCGCTGGTGAACTTCGTGGTGCTGACCTCCGCGGCATCCTCTGCGAACTCCGGTATCTTCTCGACCTCCCGCATGGTCTACGGTCTGGCACACGACGGCGCCGCGCCCTCCGCACTGGGCAAGCTCACCAAGAACGGTGTGCCCGCCAACGCCCTGTACCTGACCACCGTGCTGCTGCTGTTCAGCCTGGTCATGCTGTACGCCGGTAGCGGCATTATGGAGGCGTTTACCGTGGTGACCTCCGTGGCGTCGATGATGGGTATCTTCACCTGGAGCATGATTCTGATTGCCTACCTGGTCTACCGCAAGAAGTTCCCCGAGCGCCACGAAGCCTCCCAGTACAAGATGCCCTGGGGTATCGGCATGAGCTGGTTTGGCCTGGTCTTCTTCGCCGTCATGGTCTACGCCCTGAGCCTGTACCCGGACACCGCAATCGGTCTGGCGCTGACCCCCATCTGGTTCATCGCTCTGGCTATTGGCTACGAGATTCTGACCCGCCACCATGCGGCGAAGCGTGCTCGCGCACTGGCTGCCGAGAAGCCTGCTGAAGAGGCTGCTCAGAAGTAATTCTGTTCTTTCTGCGGCGCTGTTGGTAAGCCCCGTTTCTGCATTCTTTGAGGATGCGGAGGCGGGGCTTTCGCGTGCCCTCGTGCCTGCCTGTTTACGTTCGGGGCGGCATTTTTTACACCGATTGATATGACGTGAATAATAGAAATAGGTCACATTTTTGCCGTAAATCCTGTTTTCTTGCACTTAACACCTGTAGAATAACTATCCAAGTAGCTGTGAGAGCTCTCAGAAAAACTCCGCGTCAATCGATAGCGTGACACTTCCGAATGCCGCGCGGTATTTGATAGAGACCCAGCCTCGCCCCGAAATCCGGGGACGCCCCGCAAGCAAATGGCCGCATATTCATACAGTGACCGTGCCCGCTGCGATCTAGCGATTCTTATTCCAGTAACGGCACATGCGGTACGGGGTACAACCGCTGAAAAGAGGACGTCGTGACTGAACAGAACAACGTCAGCCTGAATCCCAAAGCTCCCGAACAGGGAGAGCGACTGCACCGCGGTCTAAGCAACCGCCACATCCAGCTCATCGCAATCGGCGGTGCCATCGGTACCGGCCTGTTCATGGGCTCCGGTCGCGCCATCTCCATGGCGGGTCCCTCAGTTATTTTCGTGTACATGCTCATCGGCGCCGTCATCTTCCTGGTACTGCGAGCTATGGGCGAGATTCTGCTCTCTAACCTGAGGTACAAGTCCTTCTCTGACTTCACCACCGACCTCGTCGGCCCCATGGCGGGATTCTTCCTCGGCTGGTCCTACTGGTTCATGTGGGTGGTTACCGCCGTCGCGGACATCATCGCAATCGTCGGCTACCTGCACATGTGGTGGCCCGACCTGCAGGCATGGATCCCGGCGCTCGCCGTCATCGGCGTTCTGCTGACCCTGAACCTGGTCTCCGTGAAGAACTTCGGCGAAATCGAATTCTGGTTCTCCATGATTAAGATCGTCGCCATTGTCGCCCTGATTATCGTTGGTGGCGGCATGATCGCCGTCGGCTTCACCTCGCCCAGTGGTGCGCAGGCATCTGTCGCAAACCTCTGGAACGACGGCGGAATGTTCCCCAACCACCTGATTGGCTTCCTCGGTGCATTCCAGATTGCCGTCTTCGCGTTCATGGGCTCCGAGCTCGTCGGTACCACCGCCGCAGAAACCCAGGACCCCGAAAAGACCCTGCCCAAGGCAATTAACGCCGTGCCGGTACGTATTATGGTCTTCTACGTGGGCGCGCTCGCCGTCATCCTGATGGTCACCCCCTGGCGCCTGGTCAGCCCCGATAAGAGTCCCTTCGTCGCCATGTTCACTCTGGCGGGCTTGGGCATCGCCGCGCACATCATCAACTTCGTGGTGATTACCAGCGCAACCTCCTCGGCGAACTCCGGTATCTTCTCCACCTCGCGTATGGCATTCGGCCTGGCACGCGAGCGCAGTGCACCGCAGTTCCTGGGCAAGATCTCCAAGAACGGCGTGCCGCGTAACGCGCTGTTCCTTTCCGCCGTGATGCTGCTGTCCTCGATTGTGCTGCTCTACGCGGGTGACTCGATCTCTCGTGCGTTCAACCTGGTCACCACCGTGGCTGCGGTGCTCGTGATTTTTGCGTGGGCCATGATTATGGTCAGCTACCTGATGTACCGCAAGAAGTTCCCCTCGCGCCACAAGAAGTCGAAGTTCCGTCTGCCCGGCGGCCGTTTCTCCGCGTGGCTGGCTCTGGCGTTCTTCGCCTTCACCATTGGTGTGCTGACCATGAACGAGGAAACTCTCATGGGTCTGCTCGCGATGCCCGTCTGGTTCGTGATTCTGGGTATCGGCTGGGTCTTCAAGCGCCGCGCTGATGCCCGCCGCCACGAAGCAATCTCGACCCGCACCGCGCAGATTGCGATTGTGGAGGCGTCCGAGATTTTCTCGGCACGCTAAACACCCACGCTAAGCCACGCCGGCTATCGGTGCCGGTTATCTCGGTACCGGCTATCAGCGCATGCGTAAAGCCCGCGTCACCTGCTCCTCTCAGGGAGCGGGACGCGGGCTTTCGCTGTCTCTAGGGATGAACCCGACGAGAGGCTCGCGGGAGTGCGCGCTTAGAGGGGCGCCACCTCAGCCTCTTCGGCAAGCGGGTCGTTATCGTCATCGGTGCGGTAGAAATCCCAGCGTTCACAACCGCAACCCGAACGCATCGCCTCAATGACGGCGGCAGCTGCCTCCAGCGGGTCGAGCGCGTGCAGATTCCACAGAGCATGCACCGGTACCGGGTGCCTCCAGCCGTGCTCCTGCAGGAACTCCGGGTCGAAGGCGGGCAGCGCCTCGACGGTGGGTTCGAGCTCGCAGAGGAAGCCGGTGGGGGAGCGGAAAACCGTCACCACGGGGGTCGGGTCGGCATCTTCCAGGCAGGCTCCGTCGAAGAAGTAGTAGGTGCTCAGGCGGCGGTTCCAGGCAAGCTGCGCGAGGCGTTCACCGAAGACTTCCACCGTCTGCTCCCACTGGGTGCGGTGGTACGCCGCCAGGTCGGTGTGGGCGGTCTGCACCACGCCGATGCCCTGCTCGGTAAGTTCGCGGGCGCTCAGACGCGCGGGCTCTGCAGGCTCTGCGGGCTCTGCGGTAGCGTCCGCGGGGGAGTTGTCCGGGGTATCCGGCTCCAGCTCAGCGTTAGTCAGCTCAGCGTCGAGGAGCTCAAGCTCCTCAGCGGCGCTCGCCTCGGTCTCGTTCGACTCAGTGGCGCTCGCCTCCACGGCTGCTGCGTTGGCTTCGTTCTTCGTCCACAGGCGCAGCTCGCGGGCAATCTGCGTGCGTCCGCGATGCAGAGTCGTCTGCCAGGAGCCGAACTTGGCGCGTACCGCACCCAGCGGCGGCACCTGCTCAATGAGCGTGGGAATGGTAGACCAGTAGCCGTAGTTCAGCGCCGTCGGCTCGCGGTCGTAGCGGGCGCAATAGCTCAAGAACAGGCTCAGAGTCTTCGGCGCAAAATCCTCGGGTACCGCCGCGGCGTCGATATACCACTCGTTCTCGAGCGCCTCCGCCGGGTAGATGCCGGTGCGGAGCATGCCCAAGGACCAGTTGCCGTCGCCGAGGTAATCGTTGACCGTCTGTGCGGGGGCAGGCCACGCGGATTCGCCCTCCATGCTGGAGGCGAGCAGGGTGTACAGGCTACCGCCCTCGGTGCCGATTTCTTTTACGCCGCGCTGCCGGATGTCCTCGAGGGTCTGCGCGTAGGCTTCTTCCTCCAGCTGGGAGTAGGGGTGTGCGGCAAGGTACTTGAGCGTTGCGCCAATCTTCGCCAGAACGTGCGCAATGTCTTCATTGCTGAAGTGGCGTGCCTCCAGCGCGGGCGGCAGGTCGTGAATAATATCGCAATCAAGAATCAGCGCCGTGTACTCGGGCTCCGGAGGCAGATCGTAGGCTTCAGCGAAAACGTACCAGAGGCCGCATGCGAGCACCGTGTAGCTCGGGGCGTCTGCCGTGACCGGGCCAAACTGCCAGATGCCGGAGCTCAGCGCATAGTTCAGGTACTTCTTGTTGATGTGCGGGTACAGAAAGTTGAGGCGGCGGAGAACCTGGGTAGGGGTGAACCCCAGCGCGGCGAGTTCGGCGATGAGTTCCGCGTACTCGTCGTGAAAATCTAAGTAGCCCTCCGGAGCGTTTGATAGCGCGGCTTGTTCGCGCATGGGTCCCTCTTTCATCTGCGGGATGTGGCGGCACCATGTCGTACCGTGCCGCCGAAACCCTGAATGTGTGCACGCAGACAAGGGCGTTTGCGTGGTGTGAGGCCACCCCTTATCTGCATGAATAAGCGATATTTTTTCAAAAAATATGCTCTTTTATCTAAATTTATCGCTGAAACTAAGCACTATTCAAATACGTGAACCCCTAACACGGTTTCTTACGGAAAGATGACAATATTTAGCGCACCCACAGGGCAAAATGTGCGTAAAGACTCGTAATCTGCACTAGAAGATGCGATAGAAAAATACGCTTACCCGCACCCGCACAGGCGAGCAAAATACGCCCCGCGCTGACTCTTTTCTGAGCATTACCGGTCAACCCATGAGCTGCGGCGAAATATGCGAAACTGGAAGGATGAGCGAACACCCCCTCCCGAGCAGCATCCGCCCGCGTGCGGATCGAGCTGCACACCCCGCGCCCAGCAGCGCCGCCGGCAACGAACCCAGCAGTGCCGCACACCGCGAAAAACACGAAACCGGCGGCAAGACTGAGCAGCCTGCCGAGCACCTCATCAACGCGCTCGCCGTAGAAACCGGTATCGCGCCGCACCGCATCCGCGCAGCCGTGGCGCTGCTTGACGCCGACAACTCCGTACCCTTCATCGCCCGCTACCGCAAAGAAGCAACGGGTGCACTCACCGACACCCAGCTGCGCACCATCCAGTCGCGCCTGGGTCAGCTCCGCGCCCTCGAAGAGCGCCGCAACCGCGTGCTCGAAGCGCTCACCGAACGCGCCGACGAAGGCCTCATCGACCCGCTCACCCTGCTGCAGCTGCGTTCCTCGCTCATGAACGCCGCCACCATCGCAGACGTGAACGCCATCTACGCCCCGTACCGTAGCGAGCGTGTGACCCGCGCCCAGATGGCGCGTGCCGCCGGGCTTGATTCCCTCGTCGAAGACCTGCTGGAGGTGCCCCTCGCTGAGGCGCACGCCATCGCCGCCGCGTACATTACCGACGGCACCGAAGACGACGAGGACGAGGGCATTGAGGTTGCAGAGGCGGACGAAGCCCTGCAGATTCACAGTGCTGAAGAGGCCCTCGACGGTGCCCGCGCAATCCTGGTTGACCGCGCCCTCACCGACCCGGTGCTGAGCGAAAAGCTCCTCAAGCGCCTGCGTGAAGGCGGCGTGATTGAGTCCCGCGTGATTGCAGGTCAGGAAAGCATCGGCGCGAAGTTCTCCGACTATTTCGCCTTCTCGGACCGTATTCGTTCCATTCCGCCGCACCGTGTGCTGGCGCTGCACCGCGCCAAGGACGCCGGCGTGGTGCGCCTCAAAGTGGATGTGGCACCCGCCCCCGTGGCGCTCAGCCGCCTGCGTGGTGCCGCCCGCGCCGAAGCTGAGGCCGCCGCCGAAAATTACGAGAACGTCCGTTCTGCATACGAGCGTGAAGTCGCCGCCGCGCTACGCATCCCCGTGCAGGTGCTCAACACCGTCGACGACGAAGACCGCGTGCTCGGCTGGCTCGCCGCCACTGTGCGCACCGCATGGCGCAGCCACCTGCGCCCGCGCCTTGCCGAACGCATCCGCCACCAGCTACTCGACGCCGCCGCACAGCACGCGACCGAGGTGTTCGCCTCCAACCTGCGCGATATTCTGCTCGCCGCACCCGCCGGACACAAGACCACCCTCGGCCTGGACCCGGGCCTGCGCCACGGCGTGAAATACGCCGTAGTCGACGGCACCGGTGAGCCGCTGCGCGTGGGCACCGTCTACCCGCACGCCCCGCGCAACCAGTGGGCAGAAGCACTGCGCGAGCTCGCCGCCGCCTGCCGCGAGCACGGCGTGGAACTCATCGCCATTGGCAACGGCACCGCAAGCCGCGAAACCGACAAACTCGCCAGCGAACTGATTCGCGCCCTGCGCGAGGAGGGTGTAGAGGCGCCCCAGAAGGTGACCGTTTCGGAGGCGGGTGCCTCCGTCTACTCCGCCTCCGCCCTCGCCGCCGCCGAGCTGCCCGACTACGACGTGACCGTACGCGGCGCCGTCTCCATTGCCCGCCGCCTGCAGGACCCGCTCGCCGAGCTCGTCAAAATCGACCCGCAGTCCATCGGCGTGGGCCAGTATCAGCACGACGTGCCGCCCGCAGCCCTGCGCCGCGCCCTCAACGACACCGTCGAAGACTGCGTGAACGCCGTGGGCGTGAACCTCAACAGCGCCTCCGTGCAGCTGCTTGCACACGTGGCGGGCGTGGGTACCGCAACCGCCGAACGCATCGTCGCCTACCGCACCGAACACGGCGCCTTCGCGAACCGTCGGCAGCTGCTGAACGTGCCGCGACTGGGGGCGAAAACCTTCCGCCAGGCGGCAGGATTTATTCGCATCCGCGGCGGTGAAGAGCCGCTGGACGCCTCCGCCGTGCACCCGGAAGCCTACCCGCTCGCGCGCCGCATTATTGCCGACGCGCAGGCACGCAACGGCGCTCACTGGGTTGCCGGCGCCCTGGGTACCTCGGACGGTAGCGACCCGCTCACCGGGCTGAATCCCGCCGACTACGTGCAGGACAGCGATACTCAGGCGAGCGCGGACGAAGGCACCGCCGGCGTGTATACGGTCGAGGACATCTTCGCCGAGCTGCGCCGCCCCGGCCTGGACCCGCGCGGTAGCTTCCGCACCGCCCGCTTCTCCGAGTCCGTCTCGCACTTCGAGGACGTGCGCCCCGGCATGGTGCTCGAGGGTACCGTCTCGAACGTGGCGGCATTCGGCGCGTTCGTGGATATTGGCGTGCACCAGGACGGCCTCGTGCACATCTCGCAGATGAGCCGCGGCTACGTGGCGAACCCGCACGATATTGTGCGCAGCGGCGACATCGTGCAGGTTCGCGTGGTGGAGGTCGACCCGGTGCGCCGCCGCATCTCCCTCTCCCTGCTGGTAGAGGACGAGAACTAGTGGGGGAGAACGGGAGCGGTCGCTGACCTGTTGAGCAATCCAAGAATGAGCGTTCGCTAAAACTCAAGCTCGAGAACACAATAAAGCCCCGACAAGCACTATCTTTGCCTGTCGGGGCTTTATGTAGGTTCGATTCGAGCTCTACGCCCGAGCTATACCTTAGAAGTCGATATTCGCCGGGTCAGCGCCAATACGACCCTCGGGGGTAGAAAGCGCATCCACAGCCGCGATGTCCTCAGCGGTCAGCTTCACGTTCACCGACGCCAGGTTCTCCTCAATGCGGGAGGGGGTCACAGACTTCGGGATAGCCACGGTGCCCTTAGCCAGGTGCCACGCCAGCACGACCTGCGCGGGGGTTGCGCCGTGGCGCTCCGCGATCTCAGCCAGTACGGGGTTCTGCAGCAGGTCGCTACCGTTGCCCAGCGGGCTCCATGCCTGAGTCGCGATGCCGTACTCGGCGTGAACGGCGCGCAGCGCCTCCTGCGAGAAGTAGGGGTGCAGCTCAATCTGGTGGATGACCGGAACTACGCCGGTCTCCTCGATAATCTCGCGCAGCTGCTCCTCGGGGAAGTTCGAAACACCAATCGAACGAACCTTACCCTGCTTCTGCAATTCAATCAGCGCACGCCAGGAATCCAGGTACAGGCCCTGCTGCGGCTTAGCCCAGTGAATCAGGTACAGGTCAACGTAGTCGGTGCCCAGCTTCTCCAGGGACGCCTCAAACGCCTCAAAAGCGCTCTCGTAGCCCTGGTCGGAGTTCCACAGCTTGGTGGTGAGGAAGATATCCTCACGAGCCACGCCGGAGTTAGCGATAGCGCGGCCTACGCCCGCCTCGTTGCCGTAGATGGCGGCGGTGTCGATGTGGCGGTAGCCGATCTCCAGGGCGGTGGCCACGACCTTCTCGGCGACCTCGTCCTCAACCTGCCACACGCCGTAGCCCAGCTGCGGAATGGATCGGCCGTCGTTGAACTTTACGTTGGGTACGTTGTAGCTCATGATGCTCCTTTGGAATCTATGGGGAGGCGGCGCCTCCGTAAGTAGTCCTTCAAGGCTACGCCCCAGAGTCACCGTTGAGAAGAGCCGGGCCAGAATCGGGCGTGAATCTAGCCTGAGGCGTAACCAAATGACAAAAAATGACGGGCGCCAGACACCTCCTCAGGCTGGAGCTACCGCTCGGGCTCGAGGGCGGCTACCGCCCAGGCTGGAGGGCGGCTACCGCTCGACAGCCGGTGCAAACAGCTCGCGCACATCCTCAGCCGTCACCGCCGCGGAGGCGAACTCGCCCTCACCGACCACCGCATCGAAGAGCGCGGCCTTAGACTCCTTGAGCTGCATGACCTTCTCCTCAATTGTGCCCTCGGCGACCAAGCGGTAGACGTGCACCTCCTTGTCCTGGCCGATGCGGTGAATACGGTCCACCGCCTGCTGCTCGGCGGCGGGGTTCCACCACGGATCCATGATGAACACGTGGTCCGCCTCGGTCAGGTTCAGACCGAAACCGCCAGCCTTGAGCGAAATGAGGAACACCGGCTCCTGACCGCTCGTGAACGCTTCGATGACCTCGGCGCGGTTGCGGGTCGAACCGTCCAGGTATAGGTGGCCGATGCCCTCCTCCGCCAGGCGCGCCGAAATGCTCTTGAGGTAGCCGGTGAACTGGCTGAACACCAGCACACGGTGGCCCTTCTCGAGCAGGTCGGGTAGCTGCTGAACCAGGTAGTCGCGCTTGACCGACGACACCCCGGCGTAGGCCTCCGGATCAATCAGCGCGGCATCAAGCGCCAGGCGGCGCAGCAGGGTCAGCGACTGGAAGATCGTGAACCGGTTCTTATCCATATCCTCCAGCAGGCCCAGCACCTTCTGGCGTTCACGCTGCAGATGCGTGTCATAGATGCGGCGGTGACCGGGAGCCAGCGATAGGTTCACGCGCGTATCGTTCTTCGCCGGAAGCTCCGCCGCCACCAGCTCCTTGGTGCGGCGTAGCATGAGCGGGCGGATGCGCCGGCGCAGACGAGCCGCCGTCGCCGCGGCGTGCGCCGGGTCCTCGCCAGACTCCGCCGGGCGAGCGTACAAGTCACGGAACGCACGGGCGGAAGGGAACAGACCGTCCACCACAATCGCCAGCAACGCCCACAGCTCCATGAGGTTGTTCTCAATGGGCGTGCCGGTCATCGCGATCTTGGTGCGGGCGGGCATTGCACGGGCGATGGACCAGGCGCGGGTGCCGGTGTTTTTGACGAATTGCGCCTCGTCCAGCAGGAGCGCGCCCCAGCCTTCGGGGGCGGACTGCTCGCCCGTGAATTCGTCAACGGTACGGCCTAGCGTGCGGGCGTAGCCGGTGTAGGCGTCCTCGTCCATGCGCAGCAGTGTGTAGCTGGTCAGCACCAGGTGAGCCCCGGCGATGCGCTCGGCCAGCGGGGTCTTACCGGCGGTGGTTTCGGTGATGGTCACGACCTTCGCCTCGGGCAGGAAGCGTTCCGCCTCCGCCGCCCAATTGGTGATGACGGAGGTCGGGGCAACCACGAGGAAAGGCGCGAACGGCTCGACGCTCTCACCGCACTCGGTGGTACGTTCGGAGGCGGCACGGTGCTCCTCGATCGCGTGGGCGAGCAGGGCGAGAGCCTGCACGGTCTTACCCAAGCCCATGTCATCAGCGAGAATACCGCCCAGACGGTGCTCGTACAGGAACGACAACCACTGGAAGCCCTCCACCTGGTAGGGGCGCAGGGTCGCCTGCAGTCCGGCGGGCACCGGGCGCTGAGCAATAATTTGGCGAGGTGCCGGATTGTGCTTAGTTCCCTTGTCAGAGGCCTTTTTAGTACCTTTTTCGGTGCTCTCGTCGGTATCTTCCAGACCCTCAACCAGCTCCAGCAGCGAACGCACCTGAGCATCCCAGCGCGCGGTCGTATGCACGCTCGCCGCCAGCGACTCCAGCTCCGAGAACAATCCCGCCTGGTGCCGGTTAATGCGCAGCTCACCGCCCGCATCGTCGAGTTCGCGCGCCTCCGCAATGAGGGTGCGCAGGGTCTTAAACTCGGGTCGACGCAGCGAGAAATAGGTGCCGTTACCGAGCAGAATACGGTCCGCCCCGCGATCCAGCGCCTCAAAAATCTGCGCGAAGGGCACGGTCCAGTTATTGACCTTCACCGCAATGCCCAGGTCGAACCAGTCGCGCGAATTACCCTCGCTCACGGTGATTTCAATGAGCGCGTCGGTTGCCTCCACGAACTCCGGCGGGGTGCCGTTAAAACGCACCTGAACAGCGGAAACACGGCGAAGCTTCGGCAGAATCGAACTCAGCAGTTCGCGGGTTTCCCACCCCTCGATGCGGCGCTCCTCCAGCCCGGAAAGCGCCGGGTGGGCGGCAAGAATAGCGCGCACCGAACGCAGCACGCGCGTCTCAAAACGCTCATCGCGAATCTCGCCGCCCTCTTCGCCGGGGTAGCCAAAAACGGGCAGGGACTGCACATCGGAGGCGCCCGCAGAATCCTGCGCGCTCGCCTCATCAGCGCTGTCTTCCGCGAAGGGGTTCAGCGGGTACTCCCAATGCCAACTCAACTGCGCATCGTGGCGAACCTGCTCGTCAAAGCTGATTTCAAGCACCAGATGCGGCGGCTTCACGCGCGGCAGCGCCAGTGCCGGGTCGGGGGTCAGCGAAGGAATGGAGCGGCTGAGCGCGGGCAGATACTCCTTCTGGAAGGTGGCACGCTCGGCGGCGGGAATGTGCACGGTTCCGGCGCTAATCAGCGATTCGGAGGCGGCATCGAGCGGCTCGACCAGGGGGATGAGCGCCAGCTCCACACCCTCGGGCAGCTCGGGCACGGCGGGGGAGTAGCGCACCCGTTCACCCTGTACTGGGGCAATCGTCGGTGCGCTATTCTCAGCTTCCTCAGTCGGCGCCTCCTGCGCGTCCTTTTGCACGAAAGATTCGCGACCCACCTCGTCCAGTGCACCGGGGCGTGCGGTCTTCCAGTGCACCGCCTTTGCCGCCTGCTCGTACTCCTGCTGAACCAGCCCGCCCAGGGCGAAGAAGCCGGTGCGCGGGGTGCCGATGGGGTGGCAGTGCGCGGCGGGCAGCCAGAGCTGGCGCAGCAGTTCGCCTTCGCGTCCTTCCCAGCTGAGCGCGGCTTGAAGCTGCAGCCCGGCGCCTTCACCGGGCGCCTCCTCAGCGGCGGCGTGCAGGCGCACCTGCGCGGGGCTCAGCACGGCGTAGTTCACCTCGCGGCCGTTGACGAGCAAGGGCAGGCCAATATCCTCCGCGCGGGCGAGCACATCCCAGAGCAGAGTGGAAGCAGAAGCACTAATCGAAATCCAGTCGCGGTGCGAGGAATACATGTTCTGCCACGGGCGGGCAATCGAGTAGAGCTCGGCGAAGAACCGTTCGTGTTCGGGGTAGATTTCGTGCCGCCCGACGGGTCCGCCCACGCTGGAGGCGAAGGTTTCCCAGCTGAGTCCGCCCTTAATCCAGCGCCCGGTTTTGGACGCCATGAGCGGGCGGGCGAGCAGGTTAATGCTGGGGGTTGCACCGGGCATATTGCGGCCGCGCGCGTAAGAGCCGGAGACACTCAGCGAGAAATCCAGGGCACCACTCACGCGCATCGAATCGATGCCCGCAAGGTCCTGACGTGCGGAAAGAACGGAGGAGAGATCGCGTCGCCAGGCAGAAATCTTGGAGGTGACACCGTCCAACACGGTAGGGGAAGAGTCCAGCTCGTTGAGCGCAAAGCTTCCCTGAGCGTCCTCGCGCTCGCCGTATTCTGCGTTCTGGCCTGCGATGTTGTTTTCCGCATCGGGCGCCGGCAGTTTCGCCGCGGTGGTGAGCGCACCGGAGGCGCGTAGCGCCGCGAGCGGGTCGGCGGATTTCTTCGCCTCAGCAATATCCGCGCTCTTCGCCGCTACGCCATAAGAGCTGAATGCAGGTACGCCGACGGGTCCGGGGTGTTCGCTGAGTGCCTTTTTTGCTACGGAGGCGCGGTCGAGCGCGGTGAGCATGAGCGCTACGGCGTGCTTGCAATCGGTGAGCACGGGGCAGGTGCAGCGGGCGGTGAAGGTTGCGGAGCCGCTGACGGCGGGGAAGAAACGAACCGTCACTTCGTAGGGGATGATGGTGCTTCCGTTGACGAGCCCGGTGAGGGTGCGTTCGTCTTCGTCGTAGCTGTAGCGGATGACTTCGCGGTTGCGCTGGTAGGCGACACCGCGCTGGTAGGTGCGGTGCCCGGCCTGGCGGATGATTTGCGGTACGGTAACCGGAATTTCGGGGAAAGGATTGTTGGCGCTCACCAGCTCATTATCGCGTATCGTGCGGGTTTGCGCCTTGTCGCCGGTCATTTGCTGGCGGCTGCCGGGCTGGTTGCTGGGGCGACTATTGAGCGGTGGTTTGGGGTGCATTTCGTATTTTTGGCGGGGAGTTTTTAACGCATAAAAACACCTATATTTACATAAAATATTCCGCGCCGTATCAAAAATTCCCGCCGCTTAAAACTCATCCACAAGCCAAAACACTAATAATCTAAATCTCTTTCAGAAAAAGCTTTACTTAACTTGAGAAAATGCTGTAAGCTGAACCCAGCTTCAAGAGTTTCGACTGATAAGCTCCGACTATGGTCGAACGCCAACCCCATGTTCACGGGTGGCTCGGATGACGAAGCGGTTTGTATTCACCACCGGAATACCCGGTGGTAACTGGTACAGACAAGAGCAACGCGAAAGGATCGCGCCACTCACGGCGCAGGTTGTCATAATGTACAACGGCTCTGCAACCGAAGCAGCAATCTCTCTGAACCCCTCCCGCTCCTACCAGGAAAGCCTGCGTGCCGCAGCTGTCCCCGCGCGAGGCGGATACACCGCAGTCAGCATTGACGACTACTCCCGCATTTCTTCTAAGCGCGACGAGTTCCTGAACTTCCTTCTTCTGCCTAACCCCGAGGGCATCCCCGCGATTGAGTACGCCGGTCTGCGCGTAGCGTAGCATTAGGGGTATGAATTTCTCCGGTATGCTTCTGGACTCCGACGTTCTTGCGGAGATCCGTAAGGCGGATCCTGACCCCGCCGTGGTCGCTTTTCTGCGCCGCCGCTCGTTCCGGCACATGTACATTTCTGTGCTGAGTATTGGTGAGCTGAAGGGTCTGTACCCTTACCCGGAAACTGATCGCTGGATTACCGAGCTTCTTGAGCGTTTTGGCGACCACGTTATTAATGTGGATGCGCGTGTGAGCCTCGAGTGGGCTGGCCGTCAGGCGCCGCGCGGTGTACACGCCGTGGGCCGTGATGATGCCGGTCCGCTGCCTACCGCCGCCCTGGAGGGTCTGATGGCGGCGAGCGCGAGTGCCTATGATTTGGAGCTGATTTCTTCTAAGGCGCAGGTGTACCGCGCATGGGGTGTTGAAGCTTCCAACCCGTGGACTGAGCAGTAAAACTTCGCCGTATGCGCGCCCTCGCGTGCGTGTCTGTATGAATACCTGTGCGAATAGTTGTGAGAACCCGCTTTCGAGTGTTAATCGGAGGCGGGTTTCGTCGTTAATTCGTGGCATGATTGAAGGACGATGAAAAGCACCTCACCTATCTCGCGTTATTCCATGCCCATGCCTCTGTGGCTTCAGGGTGTTGTTGAGCTAATTGTTACTGCCCTGTTCTCTGCGCTTGCCGTGTTTGCGGCGATGTCTGCCGTGTGGGCGACTAAGGGTTTTGGCGACATGGAGTTCTCCTCCGTGGCCGCCATGTCGGCGCACCTGTGGCTTCTGATTCACGGTGTTCCGCTGGATCTTGCGGCTGCTTTTGGTGCTTCTGCCGGCACGATGACGCTGGTGCCGCTGGGTTTGAGTATTCTGCCGCTGCTGCTCTGTTACCGTTCGGGCCGTCGCTTGGCGCGCGCCTCGTATGAGGGTGAGTTTTTGATTCCGGTGCTGTCCGGCTCGGTGACGTATGCGCTGATTAGTTCGGCGATGTACGGTTGGGCGAGCCCGCATCCTCAGCCTCTTCAGGCGCTGAATGCTGCCCTGGTGCCGTTGGGTATTGTGGTGGCTGGTCTGATGTGGGGTGGCTACCGTGAGGCGCGTTCGCTTTCGCGCATGGTGGGTGTTGATACTGCGGAGCAGATTTCGCAGATGAGCCAGTATTCGCGGTGGGCGGGTTCGTACGCTTGGGCTGTGGTGCGTGCCGCGGTGGTTGCTTTTGTGGCGCTGATTGGTCTGGGTGCGGTGCTTTTGGGTATCGGTATTTTGGCGGGCTGGTCACAGATTGTTGCCACCTACCAGGAGCTGCACGCGGGCGCTGTGGGTGATACCGCGGTGACCCTGCTGCAGCTGGGTTTCTTGCCGAACCTGGTGATTTATGCGATTGCGTGGTCGACCGGTGCCGGTTTCTCCGTTGGCGCGGGCACCTCGGTCGGTTTGACCAGTAGCGATGCCGGTACTTTGCCGATGCTTCCGATTCTGGGCGCCGTGCCCGAGTCGATGGGCACGTTTGGTCTGGTGGGTCTGCTGGTGCCGCTTGGTGCCGGTGCGATTGCTGGCTGGTGGTTCTTGCGTGAGGGCGAGGATCACCTGGATGAGTGGGTTGCCCCGAAGGTTCCGTTCCGCCCGTTGTCTGCACTGATTTCTGCTGTGGCGCTGGGTGTGGTGACCGGTATTCTGACCTCGTTTGGTGCCCTGTGGCTGGGCTGGATTTCGTACGGCTCCCTGGGTATTGGTCGTTTTACGGAGGTTGGTGCTGAGCCGCTGACCTTTGCGGTGCATACCGCGTTGACGGTGGGTGCCGGCGTGACTTTCGGTATGTTGCTGAGCCGCGCCCTGGTGCCGGACAGCAGCCGTGAGTTGCCTCGTTTTGCGGATGAGCGCCCGAACCTGGGTGAGCGTCTGATGAG
>ERZ1699259.478-NODE-478-length-17266-cov-6.182799_pt1 | contig 17266 bp, 19 predicted proteins | sample MGYA00581525_ERZ1699259 | MGnify/ENA primary metagenome ERZ1699259 (study PRJEB42319, sample SAMD00040332) | human oral metagenome | material: saliva | host: Homo sapiens | study: EMG produced TPA metagenomics assembly of PRJDB4115 data set (Metgenomic analysis of... | reverse complement strand
TATGGACTAACGTGAATGTAGCTTCATTAGCAATGGTAGTATCTGTCTTCTTAGGAAACATCTTAGGTGGCGGATTCTTAGATGCTCTTGGAAAATTATCTGATTTCTTCAGTGGAAAATCAAATTCAGCAGTAAATGCATTTCTTTCTGAAGCATTTACAAACCCATCGGCAGCGAGCCGCACTGCACAATCATTCGTAGATGGATTACAAACAGGATCAAAAATTGCAATCTTCTTCTACTTAGTAGCATTTGCAGCATCAGCGGCAACTGTGTACTTCTACTACCAAAAATTATTCCAAAAGAAAGCTCAATAAGCGAGGAGACCAATGAAGAAATTCTTTCAAATTATTTTAGGGGTTAGCTTCCTATTTCTATTAGTAGGTTGTAGCTCACAAGAGACTGCGACTTTCACTCAAAAATTAGATCGAGCGGAATTTTTTGTAACTTATACGTATGATAAAAATAAAGATGTCGTGACAAAGATTAAGACCGAAGTGAATCAGTCTGCTGAATTCACGGAAGCTCGCAAGGAAAATGAAAAACTCTTTGAAGAGCTGAAGGGGATTGATGGAGTAGTGACTTCCATTACAGAAAAAGATGGTAAAGACATCTTTTCAGTTGAGGTCGACTTAACGAAATATACGTTGTCAAAACTGAAAGAAAGCAACAGTTCATACTTTAAAAGCCTTCTTCAAAGTGGCTTCTTAACAGAAGACGGAGATAAAGTATCATTCTCTAAGAGTAAAGAAGCTGCGTTAAAACGCGGACTGACAGAACAAAAGAAATAATGAAAAGACTCATGGAAAAATTTTTCCATGGGTCTTTTTTGTTTTAAGTTCATTTTAAGTTCGCTTCGTATACTAAAACCATCAAGAAAAGGAATCGAGGAAAACGAGATGGAAAAGAAAAGACAATGGTTATTGACGACAACATTATTTATCTCACTAGGGTTGGCCGCTTGCGGATCGCAAAGCGTATTAAGCCAAGCCGACGCAAATACTCAAACAACAACAAAGACATCGACAACTTCAACTACGCAGACGGCTTCTTATTTTTAAGCAAGCGACTTAACAGCGACTTATGATGAAAGTAAAGCTTCAAAAATTTCGCTGCAAGGAACGACAGCAACTGCTTCAGGTGAAGGGGCAACGGTCAATGGAAGCACGGTTGAAATTACAAAAGCCGGAACCTATATCGTCGAGGGAACGGCTTCGAAAGTTCAATTGAAAGTCGCAGCAGGTAAGGAAGATGAAGTCCAAATCGTCTTCAAGAATGCAACATTAAAGAATACAGAAGCTCCATTACTCGTCGATACGGCTAAAAAAGTGATTTTAACATTAGCTGATGGAACGAAAAATGAAGTGGCCGATGAATCAACGTCAACGGTAAAAGGAGCCATCTACTCAGATAGCGACTTGACGATTAACGGGAAAGGATCATTAACCGTGAATGGTGCCGCAAGCAATGCGATTAAATCAAAAGACGGCATTCGCATTGTGGATGCGACAGTCACAACAACCGCGAAAAAACACGGGATTGCAGCGAACGACTTCGTGAACGTATCGGGTGCGACATTGAACTTATCAGCCGATGAAGACGGGATTCACTCAGACAATGAGGATGATGTATTGTTAGGCAATATTTACTTGGTGGATACAACTATCACAGTGAATGCCGGGGACGATGGAATTAATGCTTCGAATACGATGCTGATCGACGAAGGTGCAACCATCGACGTCCAAAAGAGTGAAGAAGGTCTTGAAGCTCGATTGATTCATCAAGTTGGTGGAACGATTACCGTGAAATCTTCTGACGATGGATTGAATGCGAAAGACTGGACGTTAGAATCTTCTGACGAGCAAGGCCCAGGCCAACAAACGAAGAAAGTAAAATCTGAAGCCACAAATGCGAAAAACTTAGATCAAGCAGGCGATGTGAAGATTGTCATCGATGGTGGAACGTTAACCGTAGACGCTGAAGGTGACGGCCTTGATGCCAACGGATCAATTGAGATTAACGGCGGGACAGTCGTTGTCAATGGTCCAACAAGCGGAGCGAACGCAGCTCTTGACTATGACGACAACGCAACACTAAACGGTGGTACTGTACTCTTTGTCGACAATGGACAAATGACAATGGGATTCGGTAGCGACTCTAGTCAAGCTTTCCTAATGGCAAGTGTTCAAGGAACGGCTGGCACAACCGTTGAAGTAGTCGACTCATCTGGTAAAACAGTCGCAAGCTCAAAAGCTTCTAAGTCATTCTCAACGGTATTAATCAGTAGTCCAGATACTAAAGATGTCGAAAAATATACCATTAAAGTCGGATCAAACTCAACAACGGCTACAGCCTCTAAACAAGCCACTAATATCGGTGGCGGACCTGGTGGCGGCCAACCAGGTCAAGGAGGTCCAGGAGGACAACCAGGACAAGGCGGAAGACCAGGAGGCTGATAAGACGGATTAGAATTTATAGAAAATCTTGAAAGGGGTGAGTCCACCAAAATATGAAATCGAATGATGAATTTGAGATTAGTACTTTAACAAGTGAGGTGGAACACTATGGAGTAAAGAAAATTAAAGAAGTTAAAAAGTTGTTTAGACAGAAAGGGGTGATTCCACCAAAATACTAAGTCAATGAGACCGTTCAAACGTTAGACGACAATCAGGAGTCCAAAATGTAACAACAACTCTCAAAAAAATAACAAAAACTACAGCACACAAAACCAAAAAAACGGGGTATTATCTCAGCTATCGAAAGCTTAACTGAGACAACACCCCGTTTTCATGTTATATTATCTAACATAAGAGGTAAGGGCAGTTTTGACAAAAGATGAAACTTTTATTTACAATAACCCTATAAAGGAGGAAGACAGATGGGTGAAAAGGAATTACGACGTTCACTAGCCGTCTTTCCAATCGGAACAGTCATGAAGCTGACCGATTTATCAGCACGACAAATTCGCTATTATGAAGAACAGCGCTTGGTCATCCCGGAACGCTCTGAGACGAACCGACGTATGTATTCTTTGAATGATGTCGATCGCTTATTGGAAATTAAAGATTATTTGGCCGATGGATTAACCATTATGGCCATTCAGAAGATTTTCAATAAGAATACAAATCCCGTATCGAAGGAAAGCGTAAAAGAGGCGCTGACGGATGAGGATGTCCGACGAATCTTCTACGACGAGATTATGCATATTAGCCGTTTGTCTGGCGGCGAGAAATGGAACTTATAGGAGGAAACCAATGATTACACATGAAGAGATTAGAAGACAGGTAGAAGAGAAAGATGTTCGTTACTTACGATTGATTTTCACAGATATCCTAGGAACGATTAAAAATGTAGAAGTACCAATTACGCAATTAGATAAAGTATTGGCCAACAAAATGATGTTCGATGGTTCTTCAATTGAAGGATTCGTTCGTATCGAAGAAAGTGATATGTACTTATATCCAGACCTTTCAACTTGGGTGGTTTTCCCATGGAGCAGCAAACACGGTACAATCGCACGCTTAATCTGTGATGTTTACAAACCAGATGGAACGCCATTTGCGGGGGACCCTCGTTCAAACTTAAAACGTGTCTTAAACGAAATGAAAGAATTAGGGTTTTCAAACTTCAACTTAGGACCAGAACCAGAGTTCTTCTTGTTCAAATTGGACGAAAACGGCGAACCAACGCTTGAAGGAAACGACCAAGGTAGTTACTTCGACTTAGCTCCAATTGACCTTGGGGAAGAATGCCGTCGCGAAATCGTTCTTGAGTTAGAAAAGATTGGTTTCGATATCGAAGCAAGTCACCACGAAGTAGCGCCAGGTCAACATGAAATCGACTGGAAATACTCAGATGCAGTAGCTGCCTGTGACAACATCCAAACTTTCAAACTTGTTGTAAAAACAATTGCGCGTAAACATGGATTACATGCGACATTTATGCCAAAACCAGTATTCGGAATTGCCGGTAGCGGAATGCACTTCAACTTATCCTTATTTGATAAAGACGGAAACAATGCGTTCTTCGACGAAAATGGCGACCAACGTCTAAGCGATACTTGCCGCCACTTCATCGCTGGGGTCATGAAACATGCGAAAGCTTTAACGGCCGTATGTAACCCAACGGTAAACTCATATAAACGTTTAGTTCCAGGATACGAAGCGCCTGTATATATTGCATGGTCTGCACGTAACCGTTCACCGCTCATCCGTATTCCAGAATCTCGTGGTATTTCAACTCGTATCGAATTACGTAGCGTGGATCCATCTGCGAACCCATATTTAGCAATGGCTGCGATTTTAACAGCTGGTCTTGAAGGGGTTAAAGAAAAAATGGAAGTTCCTGAAGCTATCGACCGCAACATCTATGCGATGTCTGCTCGCGAACGTAAAGAAGCAGGAATCGATGATTTACCAGGAACATTAAACGAAGCGATTGAATACTTGAAACAAGACGAAACAGTTCAATCAGCGCTAGGAAGTCATATCCTAGACAACTTCATCGAAGCAAAACGTTTCGAATGGGCTGCTTACCGTAGTCAAGTTTCACAATGGGAATTAGACCAATACTTGAAACTATTCTAAAAATGAAACGGAGAGTGCACTCACAAGGTGCGCTCTTTTTATGTGTAAAAAACCAGCTTTTATAAGAGTGTCTGCTGCTGATATGTATAGCTTTTTCTTTGTTAAAGTTTTGACATATTTTGCTGAAAATGTAATACTGGTAAGGAAACGTAAAAAGGAAAGAGAGTGCTCACATGTATATAAAAGATATGTCGAATGCGTTAGAAGAGTATCATGCTTTTATGGAAACTCAAGCCAATAGAACGGTTTTCCAAACGCCTGAATGGGGAGAAGTGAAGACGGATGGCTCATGGACAAGAGACGTACTTCTTGTGATGTCTGATAATCATGAACCTGTTGCGGCTGCGATGATTCTTTATCGTAAATTACCAGGTGTGAATAAGTTTTTAGCGTATGCACCGCGCGGGATCGTAACCGACTATACAAATGCTGAACAATTAAAATCAGTCTTTGCGACTTTGAAAGTGTATTTGAAAGCTAAAAATGCATTTGGTTTGAAAATTGACCCAGAATTACAATGGCGTGAATGGACAAACAAGTTTGAAATGGTTGAGGGTGGATTCAATAATGAAGAATACCGCAAAAATATTTTAGCGGCTGGATTCGTAGAACGCCCAATGGACTTAGGGTTCGATGGCATTCAACCACGTTTAACAATGATTTTACCGTTGAAAGACGAAGGAAAAGGCATCGTCGAAACGTTCAATAAGAAAGAACGTTATAAAGTGAATGTAGCGAAGAAACAAGGGGTTGTTTGCTACAAGGGAACGCTTGAAGATATGCCAATCTATGATGAGTTAAATAAAATTACGGCTGAGCGTGACAAATACGTGGCGCGTAGCATCGAGTATTTAACAACAATGTATCAACATCTTCATCCTAAAGGCATGGTGGATTTATACTTTGCGAAAGTGGACTACAATGTGCAATTAGCATTTGCGACAAACCGCTTAGAAACAGCGCAAAAAGAATTCGATAAGTTAACAGGACAATTGGAAACATTGAACAATCCAAAACGTATCGAAAACGTTCAAAAGCAAATTGAATCATTGAAAGTGAACATTGCTAAATACGAAAAAGAAATCGAACGCGTGAAAGGTGACTTAGAACAATATCCAGAAGGAAAAGTAGTCAGCGGAGCGTTTGTTGTAACGTACTTAGATAAAGCGTACTACTTATATGGTGCGAACATCACTGACGATGGTGGATTGAATGCCAACAAGGCGCTTGTGTCTTGGATCATGCAAACTCTTTATGATGAAAAAGGCATTCGTTCGTTTGACTTCTTCGGAGTTTCTGAAGACCAAGAACATCACGGCGGAATTAACGGGTTCAAGCAATCGTTTGATCCTGAGTTAGTGGAATATATCGGTGAATTTGATATGCCGATTTCGAAGTTCTGGTTTGAAATGTTCCATACATGGGCACCAAAAGCCGTGAGCTTGAAGAATAAAATTTTAGTAAGACGTAAAAAATAGTTGAAAGAGGCTGGACGAGTTTCCGGTCTTTTTTAGAAAATAGGAAAGGAGAATGGAATGCAAAAAAATAGCAATCTTAGAAAACTTGTCTTTATCGCATTATTAACAGCACAAGGGATTATCCTTGGATTACTTGAACAAGCCATTCCGTTTCCTTTTGCATTTGCGTCAGGAGCAAAACTAGGAGTAGCCAATATTGTGACGCTAATCAGTTTATATACACTATCGTTTAAAGAAGTAGTTTTAGTTGTCGTGATGAAAACATTGATGACGACCGTTCTTGGGGGGACGTTCTCAACCTTCCTCTACAGTGGGATGGGCGCTCTTGTCAGCTTTATCGGGATGTATCTGGTGATGCAACTGGGTGAGAAGCGTGTGAGTATGATTGGCGTCAGTGCCACAGGTGGAATTTTGCACAATGTCGGTCAATTGATGGTCGCGAGCTGGATGGCAAAATCGTGGACGGTGCTTTTATATTTACCTGCGATGTCAATCGTCGGTATCTTTGCAGGCATAGCCATTGGGATTGCGGCAAACTATGCATTAACACATGTAAAACTACTCAAAAAATATTCGGATAAAAAAGTCGGCTAAAGTTCGTGAAATAACTGACAATCAATGGACAAAAAGTGCAAAATAGCATATACTACTAAAGTGAGAAAACACAAGGAGGATTTGCAATGACAAAAACAAACATTGTAGTAATCGGTGCCGGATTTGCCGGGGTAGCCGCTACAAAGACGTTGTCACATAAGTTGAAAAAGAATAAAGATGTCACAATTACATTAATTGATAAACATCCTTACTTAACTTACATGACTGAATTACACGAGGTAGCTGGAGGACGTGTTGAGCCAGATGCGATTCAATACGACTTACAAAAAATCTTTGCACGTTCTAAAAATGTAAACTTAGTAACAGATACTGTTACAAGTCTTGATAAAGAAAACAAAGTGGTTCGTACAAAACATGGCGAATTCTCTTATGATTATTTGGTACTTGGTATGGGTGGAGAAGCCAATGACTTCGGCGTTCCAGGTGTTAAAGAAAATGGATTTACGTTATGGTCAATGGAAGACGCAGTGAAAATGCGTAAACATATTCTTAGCTGTGTAGAAAAAGCAGCTAAAGAACATGATCCTCAAAAGCGTAAAGCGTTATTAACGTTTGCGGTTTGTGGTGCTGGATTTACTGGGGTTGAATTAGTCGGTGAATTAATGGACTGGATTCCAGTATTAGCACATGAATACAATTTAGATAAAGACGACTTCGAGTTATACATCATCGAAGCAGTTCCAACAATCTTAAACATGTTAGATGCAAAAGATGCGGATAAAGCAGAAGCCTTCATGGTAAAACGCGGCATCAAAGTGATTAAAGGAAACGGAATTTCTGAAGTGAAGCAAAACAGCATTCGCTTAGCGGACGGCACAGTGATTCCAACGTACTCACTATTCTGGACAGCTGGGGTTAAAGCCAACACAGAAGCTGAAGTGTTTGGATTTAAAGCAGCTCGTGCAGGTCGTTTAGTGGTTAATGAAAACATGTTAGTCGATGGCGAAACAGATATTTTCGCAATCGGTGACTTAGCTTACTACGAAGAACCGGATAAAGGAAATGCTCCACATCCACAAATCGTACAAGCAGCTGAACAAACTGGTAAAACAGCAGCGAAAAACATTATTGCTTCAATTAACAACTCAGAAAAAGTAGCCTATAAAGGTAAATACGATGGATTCATGGTTTCTATCGGTTCACATTATGGCGTTGCTTTCTTAATGGGCAAATGGCACTTAAGTGGTTTCTTTGCAATGTTGATGAAACACATCGTAAACATCAAGTATTTCTTAGAAATCTTCTCACTATACTATGCAATCCAATACGTGTTCCACGAGTTCTTCCATATTAAGAACCGTCGTAATATCTTCCGTGGACACTTATCACGCTACGGTAACGTATTATGGTCTGTACCACTTCGTTTATTCTACGGTGGTATGTGGACGATCGAAGGCTTGAAGAAAATCTTTGGTCTATGGGGCGCAAGCAGCTGGATTGATGGAAGTCATTTAGCATTCCCATTCCCTTGGTTAACAGAAGCAACAAGTGCAGCAAGTGGTGCAGCAGAAACTGTAACAGCAGCAAGTGGTGCAACAGAAGCTGCAGCGCAAACAGCAACTCAAGTCGTTTCATTCGGTTTCAACTATTCATACGGTGAACAACCAGCGATGGTCATCGAAAAAATGCCAGACTGGTTCGCATCCATCATGCAAATCATGATTCCAAACGTTGAAGTTGCTCACTTAATGCAAAAAGTGATGTCATTCGTAGAATTAGCTATCGGTTTAGCAATCATGGCTGGTTTCTTAACATGGATCGTCAACGCAGTAACAATCGGTTTAGTCGCAACATTCTGCTTATCTGGTATGTTCTACTGGGTAAACATGTGGTTTGTTCCTGCAGCGATTGCGTTAATGAACGGTTCAGGTCGTGCATTTGGTCTTGATTACTACGTGATTCCATGGTTCCAAAGAACTGCGGGTAGCTGGTGGTATGGTAAGTCGAAAGCAATATATGGATTCGATAAACAAGGAAACCAACTCGTTAAATAAGTATGTTATAATGAAGTCGGCATTTTTTGTCGGCTTCTTTTTTTAGAAGGTCGACTAGAAGGAGAAAACTATGACAATCGTACATCCAATGTGGATGGAGTATCCCGAATTACATGAAGAATTAAAACAAGTAAAAGCGATGATGCATGCATCTATCACGATCGAAAATCAACAGATTCGTGAGGCTATTTGGGCTGTCCTTGAATCTGGTGGTAAAATGGTACGACCTGCTTATTTGATTTTATTCTCAATGTGGAACGAAAATCGAAACAAGGAAGAAGTCCATGCTGTGGCTGCGGCTCTTGAACTACTTCATGTGGCAACATTATTACACGATGACGTCATCGACGAAGCTGATACAAGAAGAGGACAAGAAACGATTAGTGCTCGATTTGGGAATCGTGTGGCGATTTATGCAGGCGACTACTTATTGACAGTGTGCTATCAGTTGCTTTCAAAATATAGTCAAGATTTAGCGGGCATCCAAATCCCAACATACGGGATGATGCGTGTCATTGAAGGTGAATTGTCACAGATGGAAGAAAGCTACAAAACCGATGTGACGATTCAAGATTACTTGAAGCGAATCGATGGGAAGACGGCGCAACTATTTATGCTTAGTTGTATGATGGGAGAACGTTTTTCAGGAATGGGCGAATTAGAGCGTGCGAGACATATCGGTAATTCTATTGGGATGGCGTTTCAACTGTTAGATGATATTCTTGATTACGAAGTCAGTTCTTCTGAATTTGGAAAACCTGTGTTAGAAGATGTGGCGCAAGGGATTTATACATTGCCGCTGATTGCGTCTTTACCGAAGTGTGAAAAAGAATTGCTTCCACTGTTAGAAAAGAAAAATCAGTTAACAGCGACAGACCGACTAGCAATTCAAAAGTTGGTCGTAAATGCAGGTGGTGTTGAAACTGCAAAAGATTTTGCATTGAAATATACCATGAAAGCAATCCATCAAATCGAGAAGTTGCCTGAAGCTGATGTGAAGCCTATGCTGTTAAAAATCACAAGTCAGTTATTGCAACGAAAATCATAAAACAAAACAATTCACAAAGAATGGTGTTTTCTGAAAAGAAATCGCCATTTTCATTTCCTTTTTTCAAGTGAAAAAGGAAACGATTCTACAGGCAGGTCCTAGACTTTTATCCGAAATATGCTATAATAGAACCTACAGAATTGATTAATTCTAAAATATATAGAAAAGGCAGGTTCTAAACATGACTATCAAAAAATCATTATCTGCAGCAGCAGTATTATTATCATCTGCATTTGTATTAGCAGCATGTGGCGGAAACAGCAAAACTGATTCAAACAAAACAACACAAGCAGCTACAACACAAACTGCAACTACACAAGCAGCAACACAAAAATCTAATGCAGCTTTAAAAGATGGTACTTACAAATTAGTATCAGAAGCTGACAAACGTGGATGGCACGTAGAATTTACGATTACTGTTGAAGGTGGCAAAATCACTAAATCTGATTATGACAACTTAAATGATAAAGGTGAACGTAAATCAGCTAACGCAGAATACGAAAAAGCAATGAAAGATAAAGTGGGTACTGGCCCAGCAGAATACTTCAAAGCTTACAACGAAGGTTTAGTTGCTAAACAAAACCCTTCAGACGTTGAAGTTGTTTCAGGTGCAACTAATGCGCATACTTCATTTGTTGAATATGCAAACAAATTAATCGAAGCAGCTCAAAAAGGGGACACTGCTGAAATCAAAGTAGCAGCTCCACAAAGCTAATTCATTCTAAAATAACCATTTCGACTCCTGTACGGTTGTGCAGGAGTTTTTTATTCGGATTACAAGTCACGGGTTTCGTTTTATCGTGAAATAAGGTACAATACTAAGGAATGATTTTTAAAAGGAGAGAACTATGAAAGCTAAATGGATGAAATGGGGACTTTTGGCAGTAATGTCGACATCAATTTTAACCGCATGCCAAAGTCAACCGAAGAATGAAGCCGACACTGTTTCAGGCGCATCAATTAAAACTCCAAGAGAAATTATTAAATCACCTGTGAAGAAAACAGACTTCTTACTCGGAACGGCGGTAGCTTTATCGGTCTACCATCCAAATACAGAAGAAGTGATTACCAATGCCTTAGAAATGATTAAAGACTTAGAAAAACGAATTACTGTGAATGCTTCTGGTTCTGAAGTGGATGAAGTAAACTTGGCCGCTGGAGAAAAGCCGGTTAAGGTTAGTGCGGATGTGTACGAGTTAATCAAACTTGGATTGAAATATAGCGAAGAGTTCGACGGGGCTTTCGATGTTACGGTAGGACCATTGACGGCGTTATGGCATATCGGGTTTGATGATGCGAAGAAACCAACGCAAGAGGAAATCGATGCGGTGTTACCACTCGTGAATTATAAAGACGTTGAATTAAACGACGCGGAACAAACCGTCTTTTTAAAGAAAAAAGGAATGCAACTGGACCTTGGAGGAATCGCCAAAGGGTATATCGCCGATAAGGTTTGGGAATATTTTGCAAAAGAAGGCATCACAACAGCAGTCATTGACCTTGGTGGGAATATCGTCGTAATGGGCGGCTCACCTGCAAGAGACGGCGTTGCGTGGAATGTTGGGATTCAAGATCCGGATGCTTCTCGTGGGAAGACGCTTGGTACGATTTTAGAAAAAGACAAAACGATTGTAACGTCTGGGATTTATGAGCGTTATTTAACCGTAGACGGTCAAACGTATCACCATATTTTAAATCCGAAAACAGGATATCCATACGATAATAATGTGGAAGGAGTTTCTGTTATTGTCGACAGTTCTACAAAAGGAGACGCGTTATCGACGTCGATGTTCTCTGTGGGACCAAAGGCTGGAATCGAATATGCGAATAGTCATGACGGAGTGGATGTCATTTTCGTAACGAAAGATAAAAAAGTGTATGTGTCGGATGCGATTAAAGATACGTTCAAATTAACAAATACGAACCTTGAGTTGAAGGAGAGTGTTGAGTAGTGACGAAAAAAGAGTTTATCGAACTAGTCGAATTGCGTACAAAAATCGCGAGTGTGTTCCCATTTGTCATCGCGTTTCTTTATTCGTTTGTTTTATTTAAACAAGTGAATGTTTTGAATATGCTGTTGTTCTTTATCGGGATGATTTGTTTTGATATGGCGACAACCGTGATGAACAATTTGATGGACTATGTCAAAGCGAAAAACTCCGATTATCGTGATAATCATAATGTGATTGGGACGAGTAGCCTCACTGTGAAGAAAGCATGGCAAGTCTTCGGTGGGCTGTTTGCAGTGGCAGCAGTTGTTGGAATCATCCTTGTAGCGCGCACAAATATTCTTTTGCTCATTGTCGGCGCAATTTGTTTCTTCATCGGTGTGTTTTATACATTTGGACCCATTCCGATTTCTCGGATGCCTCTTGGGGAAGTGTTATCAGGGTTCACAATGGGGTTCGGGATTTTCTGGATTATGGTATTTTTAAATGTGCCAGAAGGAACGGTTTTTGCAGGGGTACAGTTAGACGGAAGTATTTTAACGATGCAACTGGACATTATCGCTCAATTGAAAGTGTTCCTATTATCTCTGCCGCTTGTTTGTACGATTGCCAATATCATGTTAAGTAATAATATTTGTGATTTAGAAACAGATATTACGAACCATCGTTATACATTGGTGTACTATATTGGAAAGAAACAAGCGTTAGTGGTCTATCAAGTATTATATGCGATTGCGTTTGGTGCGATGGTGCTTGCGGTGTTGCTCGGCGTGGCGCCTTGGATTCTTCTTGGTGTGCTAGCAGTTGGTGTTCCTGTGTATAAACATATTCAACAGTTCAAAGCTCTCCAAGAAAAGAAAACGACCTTTGCGTTAGCGATTAAAAACATGGTAATGATTCATTCATTGCAAGCCGTGCTATTATTCGTTGCGGACCTTTTCTTTAACTAGTGTGTACTTGACAAAGCAAGTTCATTTCCTTATGATGGAGTAGATATGGATTTATAGAAAGTAGTGAAAATATGGCTCAGAAAAAAGCGGCGTTAGCTTGTAGCGTATGTGGTTCAAGAAACTACACGATTACGCTTGGACAAAATCGACGAGTAGAACGTCTAGAAATTAAAAAATTCTGCAAGTATTGCAACAAACAAACACTACATCGCGAAACAAAATAAAAGGAAGAGGAGATTCGAAATGCGTTTTTTATCAAATGTGATTAAAGAGATGAAAAAAGTTACTTGGCCAACAGGTAAAGAAGTAAACAAATATACAATTACAGTAATTATGACAGTGCTTGCTGCACTATGCTTCTTTGCAGTAGTGGACTATGGAGTGCATCAACTCATTACATTCCTTTTAAAATAATAGTACTTTAAAGTGATTAGTGATATACTAAGAGCAGTTGAAAAAACCTTCGCTTATGAAGGTTTTTTTGTATGGAAAAATGTTGTCAACACTCAAGGAGGAGTATAAATGGAAAAAGAATGGTATGTATTGCACACTTATTCAGGTTATGAGAATAAAGTAAAATCAAATCTATTATCACGTATCCAAAGCATGGGTATGGAAGAAAACATCTTCCGCGTGATTTCACCTGAAGAAGAGGAAGTAGAAGTAAAAGACGGTAAAACTAAAACGACTGTTGAAAAAACTTTTCCTGGTTATGTATTAGTTGAAATGGTCATGTCAGACCAAGCATGGTATGTTGTTCGTAACACTCCAGGCGTAACTGGATTCGTTGGTTCACACGGTGCAGGTTCAAAACCATCTCCATTATTACCAGAAGAAGTAGAAGCAATCTTAGGACGTATCGGTGAAAAAGTTCATGCTCCAGTTGAATTAAATGTATCTGTTGGAGACTACGTCATCATTACTGAAGGTGCCTTCAACGATATGAGCGGTAAAGTAGTAGAACTTGACCACGAAAAACAAAAAATTAAAGTGGCGATTGAAATGTTCGGTCGTGAAACAATTGCAGACTTAGAGTTCCACCAAGTGAAAGAAGATGACTCTTATTAACATGTATCCTACAATGTTAGAACGATTTATTCGATATGCGAAAATCAATACGCGTAGTGATTTGAAATCAACAACGATTCCTACGACAAAGAGTCAATGGGAATTTTTAGAAATGCTTCGTGACGAGTTAGTGGAATACGGCTTTCAAAAAGTAGAACTCGATCCAGAGGATAGCTACTTAGTGGCGCTCCTCCCAAGTAACTTGGAAGAAGGAAGTGCGGCGCCTGCGATTGGATTTATCGCCCACGTTGATACCGCAGATTTCAATGCGGAAAACATCGATCCACAAATTCACGAGAATTATAACGGAGAAGATGTGCTGCTTAATGCCGAAAAGAATTTAGTAATGACGGTCAGCGAGTTTCCAAGTTTGAAAAACTATATTGGCGAAACGTTAATTACAACTGATGGAACGACATTGCTAGGTGCCGACGATAAGGCGGGTCTGGTTTCGGTATTAGAAGCGTGCTTGTATTTAATGGCGCATCCAGAAATTCCGCATGGCGATATTTGGTTAGCGTTTGGTCCGGACGAAGAAATCGGGAAAGGCGCTCACCGTTTCAAAGCGGAGCGTATGCCTGCAAAATTTGCCTACACTTTAGATAGTGGAGTCGTAGGGAAGTTAGAATATGAAACGTTCAATGCGGCTCGTGCAGTGGTGACGATTCATGGGACAAGTGTTCACCCAGGGCAAGCTAAAGATGTGATGGTGAATGCTTTGGCAGAAGCAGCGAAACTATTTGCACGCATGCCAGAAAAAGAAGTGCCAGAACATACGAGTGGGTACGAAGGCTACTTTATGTTATCGAAACAATCAGGCGACATCGGTAAGGTTGAATTGGAATATATTATACGCGATCACTCGATGGAGAAATTCGAAGAGAGAAAAGTGCAGTTCCAACAAATTGTCGATGCGCAAAACGCAACGTATGATGTGCCTCGTATCGAATGCACGATTTACGATGAGTACTATAATATGTACGAAATCTTAAAGGACGATATGACTTCGGTTGAAGTAGCGATTGAGGCTTATAAAGAATGTGGCATCACGCCAGACATTCAACCATTCCGTGGAGGAACGGATGGATGTATTATTACCTATAAAGGAATTCCGACTCCCAACCTTTTTACCGGAGCAGAAAACCTTCATGGGCAGTATGAATTCGTAACTCTCGAAAGCATGCAAAAAGCCAGCGACGTTGTATTAAAAACTATTGAATTAGTCCAAAGAAAAACGGTTGAGTAATACTCAACCGTTTTTTCTATATTCTATATATAATAAAGAAGAAAAGATAATAAGTATGCCGAATACAGGGTGGTATGATAAAAATAAAAAAATTATATTGAGAAAATCTTGATATAATAGGCTTTTCTTAATAAAGCTTTTCTTTGGTAAAAAGTAATATGGAACAAAAGTAATTATCAGCAAATAAGTTGTGTGATAATAATACGATTTAATACCTATGCTATAATAGCCTAAACCTCTCGAAAGATAATATATCTATTTCTAGATTAGTAAAATTGAGAATGATTATAAGGAGATAACTTTTATGAAAAAAGCAATGCTAATTATTAATCCAACTTCTGGAGGAGAAAAGGCGTTAGACTATAAAGAAAAATTAGAAAATAAAGCAAAAGAATACTTTGAATATGTTGAAACGAAGATTACTGAAAAAGCTAAAGATGCTACTGCTTTTGCGGAAGAAGCTTCAAAGGAGAATTATGAAGCGGTAATTGTTTTTGGTGGGGATGGAACTGTTAATGAAGTAATTTCTGGTATTGCTGAAAAGGACTATATCCCTAAATTAGGGATTATTCCAGGAGGGACTGGCAATTTAATTACTAAATTGCTAGAAATTAGTCAAGATATTGATGAGGCAATTGACCAACTTGATTTTAATAAAACAAATGCGATCGATATTGGAAAAGCAAATAAGAGCTATTTTGGATATATCTTCAGTGTAGGTTCTTTACCAGAGGCGATTCATAACGTTGAAATAGAAGATAAAACAAAGTATGGAGTATTAGCTTATGCAATAAATACAATTAAGTCCGTTATTAAAGATGAGGTATTCAATATTAAAATTGAAACAGAAAATGGGAGTTACGAAGGGGAAGCTAGTCAAGTATTAGTTTTGCTTTCTAATTATTATGCTGACAAGAAAATATTTGAAGAAAACAAAGATGGGTATGCGAATATATTAATTTTGAAAAATGCTTCTATAATTTCAAAATTATCATTAATTCCAGATTTGTTAAAAGGTGATATCGTTGAGAATGATAATATTGAATATATTAAAGCAAAAGATATTACAATCTCATCAGATACTAAATTAGAATCCGATATTGATGGTGACCGATCTGATGATTTACCAGTAAAAATTACAGTATTAGGAAATCATATTGAAATTTATTCATTATAAACATAAAAAATATTCGTGGTGCGTATATAAGACGACTTTGTGAATAAACCCCGATTTTAACCGTAACAAAAACGACAAAAATGGCTCTTTTTGTGAATGTAAGCAGATATATTGTTTTAGAGCTGTTTTAATGTATAATTAAAAGTGTAAATACCAAACAGAAAGGGAGATTTATTATGACAGATAAAGGATTTACAGATAAAGTTAAGGGAAAAGCAAAGGAAGTTGTGGGAGAAGTTACTAACGACGACTCTACAAAAGCAGAAGGCCTTTTAGACCAAGCTGTTGGAAAAGCTAAAGAAATTGCTTCAGATGTTAAAGACGTTGCGAGCGAATTAGTTGAAAAAGCTAAAGACGCACTTGATTCTAAATCTGAAGAAAAATAGTCGTATAATTATATTTACTGAGGATAGTGCGGCTGAATGCCGTGCTATCTTTTTATTATTTAAAGGAGTGAATTAAATGGGTATTCTATCTTGGTTAGTACTTGGCGCATTTTCTGGATGGATCGCAAGTATTATTATGAATAAAAATGAATCTATGGGTGCGGTAGCAAATATCTTTACTGGTATTGTTGGTGCTTTTATCGGAGGAGCAGTATTTAACTTCTTCGGTGGATATGAAGTTACAGGCTTAAATCTTCATAGTGTAATAGTATCAGTAGTAGGTGCATGTATCCTGTTGTGGATTTTAAACAAATTCAATAAAAAATAAAATACAAAAAGCGATAGAAAATTTCTATCGCTTTTTTAGTTTGTTTAATGGGTTCTATAATTTTTAGGGTTGATGGAAATTTTCCATCAACCCTATTTTAGTGTATACAAAAAGGCCAACATCCATTATATTAAAAGCGCCTAAACCTAAAACAAAAGGATGATGACCATATGAACAATATACTAGAAGCCACGCTACAAATCAAAGATAAAAACATTATCTGGGATAATACAGTTCAAGAGAAGATATTTAAAAAGAGAAAATCTTTATTTTATTCAGCTACATATACGCATAAACCAGAATTTTGTACCGTTTGTGGATGTGTTAGCCAAAATAATAATATCGTCAAAAATGGCACGAAAACTTCTCGTATCACTCTCTGTTCTGTTTCAGGCCTACCGGCCTACTTAAATCTACGCAAGCAGAGATTTCTCTGTAGAG
>ERZ1699259.466-NODE-466-length-17693-cov-3.866162_pt1 | contig 17693 bp, 15 predicted proteins | sample MGYA00581525_ERZ1699259 | MGnify/ENA primary metagenome ERZ1699259 (study PRJEB42319, sample SAMD00040332) | human oral metagenome | material: saliva | host: Homo sapiens | study: EMG produced TPA metagenomics assembly of PRJDB4115 data set (Metgenomic analysis of... | reverse complement strand
ATATTATACACTAGCTTGTTACAAAAGAGTTAACGTTGAGCGATCATTCCGGTGATATCATAGACGTAGTCCCATTTTCTACCTATCATGAGAGTCAAAAAAGCAATTAAAGTATTTGAAAAGATTCGCGACTTACCCTACGGAACAAGTGGCAGCGATGAGGTGTGGTCGTGTTACCAAAAATGCGTACTCTTGAAACAAGAACTGCAGCACATCGGCATTACCAGTCAATTGCTAATTGGTGTTTTTGACTGGCAAGACCTGCAGATCCCCGAACACATCCTCAAAATTCGCCGCCAACAATATGAGAGGCATGTAATACTACGCGTGTTTATTGATGAATTTGCGTACGATGTCGACCCATCAATAGATATTAGGCTTACACCAATGTTGCCTATGGCTTGCTGGGATGGCAAGTCAAGCACAACAACCATGGCACCACTGCGACGTCTGCGCGTCTACCGACCACATTCCTTACATGAGCGTATTTTATCACAACTACGACGTAAGATATTTCGAAGTAACCCCGAGAGTTTTTATACTGCAATCGACATATGGTTAGCAACCATACGAGTAAGTTGATATTTTTTATTTTAGTGTGCTATATAACAATCTGATTGAGACAGTTACTTGTTTCTCGGATTGAAAGATCCGCATTCAGCTTGAGCTCGTTCGGCGGGCTATTTTCATTGAGATAATTATTCCCACCTAAATAATTTAATAGCCACGAGGTAAATCGCGAAAGTCCAAGCCGCGACAATGCCAAATTGTGGTAAAACTTCCATAAAACTTGCATGTTCAGTTATAATTAACCGGAATCCGTCCGTAACTGGAGTCAGAGGGATAAACTGAGCAACACTTCGCAACCATTCTGGAAATAGATAAAGCGGAAAAAACGTGCCGGATAAGAACATCATTGGGAAAGAAATTAGATTACTTAATGCGGAAGATTAATCTTCATTTATCATCGATAATAACAAAACCAAAATACTAGTGCTATACTTATAATATGCGCATTCAGAGAAAAAAAGCAAAACCAAAATCGAAAAAACTATTTATTATCATACCGTTTTTGATTTTGCTATTTTCGGCAGGACTATTTGGGATATATTTTCTCAATCAATCACACTCGCGACAAACGACTGCGCCATCTGACGAAAAGTATTATTTTGCCGATTCGAAATATTCTGGCATTCGCTCAAAATTTGTCACCAGAGATAACAAACGGGAAAAAGTTTCAATTGAATATCCGATCACAGAAAATGAAAAGATTAATCGCTTAATTAGCGAGTCAATTGATAAAATTGATCGCGATTTTCAAAATACGGTTTTACTGGCGACAGTTTTTGATAAGCCAATGACCGAAACAATTGGCTATCAAGTCACGCACAACACTTCAGAAGCGCTGTCAATTATCGTCAATATTAAGCAGGATATGAACGGCGCACATCCAGCATCAATGACGCAATTTTGGACTTTCGACAAAAAATCTGGCGAAGTCGTCAGCTTGACTGATTTTACTAAACAATCTGATGAAGCCGCCGAAGCAATCATATCCGCTGCCAAAAATAGCATTTCTCAGACCATCAAACAGCGCCAACAGCCAGAAATTGACCTGAATGAAATTATAAATAAGGAAGCTTTGTCTAATTTCATCATCACTAATAACGGCAATTCATTGGCTTGGCCACTCGGTCAGGCGTCGCTACTGCCATCATCTTACGGAGAATTGACAATTACCGTACCAATTTCCTCCGTCTCTAAATATCTACAAAACCCAACGGCGAGAAAATTCGCCAACATCCCCAAACCTGCAGAAAAACCAAAACCAGCGCCCGCAGCTCCAACACCTATCGTTGCAAATAAAACAATTGCTTTAACTTTTGATGACGGACCCGGACCATACACCGAAAAACTGTTGGATATATTGGATAAGTACGACGCCAAGGCGACATTTTTCCTAATCGGCAGCAAAGTTTCAGCACGCGCCAATACATTACGCCGTATGCAGTCGCGCGGACATCAATTAGGCAATCATTCTTGGTCGCATCCAGAGTTAAATAAGATTTCAATAGAGCAACTATCTAGCGAAATTGACCAGACGAATAACACCATAAAACAAGCCGTCGGCACCAAGCCTAATATCATACGTCCACCATACGGCGCGTTTAATCGGGCGGTTTTGGAGCAATTCCGTCAGCGCGGAATGTCGGCAGTTGTTTGGTCTGTCGATACGCGCGATTGGGCTGATCGTAATAGCGAAATCGTCTGTTCAAGGGCTGTCGCTGGCGCTCGCAACGGAGCTGTGATTTTAATGCACGACATTCATCAGACATCCGTGAATGCCGTTCCTTGCATCCTTGATTCACTCAAACAACAAGGCTATTCATTCGTAACGGTACAAAATTTAATCGGCGATATGACACCGGGCGCCGTTTATCCGTAAAGGTCAACGTTTCTTACTAGTCTATAGACTATTTTTTATCTCATCTCGTATACTCTGAACTTCTTTATTTAGAGACTCTATATATTCACCAAATACCTCTTTAGCCATCCCAGAACCACCATCCTTCTGGAGATCTTTGATTTCAACATCTTCTTTCAATAATAATTTTATTATTTTGTTAAAAACTTTCTTCAAGTTTTTTTCAGTATCTGGTTCTTCTGTATTTATATCTATCTTATTGCCGTCTGGAAATATAAACTCTAATTTACAAGTATCATTTTCCTGGAAAAGTCTTGTTCTTATCTCTGCTGCTTTTGAACTATTATTACTTGCCTGATTCATATATTTCCCCTCTATTCTTAAATGCCGCTTCTCCACCTTCAAGGGTGCGCATACTTTCTTCCCTCCAAGATAACACATCATTATCATTGTTAATATTTAACAATTTATTTGTAAATGGATTACCTACGTATGTCTTATATTCTCCTTTATCATATTTTCGATATATAGAAGTATACGGCAAGGTTCTAACGGCTATATTAGCATTATGTGTCGCTATAAAGACTGTCTTTTTTGCCCTACCAAGCTTGCTTATTTTCTCTCTAATGACGTTATCTATATATTCTCCCCCTAGACTTAACTCAGGCTCATCCAAGACATAGAAATCCGCATCATCATGATCTAGTGCCCGCTGGATCGCAATTATCGCCTTTTCACCGTTAGATGGAGAATATTCTTCTCCATCGTCATTAAGTGTCGGGTACTTTCTTAACCCCACAAACACGTCTAGGCTATTAATTTGATCAAGACTAGCCTTGCACTTATCAAGTGCATCTTCTATATCATCGGAAGATACTTTGCGTTTCAGCTTATTCAAATTCTCTCTGGCGTCTTTTAGTTTTTCTATTTTAACAGGGGAACTATCGTATTTCTCATACCCCGTCTTACCAAGCATACTCCACTCATTTTGGATGTATAGATCACCCTTATCACCCAGTTCACCTATCCTAAATGATTCAGTGTATTTTTTATCTTTTAGTTTAAGAAAGTCTGTAATTTTATCTAGTGATTGTTTAAGTTCAAGTTTATTCCTAGCATATTGCGTGAATCCTGGAGAATCAGGCTTTGACGCTGTATCGGTTTTTTCAGACACTTTGTTATTGATGAATCTAATTGCATGATTATATAAATCGGTCGTATATTTCAATATTAACTCATTCCTGACTTCCTCAGTTATTTTGTCATAAAGACCGTCGATCGCCTCTTCGAAGCTAGTTAATTCACTGTCACTTACATAACGGGCAGCTATTTGCTTTATGGATTGCGCATATTCCTTGTACTTATTTCTATCATTAATGACCCCTGTTGACTTTCTGCTATCATAATCATCAATCTGCTCTGTGTCGGATAATTTAAGCTTATTTTTAGCTTTACGTGTTTCGGCTGATTTAGCATGATCAGCGTAAAGCTGAAGAGATGTGGGCGTTTTGTCACTCCATTCCTTTATACGTGCGAACTCTTTTTCACATGCGTCCATGCCCAATTTATTAGCAGTTCTGTCCATATCAGAAACATCAAGAAGCTCATTAAAATAATCATCTTTCTCACTAGCAATATACGTAGATACTATCTTACCGCCCGCCTCAGCTTCTTTCCTTACGCTTTTAAGAATATTGGTTTTACCAAGACCTTTGTCTCCAAAAAGTATATTCACCTCATTGTATAATTTGACTGGTATTGTAATACTAGGATCGTCTTCTTTAGGTCTGCCTGTATACTCATAGTTAGAGGTTTTATTTAGCATTGTCTCTATTGTTGATTTGTCTCTATCTAGAAAAAGACAAAATTGTTTAAATGTATCAACTGGAAGTCTTAAGCTCGACACATCACAATCACTGTACTTACCCCAATCTCTTACATCACTACCAGTTATGGCGTTGAATCCGTGATTAGCAAGAATTCCCGCAGAGCGAATATTTGTATCCTCCACTATGACTAGAGATGATTTTTCGCCAAGCCTCTCTTTGAGGTATTTCAAATTATCCTCTGATATAGCGGGTCTTTTACTACCAAAATGCGGAATATAGAGAATGTTCTCGCCTGAAAAATGGCTGATTATATTATCTAATTCTATAGTGAAATCACCAGACTTGCCATTAGTAAGCTGTTTTACTTTTTCATCAAAAATGTCCACATCGTCTGGGTCGCCCACTAAAATAAGATGAAACTTGTTTCCATTATGGCTAGTGTCTAGTTCAATCCCGGGCCATATTTGAAAGTTACTACCTACACACTTAACAAACTCATCATACTGTTCTTTATCAAAAACGTCATGGTCTGTTATCGCAACTATGCCAACTTCCGCATCTTGTATACTTTTTGAGAATACTTCCTTTGTTACCGCTCGAGACTCCGGCTCACCACTACGAATCTTTTTGGTATGACAATGAATATCTATTTTCACTATTGTTCTTCTTTTTTAACTTATCTAGTTTGTATTATAGCACCCTTGAATCTCTATGCATTATCCGTAATGTCAAACAGCTTATATTTCGAAGTTGCACCGCGCACTAATTTAACTTTGGACGGCGCAACCTTAAAATGTTTTGCCAATAATTTAATAGTCGCCGCGTTGGCTCGACCTTCAATTGCTGGAGCTTTGATATAAACCGTCAATGTGTCGTCGTCATTTTTCACAACTTCCTCACGATGGCGAGAATTTGGTTTAATGTGTACGGAGATTTTCATAAAACCTTAAAAATTTATCACTTCCAATTCCCGCGGCAAGATTTCTCGCACCTCCGCCGTTCCCGTAACTAATTGATAACCCTGAAGTTTCGGTGGTAAATGATTTTCAATAAATTGATAATTGACCTGATGCTTATCGTTAAAATAATTAAGCAATTCCGCATTCAAGAAATGGTCACGCGGCGCACTTACCGAGCCGTCTCTATTAAAAACCAAAGCTATTGATACGCCAGAAGTCGTCCCATTCTCATCCTTGGCATAATTCGCAGTCACTAAGTGAACTGTCGGCTCAAATTCCAAAGCCAATTTACTAGAATTATCCACTTGCTCCTGACTAAGACGCGCTAATTGTTGATTTATTTCATCTACCAAATCGGCAGTGCTCATCTCACCGTTAGATTCTCGGCAATATTCACAATCGTTCAATGACTTAACATATTCCAATAGCAACTGAATATCAACCTCAGCGTCTTTAACGTTATGTCGAGCCAACTGATCAACCATTTCCTCTAGCGATTTCGACAAACCATAATCTTTGGCTTTTTCAGCGGCGTCACCAATGCGAATAATGGCACGAGCGACACTAATAATATTTTCTTTATCATTCATACGCTTATTATATATCTATTTACACAATCCTTCTTGTTTCTTGAAGACAATTCTAACCGCCAACGAACCAACTAATGTTATCAGCTGAGAAAGTACGCTAGAATTATAACTAATGTTCGAAGTCTTATCATCTTCCGGATTCAACGGACTATCATCAACCCAAAGCCCCGAATAAACGCCGGATATATTTGTATTATTGGCGACGTCTTCGCCACAATTATAACTAGCTTTTTCCTCCGATGAATTGTCTGGCAGAGTAGGAATTTCTTGAAAAACTGGAGTATTTAAATCCTCTTTCAAAACATTATCAATGTCATCACAATAATCGCTCGACTCTTCGATTTTTACAGAGCATTTTACCTCATCGCAATTATCCGTAATAACCAATTCGCTACATTCTTCAGCCAATTCAGCTTTTTCCGCAACTTTTTTTACAACCTTATCGACAATATTATTTCGATCAATTTCATCATCGGCTAATTTCAGATCGGGAATAAATTGTCCTATTACTTCAGACTTGCTGGTCGGTAATTCTTCCGATTCACGCGTAACTTCTTCGCCCAATTCTGCACAATCACCCAAATCATCTGCCATATTATCTGTTTCATTCACGACCATACAATTATCAAAATCTTCGTCCATAGCAATATTCTCTGAATCTTCGAAACATACTTCACGCTCTTCAAAATCACGTTGTGGTAAAATTGGCGAATCCTCCTTATTTTCTGCCAATTCAGCAGATTCAATTCTTTTACGCACAGCCTCATCGCTCAACTCCACCTCAGCTGGCGCATTATTATTGTCATTCATCGCCATATCAATTTCATTATTGACTTGAACAAAATCACACACTGGCAAGGAATTTGGCTCATTAGAAATAGCTTTCTCGACCAGATCTTCCCTTGGAGTAGAATCTTCCAAAATCGGTGCAGAGTTTATATTATTTTCAGCCCCTATATAGCTATCTTTCTTTATAGGTAATTCTCTCGGCAATTTATCCTCTTTATCAACAGTCGGGGCTTGATTCTCAGAAGACATATCTATTTTTTCATCGACGTCTTCCGAGTCCATCAAGTTAATTTGACTAGCCACCTCAGTCTCCTCCGGCTCTTCGTTGATTTTCGGCGGGATATTTTCTTTGATCATTTTCGCGCTTGGAATATTTTCCGATGACGCACTTTCGCTATCCAAACATTCATCATCCGTCGATTTGTTCGCCTCATTATTTTCCGCCGACATGCGTATCGACGCATCATCATCGCTCGCTTCCGACTTAACCGCAGGTTTTTCTGATACGGATTCAGTTTTTTCATTTTCTGATGGACTATCTTTTTCAATCGACTCGGACGCCTTCTCTTCATTATCAGCACGGACATATCCAGCAACAACAAAATCACAATCATCATTCATTAAGTCAGACAAATAACTCTTCGGCTCTGCTGCCGGCTGTAAATTCTCTTCAGCAAAATTTCGCATTCGTAGTATTGAGCAAGTTCCCGCCGCAGCGCAACTGGCGCACGCTGCACTGGCTACGTTTTGGCAAAATTCCGATCGCCTTTCAGCGTCCAAACATTCTTCTGTTGTTTCCGCTTCACTTTCTTCGGCGAATGACGTATCAATTTTCTCACCGCTAGCAACCGCTTCTACCAAATTTAACTCAGTCGCATCATCATCAATTTCTGAAGATAAATCCTGAAAATTAACATCGCCATTCAACGCCGAGAAAACATTAAAATCGCCCGCTCCATCCGCCAAACCTTCGTTCATTGCTCAAAAAAAGTCTCCGTTGAAATTTTCAATTCACTTACGCCGGCGGCGGATAATTTTTGCCAAACATCTCTAACAAACAGCAGACTTCCACAGACCAAAAAATGCGCACCTTCTGGCGTTTCATGAACAATTTTTTCCACATTAAATCGACCGTTAAACCAACCATCTTTTTCTTCAATTTGCTGGCGAGTACTGAACTTCTTCACTTTAATATTTGACGCCGCTAGCTCATTTTCAAAAACCATATATTCTGGCGATTTTTGGCTAAAATATAAAAACGTCGGCTGACTAGAACTTGCCATAACACTCCAAATTGGACTAAGTCCGCAGCCCGCAGCAATTCCAACCAAAGGACTTTCTGTTTGTGGATTAAAATCGCCATAAGCGTGGCTAATTTGTAATTTATCGCCAACGTTCCGCGAACATAAATAGCTAGAAAATTCACCACCAACGTTCTTCACGGTAATCGACATTAGCTCATCATCAGGAACAGAAGAGATGCTATAAGCCTTCCCTTCACGCACGCTACTACCATCAATAAAAACTGTAATATATTGTCCGGCGGTAAAGTCGAACGGTCGCGCAAAATATAACGTCTTCACCTCAGGATTTTCCTGACGGACGCGCACAATTTCAACCTCTAATGAATCACGCATTCTCCAACGTACCTTTCCATTATTTTTTGAGCTTCTCTAAATTCTTCGTCGGTAAAAGTGTGGTAATTCGCAAACTTTGGACTAATTGTCGTGCCAGTGCGAAAATGCTGCAAAGCAAATCTCTTCGCGCCCTTAACTAGCTCACCAATCTTCTCAAAATCGCTAACTTCTAATTGCTCGCGGACAATCGTCGTACGGAATTCGTGATCAATTCCCGAATCAATCATCAACCGAACATTCTCCTTGATCGCTTCCAAATCAATTGGTCGCGCCGCAATTTCAACATATTTTTCCAGCGGACCTTTTACATCCATCGCAATAAAGTCAATCAACCCTTCTTCAACCATTCCGCGAACTATATCTGGATGCGTGCCGTTGGTATCCAGCTTAATATCAAAACCAAGTTTCTTAATCATCTGACATAACTCCGGCAAATCTTCATTTACCGTTGGTTCACCGCCAGAAATCACCACGCCGTCCAGTCGACCAACTCGCGATTTTAGAAATATCATCACTTCATCAACTGGAATACTCGGCGCTAACCGTTCAGGCAATACCAATTCAGGATTATGGCAATAACCACACCGCATATTGCAACCAGAGAGAAACAGAGCTGCCGCCACGTGCCCTGGATAATCCACGAGCGACAGCTTCTGAATTCCACCAATTGACACCTTAAGCTGCCGCGATGGCGCTAAGTCGCTGGTGTTCGGCGGCATCGTCATAATGTTCCCTCATTTCAAATTCCGCTTGCTTACCCTTATTCCATTGAGAAACTGGACGCAAGAAACCAACCACACGTGAGTAAACTTCAGTCGCTTCACCACACTTTGGACATTCTGAATGCTCACCAACAATATAGCCGTGATTCTTACAAATTGAGAAGCTTGGACTGAACGTGAAGTATGGCAATTTGTAATTTTCACAAATCGTTTTCACCAATTTTTTCAAAGTTTGCGGATCGTCCATGCGCTCACCTAAGAAGAAGTGAATCACCGTGCCGCCCGTGTACTTGGTTTGCAAATTGTCCTGAAGATCCATCAATTCAAACAAATCGTCCGTGTAATTAACTGGCAAGTGGCTAGAGTTGGTATAGAACGGACATTTAACTTCCGCGCCAATTCCATTAGCAAAATGCGCTCGATCTGGAAAGCTGGCTTTATCAAGCTGCGCCAATCGATACGTCGTGCCTTCAGCTGGCGTTGCTTCAAGATTGTAATTATTGCCAGTTTCCTTCTGATATTCCACCAAACGATCGCGCATAAAATCAAGCGTCTTCTCAGCAAAAGCCTTACCTTTTTCCGTGCCAATATCAACGCCCAGCAAATTAAGCGCCGCCTCGTTCGTGCCGATCAAACCGATAGTTGAAAAATGGTTTTTCCAATATTGATTGAAGCGTTGTTTAATGTTTCGCAAATAAAACTTGGTGTACGGATACAAATTAGCGTCGGTCAATCGCTCCAAAACTTTACGCTTGGTTTCCAGGCTGTCCTTTGCCATATCCATAAGTTCAGCCAATCCCTTAAAGAATTCTTTTTCGTTCTTAGATTTTAGCGCCAGTCGTGGCAAGTTTATCGTTACCACACCGACCGAACCGGTCATTGGATTTGAACCGAACAAACCGCCGCCACGATATTCCAATTGACGATTATCAATACGCAATCGACAGCACATCGAGCGCGCATCTTCTGGATCCATGTCGGAATTGATGAAGTTTGAGAAGTACGGAATGCCGTATTTAGCGCTAGCTTCCCACAAACTTTCAATCACTGGATTGTCCCAATTAAAATCCTTGGTGATATTAACCGTTGGAATTGGGAACGTAAAGACTCGACCATTAGCGTCGCCCTCAGAAAGAACCTCCAGCAGAGCCTTGTTTAGCATATTCATTTCTTCTTGATATTCGCCATAAGTCGTGTCCTGCATTTCGCCACCAATAATCACTGGATTATCTGCCATGTGTTTTGGACATTCAAGGTCGAGCGTAATGTTGGTAAACGGCGTCTGGAAACCAACACGAGTCGGCACGTTGACATTAAAGACGAATTCTTGAATAGCCTGTTTTACTTCTTTATAGCTCAATTTGTCGGCACGAATAAACGGCGCTAATAGCGTGTCAAAATCAGAAAAAGCCTGCGCACCAGCCGCTTCGCCCTGTAATGTGTAAAAGAAGTTTACAACTTGACCAAGCGCTGATCGGAAATGCTTAGCTGGCTTAGAGGCAACCTTACCAGCCACACCAGTAAATCCTTCTTGTAACAAGTCAGTCAAATCCCAGCCGACACAATAAACGCTTAGCAAGTTAAGGTCGTGAATGTGCAAGTCGCCTTCTTTATGAGCTTGCCCAATCTTCGATGTATAAATTTTATCCAGCCAGTAAGTCTTCGTAATTTCCGCTGAAACATAGTTATTCAAACCCTGAAGACTGTAGCCCATATTAGAGTTTTCATTAACTTTCCAGTCCAAATTTTTCAGATATTTATCAATCAAATCAACGTGTGCATTAGAAGTAATTTCGCGCAATTTTTTATGCTGATCGCGGTAAATAATGTACGCCTTTGCAGTCTTCTTAAACTTAGAATCAATCAACGCATCCTCAACAATATCCTGAATATCTTCAACGCTTGGTAGACGCTTTTGGTTACGAGTTTCCAAAACACCCAAAACCTTGTCGGTCAATTCAACTGCTTGAGCGGCGTCAAATTCACCAGTTTCCAGTCCTGCTTTTTCAATTGCTTTTTCAATTTTTTTCCGATCAAATTTAGCAGTTCGACCATCGCGTTTTTTAATTGATTTATGCATTCCCCCTCCTTGTTTATAAAAATAGCAAACTAGCCCAACCTCTCCAGCGGGTACATGTTGCAAAAAACGTTATTTATTTTCTAAAACACCATATGTAGTGCTTAATATTGAATATACACGCGATATATAGCGTCTGTCAATGAAAGTACATTGTATTATTTACATACGAGATGCGGAAGTATTTGCTTCCTCTGATAATACCAAAACGTCGCGATGAATCAGATCGACAATTTCTGTCTGAGACAGCTGTTCACCGATTCGCTGCTCGCCTGGTACATTCAAAACATCTTGATCTTTCCACCACTGGCGCATTTCTGATTCGCCAAATTCATGAGCGTTTGGCTTGGTAGCATGGCGGCGCACCGTTTCCTCAAACGATACGTCAAAATAATAAATCAGTTTTTCACCCTGAAAATCATCCAGCAGCCGGCGCAGCATCGCGCCGTATTTTTTATTACTCAAAATACCCTCCAAAATCACCGTATAACCAACGTTATTGCCATACATGCATAGATCGTAAATCAACTGAATCGCCGGATTGTTTTCGCTATCTTTCACGCGCAGCATTTCCCGGCGCACCACATCCTGTGACACCAACATCGTGCCGTAGCCTAGTTGACGCTGGAGTAAGCGCGCCGTGCTAGTTTTGCCGCAACCAGAATTACCGCGGAGAATGATTAGCGGATGAGAGACCGTCACATACGCTCCAGTAAATCATAAGCAACAGCCGCTGATAACGCCTGCATTTGACGAAGATTATCACCCGGCTTGAGTGGTGGCTTGAGGCTACGTGTAAGGAAAAATCCGACAAATGACGCCAGCATTTCCACGTTCAACTCACCTAGCCACGGCGTTACGTCATGACCATGGCGCGCCATATCAACCAGAAATTCTGTCGCACCAGATCCCTGGGGTGCATAAGAAACCCAGTTCCAGTCAACCAACTTCAACTCGCCAGTTTGCGGATTAAATGCCAAATTATCACTACGAACATCCGAATGATTAAAGCAATCTTCCGTCTGCTTGGCAAATTCTTTAGCGCGCACCGAAATATCAATCAACTCATCGCGCTTTTCTAACAGCTCAATTATAGCCTGACAACGCCGCTGATTAATCTCCAACTGATTTGGCAATAGTTTTTGATAATTATCAATCAACCGACGACGAATATCAGCGTCAGCAATAATCTGATCAATTCCATCATCTAAGCCAAGCTTTTCCGCCGCAAACGGTTGTAGTTGCAATTCTTCAATCAACTCCTGCGGCAATTTTATTTTTTCCAACTCTCGAACCGCGGTTATCACCGTCGAAATATAACGTTCCGCGACAGAGTTATCCGTCGGAGGTTGCCACAACCACCCATCTGACGAAGCGTAACTGCTTGTCATCAGCACGTGACCATCATCAGACAATTCAGTCCAATCAGCAACATATTGCGGATAAGTTTTCTGTAGCAAACGCGTTACTGCATAATCTTTTTTTAGCCAGCCTAATTCCCGCTCGCCCTCATCCGACAATAAATTAGCATCAACTTCTTTAACAAAAATCGTTCGACCACCAGACGACACTAACGCTCGACGATTAAGCGAGAAGCCGCCACTTACTGATGTAATCCGTAATTCAGATAAATCAACGTTTAGCTCCGTCGCCGCACACCGCAAGGCTCTGTCGGTTAATAATTTATCGCGATCTGACAATATTTCCATACATAAATTATAACATCAGACAGCTTAAATCCGCTTAGTAAATATCATTACTCGGCTATTACGAGTTTGAGAATTTTTTATCCATTCTCCTGCACATGTCATCAAATTCAAACCCTCAGATACACCATCAGCTGGCCGAATAAAACTATTCATATCCACATCGGATAATTTAACTGTTTGTTTTTTTATTACCTGATAGCGCAGTATTTTACCGTCGCCACGCTCGACACTAATCGTATCACCGGCATTCAAAGTCTCTAGCTTATTAAAAACTCCGCCCAAAGTTGTACCGGACGCATGCCCAATAATTATTGATGCGCCTAACTGACCTGGCTTAACGCTACCAGTGTACCATCCTGCATCAAAAATATTTATAGGAGACTGCATTGAGCCATCCGAATTGACGTTCATCTGCAAAACCCTAGCCTTAACCCCCAACTTCTCAATGGTAATGACTCGCGGCAAATCTGCAGCAACCTTATATTTGGCAATAGCATCATCAGACACTTTGGTCTCGTCTTTGCCTTCACTATTTTTTCGATCATCCAGATTATCGCTACGTGCAGCTACCGGCGTCGCATTTACAGCGTTTTTTATTCGATTATTAAGCAGCCAGGAGTCAGCAAACGAATATATCGAGATTATCAAAAGAGCAGAAGCCGCAAAACTAGGTACTTTTTTACGAAAGTTGCTACCTAAAATATTTTGTAAATATCGCTTGGCGTGCCTTTTTTTACCGTCACGGCAACCATTAGTTGTTGATCTTTTACAAATAACTAACAAACGAGCCGAACGAGCTAATCTTTTATTAATTCGTGCATGATTTATTGGTTTTTTCGCATATTGCTGGGTCGGCCTCACCTTGGCTGGTGCGGAAGGGCGCACAACGTCAACAATGTTCTTCGTATTCACATTACTGACAGTATTAGCGACAACATTACTTGCCAATCCACGCCGAGGTATAGTCACTCGCCCCCTCGCTCTTAATGGCGTCTGCAAACTGCGATTAATTTTTCGTTCTCTTTGTATCATTGTCTGTTTTTTACTGCGGTAAACAGACACGCCCTGCATCAAACTGCTTACGACGCGTCTGTCCCGCTTTTAATTTTGGTTTATTTTATTTTTTATTAAAGCTTTTTCGCTTTGCTACAATCAGCAATGCCGCCGCTGAAGCTATTCCAGCTATAGCGCCAATCAAGTTAACAGCCAATTTTTCACCACCCGTATTTGGAACTTTTGGAGCTTTCGAAGCTTTTGGAACGTTCCAGTCATTCTGTGCCGTCAGTACAACATCATTACCGTCACCGCCAACATAACTAATCTTAAAGATTGCGCCACCTACAGTTATTTCCGCACCTTCTGGTAAGTCCTTAAACGTTCCTGACATAGGGTAAGTGGTTTTATTATCAATGATCGTAAAGGTATCGCCCTTCTTAATGACACCACCCTCTAAGTATGTTAAGTCTAATCTACTGCCGCCTAAGTCGAGACCATAGCGTAAAGTAGCTTCTATAGCAATCTGGTCATAATGATCTTTATCTAGAATTTCCGCCTTATAAACACCGATATTAGCCATTGCGAAAGTTTCCGATGCAGCAATTTTACCTGGTGAGTTGTTGCCCGGAGAAACAACACCTAATACATAAAGAGTTTCTGTAGTAGCGTTACCGCCGAACGTACCACCTTCATTAATCCACACCTCCTTACGACTACCATTTAGTAAAACTGTTTCACCTCTTTTTGCAATCAGAATATCATTAGGTTTGTTGTCGTCTAATTTTATTAATTTAGCCTCATGAGTACTACCGTACCGACCATTCGGGGTGCCGCTGGTATTATTTGAAGACTCAACCAACACATTACCTTCATTATCTCTATGAGCAACGAACTTACCAGGGCCGCTAAGTTTTCCTGTAATCTTTACTGTCATATTCGACGGTAGCTTATATTCAACATCACCGTTAAGTACAATATCACCAGACAGAACAGTCGTTACGTCTGGACCAGCTCCAGGGCGAGAATAGGCGTCGTCATGACAATCTATTCCATGAGCAATCATTGCACCATTTTCAAAAGTAATTTTACTGGCACTTGTCTCATCGCTAGTAGAATTAATCCCTAATTGACCTTTATTTTTAATCAAGATATTATTAGCGCCATTTAGCCTCACATTAGCATTTTCTCCGGCAATTTTTTCTGCAGCTATTGTACTATAATTTGTACTCTGACACTCTATATAATTATATCCAGTATTAGCAATCTCAAGACGTCTCATTCTCGGGCCACCATAAGGAGTCTTAAGTCTAAAATCAAATCCATTCGATTTCATGTTTGACAAGCCACCGAAGTTTTCAAGCTCAACATACGGTATTTTACGATTGTCTTTATCATCGATACTAGTAAAGTCACCAGTAAATTCAGCATCTGGCGTAAATCGCATCGTATTAATCTTATATTTGGTGCACGACTTATTATCAGGAAGACTACTCAGCTTTTTAACTTCTAATCCTGATAGAGCTACTGTTAAATCGTTCTGAATGTCTTCCTCACCACCACTATCAACACACTTAAATACCAACTTAGAACCTTCTGTTGGCACTGCACCTTCTTTCCAGTTACCAGCGGTTGACATTTTATGGTCACCAGCTGCGCCAGTCCAAGTAAATGTAGCTGGCGGCGCAGCATTAACTGGCTGGTGGAATATCACCGCCCCAACGACAGCAGCCACAGCCACAATACTGGCTAATTTAGTATAAGAAACACCCATTTTTGTTTCCCCCCCATACATGTTTGTATTTTTAATTTAGTTTACGCATTCACAATATCATCGCTAAATATTTTTTACAAGCATAATTGTATAAAATACAACAAAAAACTATATACTTTATCTGTTCTATTAATTTGACTTGTCGCATCTGCGCGATAGAACTTCTCAAATTTCGCTTTTGCTTTTATTGCACTTATTGTTATAATGAATTTTTATACTTAAATCTAAGGAGGTGTATGTTAATAAGAAAACGCTTTTTAAATACAAAAGTTAAAATATTAACTGGAATAATAGCCGCTGGACTATTCATTGGTGGATCACTACTTACCTTGCCAACTGGACAAGCTAAGGGCGTCGTCAGCGATGATTATCCACTAAATGATAGTACTCATTGGAACACGGAACCTGTTTGGCGCGATGAGTTTAATGGCACGTCATTAGACACAGATTCTTGGAATATATACGCCAGTGGATGGAACGCTAATAACGTCCAGAGTTGCTACAGTAGAAGTGAAGAAAATGTGAATGTTAAAAACGGCAGTCTAAACTTAGTAGGACTATATAAGCCCGGCGCGCGCTGCAAAGGAAATGAAAAAAGCGGCAACTTCACCTCTGGATTCGTAGAAACGAAGGGTAAGAAGTCTTGGACTTACGGCTACATCGAGGCTCGCATAAAAATGCCAAATAATAAGAGCACCTGGCCTGGTTTTTGGATGAGTCCTGATAAACCTACATATGGCAGTTGGCCTCGCAGTGGTGAAATTGACATCGTGGAAACTAAAGGTTCTAACTTAGATTACGCTGCCTCAGACGCTCACTGGGGACTTTCAACATACAATAAAAAACATGCTCAAGGCAAGGATTTGCCAGCTGGATTCAAAGATACCACTCAGTGGCACACTTACGGCGTAAAATGGACTGAAGGAAAATTGGAATATTACATTGACGGCGTAAAGTTCCACACTGTCAACGGATTCGATCAGCCAAACGCAGCGAACGCGCCTTATGGTCCGTTTGATCAACCATTCTTCTTGCGTCTTAACTTGGCAATCGGCGGTGATTACATCGACGGTAAAGGCAGTAAATGGTCAAACGCCTACAACGCCCTAGCTAAATATCCAAAGTCATTCCCAGCAACTATGTCAATCGATTATGTCCGCGTATACGAAAGGCGAACAGCTAAGGAAATAAACGTGCCAGATAACAATTTGCGCACTCAACTTAATAAAAAATTGTCAGCAGTACTTAGCACTAATCGTAAAGACGATCAAAAAATCACTGACGTAGAGTTGGAAAAATTGACAGACCTTAACCTGGATGCAGCCGACAACGCATCAGAAGCAGAAAAAATTCACGATTTAACAGGCTTAGAGGCGGCTAAAAACCTTAAGACTTTATCTCTTAAGAACAACTCCGTCTTCGACCTAAGAGCAGTTTCTAACATCAAATCTCTAAAGTCAATAAGCCTAACGATTAATCGCTAATTAGCTCAGGCGTTTACAGGAAAATTGTCATCTCATTATGGGGTGGCAATTTTTTATTTCAGCTTAAAACCTCAGTATTCAGTATTTCCACAGCTCTGTTGTTAAAATAACTACATAATATTCTTTACTTTTATTCCGCTTATTGTTACACTAGCGATGGATAAAAAATATTTGGGAGAAAACAAAAAATGTTAATAAAAAGACGTTTTTTTAATACAAAAGTTAAAATAGTAACTGCGGTAATGACTGTTAGTGTTCTTGTTGGTGGGGCATTATTTACTCTGCCAATGGACAACGCCAAAGGTGTAGGAAGTCCATATCCGCCAACAGATAGTGAAAACTGGAATCCAGAACCTGTTTGGCGTGACGAGTTTGACGGAAATTCGCTAGATGGGACCAAATGGACAGCTCTTAATGGCGGATGGAAAGATGAAAACCAACAAGTTCGAAGCTGCTACACGAGATCAGATGAAAACATCAATGTCAGTGGCGGTAGCTTAAATCTGATTGGACTACATAAACCAGGAGCAACCTGTACTGGCGGTAACACTAAAACTGGTGACTTCACTTCCGGATTCGTACAGACGAAAAATAAGGCATATTTTAAATATGGCTACATTGAAGCTCGCATAAAAATGCCAAAGAATAAGAGTACCTGGCCTGGTTTTTGGATGAGTCCTAATAACTCTCCGTACGGTCCTGGTT